>Ga0210380_10000381_pt1 | contig 20528 bp, 13 predicted proteins | sample PLM4_5_coexredo_FD_155476 | JGI IMG/M metagenome (GOLD analysis project Ga0210380, IMG submission 155476) | Groundwater sediment microbial communities from an aquifer in East River, Colorado, USA - PLM4_5_coex redo | ecosystem: Environmental > Terrestrial > Soil > Riparian zone | place: USA... | reverse complement strand
ATCAGTCCGTCCACCCCGCCGTCCGCGCCACGCGCCGCCCATTTCGCCTCGGTGACGTCGTGGTAGACGACCCCACCCGCGGCATGAGCGAGCTCCGCGACCCAGCGCGGATTGCCGAGCGAGGTGACGAAGAACCGCACCCCTTCTTCGAGCGCCTCGTTCACCCAGCGTCGCATGCGGTCCATGTAGACGCGCGACGACTTCTCGATCAGCGCGTTCATGCCGATCGGGCGGGACGTGAGCGAGCGGATCCGGCGCAGGCCGGCGCGGAACTCGTATCCGTGAACGAAGGTGAGCGAGAGCGGCTGGACGATCCCGATGCCGCCGGCCTCCGACGCCGCGGCCACCAGCTCGGGATTGCTGCAGGGATACATCGCCCCGCAGATCAGCGGCACCTCGATGCCGGCATGTCGGGTGAGCGGCGTTTCGAGTGGCGTGCCGGTCATGTCCGGGGAGGGACCGGGCCCAGTCGCCACCGCACCGTGACCCGCGCCACCGGCTCGCTGGCTGCGTCGCGAATCTCCGCGTGCACGTCGAAATCGGTGCTCTCCCGCACTTCGGGCACCGTCACCTGGCAGTCGACCGAGAGCGTGCCGCGCGCCTTCTTCAGGTAGCGGGCGTCGATGCCGAGCACGATCCCGCGCACGCTCGCGGGCAACCCGGTGGTCATCGCGAGACCGCTCGCGAGCTCGCCGAGGTTCACGAGCGCCACCGCATGGATCGAGTCGAGGTGATTGCGCACGCCGCGCCGGTCGTCCAGCTCCAGCTGCACGTGCCCGGGCTCGAGGCGCCGCACCCGCGCGCCGAGCGCGCCGCTGTAGGGAACCATGCGGCCGAACACGAACATGAAGAGCGAGGATCCGAACGGAAGCGGTGACAGCGAGCGCCACAACGCGAGCACGCGCTGGCCGGGTGAGACCGATGAGGGCATGACGCGCACCATGGCAGCCGGCTGCGCTGGTCGCAAGCGCTGCTACGCGCGTCCGCCACGCTCCGGCGGGGTTGCGCCTGCCGGCGGGCGGGCCGCAGCGCCGCCGCGCGCGAGTCCAAGCCATATCCACGGCAGCAGGTGACGTTGCGCCCATGCGGCTTCCTGCCGCAGTCGCTGCCACGGATGCACCGGCGGCAGGATCGGCAACGGCTCCCGCCACGCGCCGCTCGAGCCCGGCAGCCCGAGCGCTTCGGCAAGGGCGCCGGCGATGCGGCTGTGCCCGGCCGCGTTCGCGTGCAGGCGATCGTCGCTCCACAGCCGGGCGTCGGTTGAAAACGAGAGCGAGGCGAAATCGACCAGGCGGGCGCCGGTCTCGGCACACACGCGGCGCACTCCGGCGTTCAACTCCCGGATGCGTGGCGCGATCAGTCGCGCCAGCGGCAGCAGCGGCGTCAGGTCGGGGAGCGTGAATGTCACCACGACCGCGCCGGAGGAGACACACGCCTGCTGCATGTGGTGCATGTCGGCCAGGACGCCCTGCAGATCGAATCGTGGACGAATGACATCGTTCGTCCCCGAGAAACACGTCACCAGGTCGGGCGCCAGCGCCAGCGCGGGGGCGAGCTGCTGCTCCCGGATCTCACGAGTGGTGAGGCCCCGCCTGCCGAGGTTCGTGTATTCGAGGTTCCCGTGCTCCGCGATGTGCGCGGCGAGGCGTCGGGACCAGCCGCGCCACCCGCCGTCGGGAGCGGGATCTTCGATCCCTTCGGTCGAGCTGTCGCCAATCGCGACGTACCGGTGGAACGTCGCGGGTTGCGCGGAGCGCGGGGAATCCATTGGAGGAGCCCCGATCAGCGGATCCGCACCACCCGCTTCACATCGCTGCGGCCATCCACCTCGAGGCGGCTGAAATACAACCCGGTCGCGGTCGCAGCGCCGGCGTTGTCGCGGCCATCCCACTCGAACAGGTGGCGTCCGGCTTCCTGCTGCATGCCGGTGACGAGTTTGCGCACGACCCGGCCGCTCGCGTCGTAGATCGCGAGCGTCACCTTGGTCGTCCGCGGCAGGTCGTAGACGAGGGTGGTGCGGGTCTGGAACGGGTTCGGACTGGCGGTGCGCAGCATCGCGTACACCGGCAGGTCCGCACGATCACCGATTCCGGTGGTGCTCGCCGAGTCGTAGATCGCGATCGCAAACTCGGGATGATCGACGAACGGATTGCGGTTGTGCTGGTACTCGTAGATGGCGCCGTTGCGCAGGCGCTCCTTCCAGCTCACCGGATCGGAGACGCTCCACACCAGGTACTGATCGGCCGCCCACGGCAGCAGCTGCGATCCGTTGGTCGCACCACCACCCGGCCACCCGGCATCCTGGTTGAAGTAGCGGGCGGCCATGTAGAACTGGCTGCGCACGAGGTCGCCCTTGTAGCCGTCGATCGGCTCGAACACGGTGCTGCTGTATCCGGGCGTGATGGAGCTGCCGAGCTTGCTGCCGTTGAGCGACGTCCACGAGGCGGTGCCGACGTCGCCAAACGGATAGTTGCCGCGCTCGTTGTTCACCTTGGAGTCGGTCGGATAGATGTTCCACAGATCCGAGTACATCGGCATCACGCTCCCGCCGAACCACGACTGCGGGAACGAGTGCTCGCGGTTGTACGCGCCGCCCTCGGTGCCGCTCGAGCCGAGCGGTCCGAACGCGAATTCGTACGGCGGCGTGCCCCCCGGAATGTCGGAGTACACGTCCCACACGTGACCGTTGGGACGCTTGTCGGTGCGCTGGAACGCGGTCGCAGTCGACGAATAGCTGATCGCGGTGTGCCCCTTGATGATGTTGTGGAGCACGACCACCAGTGCGTAGCCCTTGAGTCCGGCGGTGCCGTTGTAATAGCCGGCCGGGATCGATACGTCGACGAAGTGGAAGCCGAACGTCTCGTTGCTGGTGAGGTTCGCCTCGAGATCCCCGACACCGTTCACGGTCAGTGTCCGGTCGCCGGCAGGAATGTTCCGCACCGTGATCATCACCTGCGAGAACACCGACGGATCGCGGACCGCGTTCACGGCGACGATGCCGTTCACGCTGTAGTTGCCGGGGGTCTCGGAGGTGGTGGGATCGACCGGCTCGTCGAAGAACACCTGCAGCGTCGAGTCGCTGGCCTGAAAGACCGACGTGATGTCGGGCGCGTTGCCGCCGCCACCACCGGTGCCGGTGACGGTGTAGTTCAGGATCGCCGATTGAACGGTCGCGGAATCGTCCTCCGCCGTGACCTGGTAGTAGACGATCGCGCCACCGGCCTGCGCCGGGATCTTCGTGATGGTCTGCCAGAAGTCGCCGGTAGTGGGCGCCATCGCGATGACGTTCGACAGCGACACGTTGCTCAGGCCCCACGCGAGCGAGACCGAGCCGATCGCCCGCGCGGTGTCGACCACGCTCGCCTGGACGTGCACGCCCTGCGTGTCGGCCGGCGCCGCGGGGATCGTTGAAATGCTCGAGATCACCGGGCCGGGACCGGGCGGAACGGCCGGCGTGGTGGTCACGACGACGTTGTCGATCGAAGCCTTGGGACGCGCGCCCGAGGAACCGACCGGCCCGATGCCGTTGTAATCGTAGAAGCGGATCCGCGCGGTCGGACTGCCGGTGAACGCCGCCGGCAGCGCAACCTGAACGATCTGCTGCGAGAACGTGACGTTGTTCCGGAAGTTGAGGACCGCGGCGGCCGGCAGCTCGGTGAAGTTGACGCCGTCGGTGCTGGTGTAGACGCGCAGCGAGCCGTTGCGGTCGCCGGTGGAGTTGTTCGCGGTCGCAAAGTCATAGCTCAGCGTGCCGGCGTTGACGCCGGTGAAGTCGAGCAGCAGGTCGATCGCGACGGCGTGGCTCAGGTCGGTGGCGTTGGTCGCGAGAAGCTGGATGTTGCCGGCGCCCTTCTGGACGCCCTCCGCGGTGTTCGTGACGAACGTGGCCGTGGTCTGTGAGGTGCGGACGCCATCGGGGATCGTCCCGGTGGCATTGAGGGCGACCGATGCCCAGTACTGGGCGCCGACCCCGGACGCGAAGTTGTTGGTCCAGTTCGCGATGTCGTTGAAGTTCTCGGAGTAGCTGCCACTCGCCATCGGGAACGGAGTCGCAGCGAACGACGCGGCCGGACCGCACAAGGCGAGCGCCAGCAGCGGGGCGATGAGTCTCGAGGATGAAGTACGCAAGGATGGGGGCCTTTCAGGGCAGAGGGTGCGTCGGCAGCCGCCAAGCGTACCCTTGCCGCTGCCCTTCCCGCCACAGAGATTCTGGGCGGCGGGGCGGTCAGCGCTGAGACCCCGACCGTTTCATTCTGAACGCGCCCCGGGGCGCGTTGCACAGGTTCGTGCCCGCCGGATCAGTCCGAACGATGCTCGCCAGCGCTGCGGATCCCATAGATCACCCAGTATCCTGAGGTCGATGACCGGCAGGGTGAGCGCGATCGCGAACACGCCGTCACAGAAGGTCTCGAGTCGGGCATTTGCGGGGGATGTCACTTCTTGAATCTACTTCATTTCCGACGCGCCACTCTGGCAGCGGCGCTCATGCTCGCGTTCGCCGGCTGCTCGGACGACGGTCCCACCCAGCCGGGGTCCCCGGCCAAGGCGTATCTCGGCATCTCCGCCAACCCGTCCGACTTCGATTTCCCCGACTCGATCGGGAGCGCGATCTTCACCGCACAGGCCACCGGCGCGAACTTCATGCAGAACGGTGAACTGTGGAGCACGCTCGAGCCGTCGCCTGGCGCGATCGACGTCCGTTCGGTCCGGCAGAGTCTTCCGGTGCTGTCCGCGCTTGGCTTCGCCACCTACTACAACCTCCGCCTGGTGGACACGAACAACCGCGGGACGCCCGGCGACCTGGCCGCAACGGCGTGGGACGATCCGGCGATGATCGCGCGCGTCGATGCGGTCCTGGATTCGCTGATCGCCGTGTTCGAGCTGGCGCCACCGGTGGCGTTCGCATTCGGCAACGAAGTGGACGTGTACTTCGCGGCCCATCCCGGCGAGCTCACCGCGTTCCGAAGCCTGTTCCAGCACGCGCGAGCGCGCGTCCGGGCCCGACTCCCGGGGGTTCCGGTCGGCACGTGCACGACCTCGCCGGTCTCGAATCCGGCCGCCTGGGTCGGCGACACGCTCAACGCCACGGCCGACGTGATCCTCTACACCTACTATCCGTTCCAGCCCGCCACCGATTTCGTCTTCCGCCCTCCCGCGACCTTCGAGCCCGACATGAGCGCGATGCTGGCGCGTGCCGGAAGCAAACCGCTCGGGCTCCAGGAGGTGGGGTATTCGTCCGCGACCGTGTGTGGCAGCAGCCAGGCCGCGCAGGCGGACTTCGTCCGGCGCTTCCGAACGTGGACCGCAGGCCAGCCCCGCTCGCGCGTCCTGTTCGCGAACTGGTTCCTGATGACCGACTGGTCGAGCGCCACGCTCAACACGCTGTTCGCCTACTACGGCGGCTACTCACCGGGATTCGCCGGATTCCTCGGCGAACTGGGCCTGCGCGACACGATCGGCACCGCCAAGCCGGGATGGAGCGCGTGGCGCGGATTGTGATCGGACGGGAGTGATCCGTCCTACTTCGCCAGCTCGTACAGGTACTGCGCGAACGACAACGCCGCACCGTCGAAACCCTGCAGGTTCGGGTTCGACGATTCGATCACGTAGTACTCGTCCGGGGCATGCGCCCCGCTGCCGTGGCCAAGGCCGAAATGGCCGGAGGCGAGCTTCAGCGGCTCGCCCGTGAACACGTAGCCGGGGTACGAACCGGCATTGCGCGGCACCATCACCGGGTCGATACCGTCACGCTTCAACAACGTGAGCTGCGCCTGGATCAGGCGCGTCGACGCCGCCGTGCTGCTCGGGTCATAACCGCCCGACACATTCACCTCGATGTCGCCGAAGCCGTGCGCCGCGAGATGCGACTTGAGCGCCGCAACCGCCGCGTCCTTCGTCATATCGGGCACCAGCCGCATGTCGATCTTCGCGACCGCACGGTGCGGCAGGATCGTCTTGCCGCCGGGGCCGGTGTACTCGCCCACCAGCCCCTCGATATTCACGGTCGGCTGCGACACCTGCCGTTCGTTCGCCTGCTGCCACGGCAGGTCGTCGATCCAGTGCGCGACCGACAGCGACTTCTTCGACTTCTCCTCGCTCCGGCGCTTGGTCGCCTCGGCTTCGGACGAGGCGACAAATTTCCGAGGACGCTTCGTTGGGAGATCGTGCATCGGCCCGACGTCGAGGCAGCGATTCGAGGCTGTGTCGGTGTGTTCATGCCTTCGGCGGTTCGCGGCCGGCACGCGCGCGATGATCCGGTCCCCGAGCACGTCGAGATCACCGCCGACCGGCTTCGACGACAGCAAAGAACTTGTGATTGCGTCGCCGGAAACCAGCGCATAACCTTTCACATCGTTTCGTCGGGAAAAACGAACCCTCCCCGAAAGGCCGCCGCCGATGGGTCGTTCCGTGCTCCGCACCGGAATCGCGCTCGCGTTTCTTGCCTGCTCGCTGATTTTGCCCGCCACCGCCCACGCGTTTGGTTACTACTGGGTCACCGGGTGGGGACCGTTCGGCCTGCCCATGGGGGTTGCCGTCGATCCCGACGGCAACGTCTACGTGGTCGCCCGCAACGTCGACCGCGTCAAGAAGTACACGAACGATGGCCAGTTCATCCTCGACTGGCTCATCACCCCCCAGGCGACCACTCTGCACTCGATTGCGGTGGACAATGGTTACGTCTACGTCGGGGACGCGTATCACGACCGGATCTTGAAGTTCACGACCGCAGGCGTCTACGTCACGGAGTGGGGCTCCACGGGGAGTGGGAACGGACAGTTCGACGATCCGGAAGGCATCGCGATCGGCCCCGACCACAGCGTCTACGTCGCCGATAACGAGAACCATCGCATCCAGAAGTTCACGTCCGCCGGCGTGTATCTCACCCAGTGGGGAGATTACGATCTCGGCAACGGCGTGCAGTTCCTACCGCTAGGCATGGTCACCGACGCCGCGGGCAACCTCTACGTCACGGACTGGGGGATCGGTCAGATCGCGGTGTTCACGAGCCAGGGCCAGTTCATCACGAAATGGGGATGGCTCACGCTCGGGCACCCGACCGACATCGACATCGATTCGAACGGTGACCTCTACATTTCGGACTACTTCTACAACCATGTTTCGAAGTGGACGACGTCCGGCAGCCTGATCGAGACGTTCGGCACCTCCGGGTCAGGCTACGACCAGCTCAATCAGCCATGGTCGGTCGCGGTCGACGCCGACGGCGAGGTGTTCGTCGCCGACTATCAGAACTTGCGGGTGCAGAAGTACGCACCGTGCCCGTTCCCCACGGTGACCAGCCAGCCCGAGCCACTCGCGCTGCCGTTCGGTGCCACCGCCGTGTTCAGCCTCACGGCTCCGAATGCCGTCAGCTACCAGTGGATCAAAGACGACGAGTGGCTGAGCGACGGGCCCCGTGTGAGCGGCGCGCAGACCGGGATCCTGACGATCGCCGGCTTCCAGGCATCGGACATCGGCAGCTACTGGTGCGAAGTGCGGAACCTCTGCAATCAGGGCAACTACAGCGACCACGTGGCGCTGTCGGAGGCGACGACCCCGAGCTGCTTCGGTCCGCCCGCGCCGCCGCCGACCGGGATGGCGGCGTGGTGGGCGATGGACGACGGGCCCGGCAACACCGTTCCCGACGTGCTCCACCCGGTCGGCAACAAGAACCACGCGTCGCGCACCGGCGCGGCAGCGCTGGTCGCCGGCAAGGTCGGCACCGCGGTCCGCTGCAACGGCGTGGACGACGGCCTGCACGTGCCGAGCACGCTCGCGCCGCGGCTGGCGGCAACCTCCACCGGACTGTCGATCGACGCGTGGCTCCTGCCGCGCTCGGGCTCGTCGCCGAACGCATATCGCATGATTCTTCAGAAGGGACTGCTGAAGAAGAACCAGACCACGTCCGGCGGCGTCACCGCCCTGGCTCCCGGCTATGCCTTCTACCTGCACGACGGCGGCCGGCTCGGCTTCCAGATGCCGAACCTCGACTACGAGCCGGTGCGGTTCGAGCCTTCCATGCTCGCGATGAGCATGGACGAATGGCACCACGTGGCGGTGACGGTCCAGCCGCAGGTGCCGGGCGGCGGCAAGTTCTATCTCGATGGCGTCGAGGTCGGGTCGTTCACGCCCCCGTCGGGCATCCTCGGCAACCTCGCCGACCTCTACATCGGCCGCTTCACACCCCAGCTGGGACCGGCCACTCCCGATTCGGCGTTCAACGGCGACATCGACGAGGTCGAGATCTTCGTCACCGCGATCGACTCCGCTGCGGTGCGGAAGATCTGGTCGGCGGGATGTACGGGCAAGCGGCGCGTGCAGGTGCTCGCCAGCTCGAATGTCTCGCTGCGCGAGAACTCCGCATCCGCGGAGATCTGCTTCGCCGTGCAGAACCTGTCGAAGAACGAGCGCAGCTACCAGTGGTCGGTCGCCGCGTCCGGGCCGTCGGCCGGGTGCCCGTCCTCGGTGCCGGTGACCTTCACCGCGTCCTCGGGGAGCGTCAGCGTGGCCGCAGGTCAGAGCGCCGATCTCTCGACCACGGCGTCGGTCAGCCCGGGCGCTCTCGCCGCGCCGTTCACCCGCTGCTACACGCTGACCGTGACCGATGTCGGTGACGGCGGCGTCATGACCGCGGGCGGCACGATCACGTTCAGCGGCGATCACGTCTCCGGCAATGCCGCGTGCACTCCGCCGGAAATCGGAGCCATCACCGTGGCGGCCGACGCGACGCAGAGCGCGAGCGGAGTCGCCACCTTCACGTTGTTCAATGATGGCCCGTCAGGCGTGACCGTGCCGTTCCGCGTCCGCACCCGCGACCCCGAGACCGGAGCCGCGAGCGCGGTGCTCCGGCTCGCGGGCCAGCCGGCGGGCACGTCGTGGACGGGCTCGCTGTTCGTGCCCGCGGGCGGTTCGGCTCCGCTGCCGGTCGACGTGGCACTCGATGAGTACGAACCGTTCCTGTCGGACGAGATCGTTCTCGCCACGGATCTCGACGGCAACCTCGCGTACGACGACCTGGTGTCCACGCACGTAACCAGCGGCGCCGATACGAGCCTGGCCCTGGTGGGCGTCGGCCCGGTCCGCGGGTCGTCCGCGCACGGGCTCTCACTCCGTGCCGTGCCGAATCCGTTCGGCGCCCGGACCGCGCTGACGTTCCGGCTCACGCAGGCCACGCGCGTCGAAGTGGACGTTCTCGATGTGAGCGGACGGCGGGTGCGGCGCGTGACGTCGGCCCGGCTCGAAGCAGGCGAACGGCAGGTGACCTGGGACGGCCGTGACGACGCGGGCGCAGTGGTGCACAGCGGTGTCTACCTGGCGCGGGTTCGCGCGGGCACCGATCAGAGCGTCGTCCGGCTGCTGCGACTGCGTTGAACCGACGAAGGCGCCGCGTGAATCCACAGCTCTTGGCAGCTACAGCGCCACCTTGATGAACGACGAGAGCCTGCGCATGAGTCCCCCGGGCGGGGGAATCAATTCGTCGATGCGCTCCGGGGTTCCCGCCCAATCGCACAATCCGGCGAGCAGCATGAAGTCCAGCACGCCTTCCAGGGCCGCCAGTCCGCCGACGGTGACCATGACCTCTCCGTTCAGCGCCTGGCTTCGGTAGTCCATGTTGGCGCTGCCGACCGTCAGGTAGCAGACGATCTCCTTCCGCTGGTCGGGAGTCAGCCCCGCGAGATAGTCGCTCAGGAGTGTCTTCAGCTTGCGCTTGAGTTCCGGAGGCACTGCGCGGACATCGCGTGACTTCGCGTTGCCTTCCGCCGGCGCTCCCTGCTGGAGCGCCAGATAGCGAATGTAGTCCTCGAGCAGCCCTGCCCACTCGGGCCGGGACATGAGGTCGTCCCAGACGCGGGCGGATGCGAAGAAATTCGCCTTCAGGTGGAGCTTGGGGCTCTCCAGCGTGTCCTTCGACGTCAGATAGGATGGCCGGTAGGCCGTCTCGGCCAGATACGCGCCCGCGTTTTGCGCGACGGCTTCGACTTCCGGGCTCAGGTGATACACGCGTTCCTTCCACGACGGCCCCGACTCGGGGTGGCTCATGGCCTGCCGCATGCGTCCGGCGATGTCGCCAACACTCTGCCGCGGCGCATACACCCCTGCCCGGAGAATCCCGCCTTCGCGCTCCATGTAGTCGTCCATGGCGTCGCCGAACACCAGGATTCTCTTCATGAGACCGTTGGCGCGGGCCATCTGCGGCGCCCCCGCGCTCGGCGCGGCGCGCAGCGACGGCGCGATGACCAGCGAACGGCAGCCCCGCAACGCACTGCCTGCCATGAGCGAGGCGTAGAGGTAGCTCTGCCACAATGAGTCTGGCACTTTGACGATCGAGCCAGCCGGCATCAGGCTGTACAGGATGGCCTTCGCAACGTTCAACGGCTTGGGCGTGAAGCCGGTTTCGTTGTGCAGCTCGATCACCCGGCCGGCGGCGTAGACCGGCGCGGCACCGACTTCCGCCTTCACGGCGGCCTCGTACGAAGCGGGCTTCGGCCTTGCCCGAAGCGGGAACGGAATCTGGTCGTCGCGGAACCCCTGGGTCTGCAGCAGGAAACGCGCCGCGTTCTTGGTCTCGAGCGCGGCAGGACCCACCAACATGATGGCGCGGTCTTCCCACGTTGCGCCCGTGTAGTGCTCGCCGAGGCCCATCCCGGTGAACATCACCATGCCCTTGTACGGGTCGTCCTCGGAGATGTCGTAGAAGACGATCTTGCGATGGTCACGCATGTGGTTGTCCGCGATCGCCAGCTTTCCGATCAGCTTCCGGCTGTAGAACGAGTAGTCCGCCGGGTTCGTGATGTTCACGTGTACCCGGATGCGATCGTAGAGCCAGTCATCGCCATACTGGCTCCGCTCGACCTGGAGGACGGTCGATTCGCTCACCGCCTTGCGCAGATCCTCCTGCAGGCGCGCGATTTCCGCTTCCCAGCTCACATACGGCTCCGGCAAGTGCAGGCGGTGCCGCATCGGATCCTCGAGCAGCCTCATCCAGAGACGGCCCTTCGTGGCTTCGAAATAATGCTGGTCGAGGAGAATGATGTACTCGGGAAGCTTGCCGGTCCGGTCGTAGCCGCGGACGCGCTCAGCGAGCGCCGTCAGGTAGTCGCACGCGTGCCCATAGGCGATGGCATCGGGCTTTCCGTGATAGAACCCGGGGACGTCGTGGATCCAGACCACGTGATAGTCCTCGGCCGCATGGATCGAGCGCGTCACCTCGGATTGAAACTCCTCGTTGACGATGTACCAGATGCGATTCCCCGGCGTGAACTCGCGTCGCGTCGCGCGCTCGATGATCCGATCCAGTTCCTCCTGGGAATCGTGCTCCCGCGGCGTCAACCCGTACTGGAGCGGCAGCCATACCAGCCGGCTGTTGTCCCAGCGCTTCGCCAGCGCCGCACGATTCATCTCCATCGCCTCGCACAGCGACTGGAATACCAGCAGGCTCCGGCCCGTTCTCTTCCGGTCCAGTCCGTCGCCCGAGAACAGCCAGCGCGCGAAGTTCGCCTGCGCGACCGCCACCATTCCCGACAGCGTGTCCTTCTTCTTGATCTGGCCGACCAGGTAGTTGTAACGAAACAGCACGTCATCGAGCAGGATGCGTCTCGCCTCCGCCGAAATGCGTCTACCCCGCGGCGTGCTCTGTCCGACCGGGATCACCACTCCGCTGTCCGCCATCGAGAACGCGCGATCGAGCGTTTCGTGGTAGACGCGGATCTCCTCGTTCAGCGTGTGCCCGTTGGGGAAGGCGCCATCCTTCGCCGCCATGTGTTCACGCAGCATCTTGATCCGCGGCTCCATCGCGGCGACGGCATCGGAACCGCCGTACTCGGCGAATGGCTGCGTCAGCTCGGCGATCCAGTGAGCACGCTCCGCGAGGAAGGCCAGGGTGGCAGGCCACGGAATCGAGTCGGCGCCGCTGGCGTCGGCGGTCGTGAGCCGGAGGGGACGACGTGCATCCATCTTCGCGTAGTCGTCATGGGGACGGGTGCGGCCCGCCTCCGGGTCCGCCAGGGGTGCGCTCACTCCGACGGTGAACGTCTGACCTCGCGTCGGCAGCCAGCGAACGGTCATCGCGGACCCGCGGCCGATGATGCCTCCCCGCCTCAGCGGAAGGTCGAGCTTGAGAATGAAGTCGTGCTCGTCGCTCACGGCGTTGAAGTCGAGGCCGGCGCCGAGGCGCATTGTGGGAATGGTGAAATACCCGCGCGCGCCGAAGTCGCCTTCGCGTTCACGGCCACCGCCGTAGACCTCCACTCCGAGTCCACCGAGCCCGACGATCGGATGACCGAGGTAGCGCATCACCCCGAAGTTGATCAGACCGCCGAGCTCATGGGCATCGTCCGGACGATAGCTCTGGTATTCGGCACCGACCGTCGTGCGCACCAGGGACGGGATGCCCATCTGGTGAGTGAAGCCACCCTGATCGGGCGGCCGGTCGGTCTCATCCGATCGCGCGACGGATGGCGCGAGCAGGCACGCGGCGACCGTCAGTGCCAGGAGGCGGAACACCACTTACGGATCCCGTGCCGGAGACGCCTTCACAACGGCCCCCGATCCCGGAGAAACTGAATCGGGATGGCGCGGCCGCCGCCCAATCCTCGCATGCTTCGGGACTGTTGAGATGCGAGCGATTAACCTACGCTTCGATCCATGACCCCGCAACCTTCGGTTCGGAGACGCGTCGCACGCTGGGCGATCCTGCTCGTCCTTTCCGGCTGTGCCGGCGCCAGGAACTACCCGGATGTTTCCGGTCCCCGGCATGCCGCGGTCACCGTCCAACCCGCCGCCAGCGACGACGGCGAGCTGCGGGTCATATCGTTCAACGTGAAGTTTGCAAGACAGATCGAGCGCGCGATCCGGGTGCTGCGGACCGACGATTCCCTGAGGAGCCCCGACATCGTCCTGCTTCAGGAAATGGACGAAGCGGGCACTGCGGCAATCGCCGATTCGCTCGGGATGAACTGGATCTACTACCCGGCCTCGGTCGGGCCCGACGGCAACGACTTCGGGAATGCGATCCTGTCGTGCTGGTCACTCGAAGCAGACACGAAGATTCTGCTGCCGCACGAAGACATCGTGCATGGGAGCCGGCGCATCGCGGTCGCGGCGACGACTCGCATCGACGGTCGCGCGTTCCGCGTCTATTGCGTGCACCTGGGCACCATCCTTGCGAACGGTCCACGCGCTCGTCGCCAGCAGCTCGCAACGGTGCTCGACGACGCGGCCCGCTTTTCCGATGTCATCATCGGCGGCGATTTCAACAGTGAGACCGTCCCGGAGATCGCACTCGCTCGTGGCTACACCTGGCCCACCCGCAGCCTGCCCCACACGGCAAAGTGGTGGACACTTGATCACATTCTGCTCAAAGGCGACCTGTCCGCCCGGGCCGCGAGCGTCGGGGTCGTCCGGAACAACCTGAAAGCGAGCGATCACCACCCGGTCTGGCTGTCGGTCAGCCTGAAGAAGTAGCCGGCGTTTTTCCTCGCCCGAGGCCGGCGCCGTGCGGGTCAGCCTCCTGAAGTAGCGGGCAGCGACGCATCACCGATGAGTTGACTCCGCCACGACGGCATCCCACCCTCGCGTCCCGTGCTCCATACCCATCCACTCGAACGCCTGCGGTCGGGGACATCCACTCTGCTTCTCATTGCGATGCTCGCTCTGCCATGGAGCGCGCGTGCGGCCGAGACTGCAGAAGCCGAGCATTGGACCCGGGAGTGGATCGGGTTCCTCAGCCTCGAGGGCCCGCCGGCGGCGGAACGAGCGGTGCACCGGCTCACGCTGCCGGCGCAGGAAATCCTCCCCCACCTCGAGACGACGCTCGGCGTGCGGTATGCGCGGCGCTTCCAGATCCTGCTGATCCCGCCCGAAGGTCTCCGTGATTCGACGCTCGCCCGCATCGATGCGGCGGCGCCGCCGTGGGCGGCCGGCTACATGATCCCCGCGCAGCGGCTCGGTGCGATCCGCATCGCCCAGGCGTCGCAGTATCCCTATGGCACACTCGAATCCGTTCTCGCTCACGAGGCGACGCACATGCTGCTCCACGATGCGGTGGGACGCCGACTGCCCCTGTGGTTCGAGGAAGGCGTGGCGACCTGGCAGGGGCGGCAATGGTCCGCCCAGGACTCGTGGGTCTACACGCGATCGCTGCTCACTTCTGACTTTCCCGCGCTTGCTGATCTCGACAGTTCGTTCCACGCGTCGGCAGGCGAGGCCGATCTCGCCTATGCGGCGTCGTTCGCGTTCGTGTCCTGGAGCGTGCGGCAGCACGGTCCCGATCTGGTGCGCAACATTCTGCGCGAAATGAAGACGCGACCGTTCCCGTCCGCGTGGGAAACAGTGACGCACCAGCCACTGGCCCAGGCCGAGGCCGGCTGGCGACGCGACAGCCTCATCCGGTATCGGTGGTTTCCCCTGCTCGCAACTTCGAGCACTCTGTGGCTCGTGATCACCTTGATCGGGGTGTTGGCCGGGATCCGCAAGCGCGCGCAGGCGCGGGCGATCCGGAAGCGCTGGGATGCCGAGGAACGCGCCGCGGCCGCCGCGACGGAAGCGAACGCCATGCAGGACATCGAGAATCCACAGGAGTAGTCGACATGCCGACCCAGCAGGTCGCTCTCATCCGGCACGGCGAAACCGAATGGAGCATGAGCGGGCAGCACACCGGGACCACGGACATCCCGCTCACCGAGAACGGCCGGCGGGTGGCTCAGATGTTGAAGCCGATCCTGGCCACGGTGAGTTTCGCGCGCGTGTGGACCAGCCCGATGCAGCGAGCCCGCGAAACCTGCGAACAGGCCGGCCTCGGTGAGGTCGCTGAAATCGATCGCGACCTCGTGGAATGGAACTACGGTCGATACGAAGGGCTGACTTCGGAACAGATCCGCGTTCAGACGCCGGGATGGTTGATCTTCCGCGACGGCTGCCCCGGCGGCGAAACGCCTGAGGAGATGGGCGCTCGAGTCGAGCGTGTGATTGCGCGGGTTCGCGCGGTGGACGGCGATGTCGCCCTGTTCGCGCACGGCCATTTCTTCCGGGTCTTCGTGGCCCGATGGCTGGGGCTGCCAGTCGAGGCAGGACGTCACTTCCTGCTCGACACGGCGACCCTCAGCATCCTCGGCTACTACCAGGACATTCCGGCCGTGAAACGCTGGAACGCCCCGCTCACGGCCAGCGACAGCTCGGCAGGCCTGGCTCGGAAGGAACGCTAGGGTGACCGTGGATCCGGTTGTGATCTGCGGCGGTGGTCCAGCCGGGATGATGTGTGGATATCTTCTCGCGCGCGCCGGCGTGCCGGTGACCGTGCTCGAGAAACACCAGGACTTCCTGCGCGACTTCCGCGGCGACACGATCCACCCTTCGACCCTCGAACTCCTGCACGAGCTCGGGATCCTCGAGGAGTTCCTCGCGCGCCCTCACCAGCAAGTGCGCTACGCCGAGGGCGAGCTGGGAGACGTGCGGGTCCGCCTCGCCGATTTCACCCATCTGCCCACCCACTGCAAGTTCATCGCCTTCATGCCGCAGTGGGACTTTCTCGACTTCCTCGCCGAGCAGGCGCGCGCACTGCCGGCGTTCACGTTCCGTCGGGCAACGGAAGCACTGGAGGTGGTGCGCGAGGGCGATCGCGTCACGGGTGTCGAGGTTCGTTCCGCGTCCGGTGCCGAGCGACTCCCGGCACGCCTGGTGATCGCAGCGGATGGAAGAGAATCGGTGCTGCGGGACCGCATGGGGCTCGCAGTCCACGATCTCGGCGCCCCGATGGACGTGCTCTGGTTCAAGCTGGGTTCCCGGCCCGACGATCCCCCCGCCGTCCTGGGCCGCGTCGAGCGGGGCCAGGTCCTCGTGAGGCTCTATCGCGGGGACTACTGGCAATGCGCGCTCATCATCCGCAAGGGCACCTTCGACGCGGTGCAGCGCGAGGGACTCGATGCGTTCCGGCGGCGCGTCGGCTCGCTCGCTCGACGCGACATGGTCGGCGATATCGAGAGCTGGGACGACGTGAAACTCCTGACCGTCAAAGTGGATCGGTTGCGACACTGGGCGGCGCCCGGAATTCTCTTCATCGGCGACGCAGCGCACGCCATGTCACCGATCGGAGGCGTCGGCATCAACCTCGCGATCCAGGATGCGGTCGCCACCGCGAACTTGCTGGCGGGTCCGCTGCGATCGCGTTTGCCATCGCTCGCCGAGCTCCGAAGCGTGCAGCGACGCCGCTGGTTTCCCACCTGGGCCACGCAAACCGCGCAGCTCGTCATTCAGAACTGGGGGATCGATCCGGTGCTGGCGAGCGGAGCCACCCCGAAGGTTCCCTGGATCGTGGCGCTCCTGCAGCGACTTCCCGTGCTGCAGCGCATCCCTGCCAAAGTGATCGGCGTGGGCTTCCGGGCCGAGCACGTGCGCGGGGGTCGCGGTTCTTGATCCCCAGGCAGTGGGTGACCGTCTGGCTCACAACGAATCGAGCGGCCACCCAATGTGGGTGGCCGCTCGCTCGTCAGGGCATCACTGGATCAGCACCACCCGCGTCAGTGTCACGTGCGTGCCCGCCTTCGCCCGCACCATGTAGACGCCCGGCCCGGACGGCCGGCCTCTGCGGTCCATGGCATTCCACCGGATCTGATGCATCCCGGCCGGCATCCACGAGTTCGCGAGCGTGCTCACCAGCCGTCCGTCGGCGCTGAACATCTGCACGTTGACCAGCCCGTCGCGGTCGAGATCGAGCGCGAAGCTCATCGGTCCGCGCGCCGGGTTGATCTGGGGCCGGAATGCGAACGTCTGCGGGACGACCTTGTCGCCGACCGCGACCGTGCTCTGGACCTGGATGTTCGCGGACGCCACGTTGAGGCTCTTGACCGCGCACTTCTGGTCCTTCACCGACAGCGTGGCGAAATAGCCGCTCGGGCTGCTCGCATTGTTGTAGGTGTGGGCGATCGTCGGCGAGGACTGCGTGACCGGGTCCGAGCCGTCGCCGAAGTTGAACGTGTACGAGGCGACGGCGTCGCCGTCCGCGACGTCGGGATCGGTCGAACCCGAGCCGTCGAACGTCACGGTCAACGGGGTCGTGCCGGACGCGGTCGACACCTCGAGCCGCGCGACCGGCGGCTCATCGACGTAGCAGAAGCAACCGCCGTTGCCGACCAGCACATAGTTCCCATCGCCGGTGATGTCGTTGGCGATGTTCTGCGACCGCGGCCCCCCGTCCGGACGCGCCAGATAGGTGCGGGCGTTGAGGGAGGCCAGATCGCTGCCGGGGCCGATCGGCGTCGCATCCGCCTTGCTGGTGGCGAGCACGATGGTGATCCGTCCGGTGAGCGGGTCGTAGCTGCCGCCGTCGGCATTGCCGAGCGTGGTCGGCGTGTTCGCGTTGACCGCTGGAATGCTGCCGTCCAGCGGGAGCGGCGGACCGAAGTCGCCGTACGTGAAGCTCGGCACGCCGCTCACGTCGGTCTTCATCGCCACGAACCGGCGGTCGCTCCCGTCGGCCGCGATCGAATGGCGGTTCCAGATGATGTACCACTGGCTGCTCGCGGTCAGCGTGCCGCCGGGCGCCATCTGGAGAGTGAACGTGAGTTGATTGACGCCCGGGCCCGCGTACGGCTCGGCGACCGACAGCGCCTTCACGTTGACGCTCGCGTCGGGCGGCAGCTGCTGTCCCGAGTCGTTGTCGGTGCCGTTGGTGTTGATGTCGCTCACCGCCAGCAGACCCGGCGCGACACACGCGTTGGTGGTCGGCGCGGAGACCGTGACGTCGGTGCAGTACGGCCCCTCGCCCAGGGCATTGACCGCGGTGACGCGATAGGTGATGACGTCGGTCGGATTGACCGACTCGGAGTAGCCGTTGCCGGGCACCGTCGCCACCAGCGCGAACGAGCCGGCGCCGATCCGGCGGTAGACCTTGTATCCGGAGATCGCTGCGCCACCGTTGTCGGGCGCTTCCCACGTCACGCTTGCCACGCCGTTCAGCAGCGCGCCCGTGATGCCCGGCGCCTCGGGAGTCGCCGGCTCGGTCGGGTCCTCGGCCGCGAACATCCGCTTGCCGCCGCTCTGCCGGGTAATGACGCACTTCGCCGCGAACGAGTTCGGCGGTCCGGTGACGCACCCGCCCACGCAGCCGTCGTCCCAGCCGATCAGGATCCGCCCGCGCTTGTCGATCGTCATGTCGTAGAAGTCGAGCTGGTTGCGGCACGCGCCTTCGCTGCAGATGCCGCCCCGCTGGATCGGATCGTCGGGCGTCAGGTTCTGGGTGGTCCAGGTCGCGCCGCCGTCGAACGTGGTCGCGATGTACAGGTACCAGACACCGGGGAACTCCGGCTGATCGTAGGCGCCCGCGGTGGTCGTTCCGTAGAACGAGAACGCGGCGCGGTCGCCATCGCCGGCGACCACCGCCGGGAACGTGCAGTTCTGGATGCCGAGCGATCCGCCCACGTCCTGGATCGCGCCCCAGCTGAGTCCCTTGTCGGTCGACATCGCGATGCGCGGATGGCCGTCGGCCGACTGCCAGCCGAGATAGATGTTGCCGTTGGTGGCGACCCCGACCGAAGCGTCGTCGTCCACCATCGAGGTCCCGCCGGGAACGCTGCGGATCGCCCACGTGAGACCGTTGTCCTCGGACACGATCACCGACGGCTGGCCGCCCTCGTGGTACGGCAGGCTCCCACCGCACGCCTTGTCCGGCACGTACACGGTGCCGTCGTTCGCGACCTTGATGTGGCCGTGGAGACCCGCGCAGTCGGCAATCGTGAACATCGGCACCGAGGGCCCGAACGTCTGCCCGCCATCGAGGCTGACGGCGATGGTCGCATCGGCGACGCACTGCGACGCGTAGTAGATCGCGTTGGGATAGATCGAGCTCGACAGCGGCGCGTGGAACGGCCCGCCACCCACCGTCTCGTGGTCGACGCACGACGGCACGCCCGAGCCGGTGCTCGGCAGGAACGTCTCGCCGTCGTCGTCGGTGAAGTCGGTGGTGCTGCCGAGCGGCGTCAGCCCCTCCTCCTGCGTCACGAACGTGCGGCCCGTCATCCGGTCGGTGAACAGGATCGGGTCCCCGGCGGCGCGCGGAGTGCTGGCGGTGAGCAGCGGCTTCTGGTTCCAGGTGACGAGCGCCGGCGACTGGCAGTCGTTGAACACGACGTTGAGCATGTACGGCGTGAACCCGCCGAAGTAGTTCGCGGTGCCGCCGTTCGGGATCGAGCGCAGGCTGTTGCTGAACACCGCCTCGCGCGTCCAGTTGCTGCCGATCGACGGCTCGCCCGAGTCGTCGCCGACACCGGAAGGCGAGCTGTAGTTGATGAATCTCGGCGTCCCCGCGTCCGCGCTCGAGCGCGATGCGGGTGCAACGGACAGAACGACGAGCGAAATGAGCAGGGGAACTGGACCGACCGTGACAGCGCGCATCCCGTGGCTCCTTGTGGAGGAAGGAGACGAGGTAGCGCCCCGGATGCCCTACTGCCAGCCTGCGCGACCTCGATCACTGCACAGGAGTCTCGGGGGCAGCCATTGACCGTGACTTGAGCGAATGTGGCCAACGCTTTGCCCGACACGTGGTTGGCCAGGGCTCGGATGGGCAATGGCCGACCCTCGTGCACGGCGATCGGCGTAAGATCTCCCGCACCATGCGCCGCCTCTCGATCGCGGTCCTCGCCTGCCTGTGCCTTTCGGCCACTCCGGTCGCGCCCGCGACACCCGCCCGCTTCGCGCTGGTCGAGCTGTTCACCTCGGAGGGCTGCTCGAGCTGCCCGCCCGCCGACGACCTGCTCGCGCAACTGGCGGCCGACGCGGCGCGCTCGGGTCAGCCGGTCGTTGCGCTCTCGTTTCACGTCACCTACTGGAACCGGCTCGGGTGGACCGACCGCTTCTCCGACGAAGCGTTCACGAAGCGGCAGGGCGCCTACGCAAAACAGCTCGCGCTGCAGAGCCTCTACACACCGCAGATGGTGGTGGACGGCGAGCATCAGTTCGTCGGCTCGGACGAGAGTTCGGTGAAGGACGCGGTGCGTGCCGCGCTCGCTCGCTCACGCTCGACCCGGCTCGCGCTGAAGGCGCGTCCGGACCGCGACGGCGTCACCGCGAGCTGTGACGTGGCCGGCGCGCCAGCGGGCGCGGTGCTGTGGGTGGCGTGGGCGGATGGCGAGGATTCATCGGCGCCCGATCGCGGCGAGAACGAGGGACGTCGGCTCCATCACGTGAACGTCGTCCGCGCACTCGAGCGCACGCCGGTCCGCACGGGCGCGTCGACGTCCACGGTCCATCTCCGCCGACCCGCCGACGTGGCGGGTTCGGTGGTCGCGTGGGTGCAGCGCGGCGACGTCGGTCCGGTGCTCGGCGGTGTCGTGACCTCGATCGCAGCGGGTTCGCCTCACTAGCGCAACGGCCACCCTCCGACGGCCTGTTCGTTCGGCGCGATTCAAGCAGTGGTCGCCTGGTGCCGATGACGACTCCGTATGTTCCTGCGAATCGTCGCTGCCATCCTCGCGCTGCTTGCACTGCCCTCGCTGATCCGTGACCTCTACGGTCTGGTGCGCGGGGGATTCGATCCGCTG
>Ga0210380_10000380_pt1 | contig 20569 bp, 21 predicted proteins | sample PLM4_5_coexredo_FD_155476 | JGI IMG/M metagenome (GOLD analysis project Ga0210380, IMG submission 155476) | Groundwater sediment microbial communities from an aquifer in East River, Colorado, USA - PLM4_5_coex redo | ecosystem: Environmental > Terrestrial > Soil > Riparian zone | place: USA... | reverse complement strand
ATAAATAGGTGCGCAGTTTGTCGCGCAATTCCGCCTTTGCCAGGGCGATCTCGCCTTTCACAAGACTGGAGGTTTGGTTTACGAGCGAACTCAGCAGATCCCGGTAGGATGCCCGGTCGTCCTGGAAGTCCAGGGTTTCGTGTTTGGTGCGTTGTACGACTTCCTTCATCGTTCCCATTCTTCCTTTTTGTTATCCATCTATCGTCGACGAACAATAACGCCAAGCAGCAAGCCCGCCGCTGCCGCGATCAGCAAACTCGTTCCCGGCTGTCGCTGAACTCGAGCGACGATCTCGTCCTTGATCCTGGCGGGATCGATCTGCTCGATCTGATCCGCGACGTCTTCGATCCAGGCCCGCGTTTGAAGACCCAGTCGGGACAACTCGGTCGACGAGCCATCCACTTCACGCGGAAGCGATAGCCTGTCTGCAGCGTGACGCAATTTGCCTGCAAGACGGTTTGCAATTCGCGAGGCTGGAGTGCCATTGGTAACTGCAACATTCGGAGCGGTTCTTTCAGTTGTTTCATTATCGTTATTCATTAGTGGGTTCCTGCTTCCATATTTCGGTATCGCGGGGCTACGTCGGCGTGCAACTCGGAAACTGCATCCAGACTCTTGAAGCATTCCTGCAGTTGCTGGAGCTTGTCATTCGATATACTCGACCGCCTTGCTCTTTCGGTCGACTCGCGGTTCCGCCGCGACATCCAGGCGAAACCAAAAGCAGCGGCCAGAGTTACAGTTCCCAGGAGAACAATATTTTTCATCTCGGTAATCCTCGAAGCTTTCCAGTTATCCAATCCAGGCTTACTGCACTTACTGTGCACGTTTCCTGCCAACGGCAAGGTTTTAGGAATTCAGGCAGAGGCACGACAGACGATTGGCACGACATTTGCAGAACTTCAGGTGACCGATCGGGATGAGTTCACAACTTTCGCTGGATATCATGGGTTGGCGTCTTGTAAGGAATTAGAGAAAACACATAATGAAAGTCTTTCACTGTAATCATTGCGAACATCTTGTTTTCTTCGAAAGTACGCAGTGCGTGAAATGCAATCACGCATTAGCGTTTCTGCCGGATTTAAGAATCATGGGATCGTTGGAGCTGCTCCAGAATGGCGTATGGTCCTACCGAGCTTCGGGAAGAACCAGACACTACAGGTTGTGTGAAAACTATGTAGGTCCAAACGTGTGCAATTGGGCTATTCCCGAGGAGGAATCCCATTCGTTGTGCAGGTCCTGCCGATTGACTCAGGTTGTGCCGGATCTCGAGCGTCCCGGTTTCCGCGAAGCATGGTACAAGCTCGAAGTCGCCAAGCGTCGTCTGGTCTATACGCTGGAAGAATTGAATTGCTTTGTTAAGAGTGCGGCGGAAGACCCGCGCGGAGTTGCCTACGAATTCCTGGCCGATCCAACGGAACCGGATTCGCCACCGGTGCTTTCCGGGCATGCCAACGGAGTAATCACAATTAACGTCGCGGAAGCGGATGATGCGGAACGCGAGCGTCGGCGAGTGAACCTCCGTGAACCCTATCGTACACTTCTCGGTCATTTCCGCCATGAATCCGGCCATTACTATTGGGATCTGCTGATCAAGGACACGGCTTCCATTGATGAATTCCGAAAATTATTTGGCGATGAACGCTCGGACTACGGTCAGGATCTCCAAAATTATTATAATCAGGGCGCGCCAGCGAACTGGCAGCAACGATATGTCACAACATATGCCAGCGCTCATCCTTGGGAAGACTGGGCCGAAACCTGGGCCCACTACCTGCATATGGTGGACACACTCGAGTCGGCGGAGGCCTGTGGGCTCTCGCTTCGACCATCGCGCTTGGACGAGCCCGCACTCCATGCGAATTTGAAAACTCTTCATCCAGGAAAGTCATTCAATCATCTGATCGACCGTTGGTTTCCGCTGACCTATGCGTTGAACAATCTCAATCGCGGAATGGGGCTGATCGATGCATACCCATTCGTGCTATCCACTCCGGCAGTCGAAAAACTGAATTTCGTGCACAACAGTATTCACTCGTTATCTGCAGAAAAGCAGACAGCCTGAATCGATTTCAGCGAATGTCACGGGACGAGGCGTCAATTACACAGCCAGTGAACGATATAGCCAGTGACTCACGAGTGGCATGTCGGTACCACATTGGGGGAACAGACGCCGATCAAGATTTCCACGGCGAACTTCAAGCCGATCGAATTGTACACATAAGTACTGAATCGGCTGGAAACATTGACCTTCCGCGATTGGCAGGGAGATTGCTTAATTGTAGTGCGATGGATGCGAATTCAACCGACGGAGGTCTCCGATGATTCCACGCGAAACGATGAATACCAGCATTCCTGGAAATACGAACATGATGCTATCGAGACTATCAAATGGAAGACGAAATTCCAGATTCGAGAAAGGCCAGATTATCTTTTCCCAGGGAGAGAAGGCCAACTCCATCTTTTTTATCGTCAGCGGTACGGTGAAGACAACATTCCTCTCCGAGACGGGAAAGGAAGCGGTACTTGCCGTACTCGGCTCCCAGGACTTCTTTGGTGAAGAATGCATTTCGTCCGAATCCATGAGGATCAATACGGCCACGGCCCTAACCCCAGCCACCCTGGTTTGCATTGAACGCCAGACGGTGTTGCGGGCCATATATGACGAGCCGGAACTGTCCGTAAGTCTGATGAATGCCCTTTTGATGCGGCAGGCCGCGGCCGTGGAAGACTTCTGCGATCAGCTTTTCAATCAAAGCGAAAAACGGCTGGCCCGTGCTCTCCTGAAGCTGGCCCGAAACCAGAAGCCGGATACATTGCAGGACGCGTCCATTTCGTCGGTGACGCACGAAACATTGTCGGAAATGATCGGTACGACGCGGTCTCGCGTGACGCTGTTCATGAACAAGTTCAGAAGAATGGGTCTGATCGACTATTACGGGGATCCAAATGCAAAGGGACGCTTCATCATTCGCAAAAAGTTGCTATCCGAACAGTTCATGCTGAGTTGATCGACAACCCGACCGCCAGTTCAGGAATACCGACTCATTTATAGAAACAACAGCTGCGAATGCCAGCATGCTTACGGTAAGTTCTGCTACGGGAGAGTTGCATGTCGGATGCACACCTGCAGATTTCAATCATGGCTCCAGGCCTCGTCTTCGACACGGCCCGAAACGTCATTCGAGCCGTGTCGCGGCGTCATTGACGAGTGTCAGTTTGCCAACCTGGCGGATCGCTTCTCATTGCGCTTGTCGTGCTTCGCGTCATTGTCGGCCTCGAACGTATTCTCGCGCGTCACGCGTATCTGGTTCTGAACGTCCTTGACTCCCGAACAGGATTCCGCAATCTCCTCCGCTCGCCGTTTCGAATCGCGGTCAGTCACAGTTCCTTTCAGGACCACCTCGCCATCCTTCGTTTCAATCAAAATATTGGTCGCGTCCAGGTCATGATCCTGAGTCATCTCTTCGCTAATGTCTTCCGTAATCCGATCATCTGAACGCTTATATCCCTGCGGGCCCCGGCCGGCAAAGGATGGCTTAGAACCGGAGTTTTCGCTGCCCTCTGAACGACGCGATTGCACCGGTTGTCCACGCGAACCATAACGTGAGTTGGGACCGCTCCAGTTCTGCCGATTGTCGAATTGGCCGTATCGGCCTGAGCGCTCTTCGCGATACGGAGGTTGACCGGTGCCGCTAACCCATTCGCGATTCGAAGTGTCCTTGTCGTAAGGACGGGGATCCTGCCAGCTCTCCGGACGTTGTCGCGGATCATAGCGGGATTCGTACTCATCATAGTTGTTGTACTGATCGGAATTTCCCCGACGGGGATAGGCATAGGTCTGAGCCGGATCGGCTTCCCATCGATTTTCAGTTTCTCGATCGTATTCCTGTCCGGAATGTTCGCCTTGAGGCCGGTGCTCGAGCCGATTTCGATTCGTATCTTCGCGGCTCTCTTCACGTTGCCGCTGTTGCCACCGGTTATTTCTTGATTCCTGGCGTCCATGAGAATGTGACATTTTCTTCCTCCGATTTTGTCTTCATTTTGGAAGCAGACAATTCCTTGGAAGCACACCGGATGCCGCGTCTCCTGTAGGTGATTTTCCAAATAAAACAAAGTTCAGCGCCGGAAGCGATGGTGCACGCCTGGTACTGCCCTACCGCCGGGGTGAACGCCTTTTACCAGCTGAGGCATATTTGTGATCAAGACTTCTATAGGGGTTATGACGAGAGTTTGGTGTCAAGTGCGGTATCCAACATGCTCCTGTCAATACTACAGCAGCCCTGGGCGTGGGATATCTCATTGGGTGCTGGCGCGTCTAGACGCTAACGATAATTCCAGAGGAAGGCTGAAATGAGAATACCGATTCCCATGAAATTCTTTATCCCTCTACTATTGCTCTCCTCTGCTGGAGGGACGGATGTACTCGCGGCTTCGGCCTTGCCGGACCCGGCAGGACAGGCTCAACTCGAACCTCCCTCGTCAAAGGCATCAAAGGGACAGATCACGAGGCATACCGGAGACGGTGTTCGACATCAACTCCTCGTGCTCCCCTACTACGGTATTTTCGATTGGCTGGAATTCGACCTCAATTCGGACAGAAGCATTGTTCTTCGCGGACAGGTGACAGGACCTGCTCTGAAAGCCGATGCAGAAGCCGCCCTGCGCAAAATCGAAAGCATCACACGAGTCGAGAATCAAATCGAAGTCTTGCCTGTTTCGCCGGTGGACAATAAGATCCGCATTGCCGTCTACCGATCGATTTTCAAATATGAAGGACCAATGTTCCGATATTCAAATCAGTCCAGCCGGCCGATTCATATCATTGTCAATAACGGTCGAGTCGCACTGAAAGGCGTCGTCGATAGCGAAGCGGACAGTCAGCTTGCCTACACGGCAGCTCGTGAGGTCTCCGGCGTTTTCGAAGTCAGGAATGAATTGCGTGTGACCCACAGGAGCTGATCCAGCAACGCAGACCTTTATTTCAGAACCCCACTTAAATCGCATGACCCTTTGTCCAGCGCGAATGCCTACCATCGTGCATTACTGCTCACGAACTCGGAGAAATGGATACCAAAGTGCATAAGAGAATTTGGAACGCTTTTACGGATTGCCGAGTCAACAAAGCAACAACAACGCAACAACGGGAGGCCTCACATGATTAAGATCGCAGGAATTGTTCTCATCATTCTCGGCTTTTGCTCCATTGCGTGGGGAGGCTTTACATACAAAACAAAGGAGAAAGTTGTGGATATCGGTCCAATTGAAGCAACCCGCGAAGAGACACATCGTGTCCCGGTTGCTCCAGTGGCAGGCGGGTTAGCGCTTGTTGCAGGTATCGGGTTACTGGTTTCACGTAAGGACTAGTCCGGAATGAAAGCGAAAGCCCAGGTGAATTCCCGAAAGGATACACACAGTAAGGAGCAGCCCTTTCGCGAGTCATCAGGAACTCAGGGTGCGATATCGGACCGCGATATCGATGCCGTCGTTCAAATAGAACAACGCGATCGCGATGCCCGGTCTGGAATCGATCACCTGTCTGGAACGATTACAAAGTCCGCAGGCACCGGAACCGCTATTCTCATTCACGCGGCGTGGTTTGCAGTCTGGCTGATCGTTAACCTTGGCGGCGTCCCATGGATCCCGGCTTTTGATCCTTTTCCATTTAGTTTTCTGACGATGATAGTTTCGCTTGAAGCGATATTCCTGACGCTGTTCGTACTCGTCAGCCAAAACCGTATGTCATGGGAGGCCGATAAGAGAGCGGAGCTGGACCTGCAGGTAAACATCCTGGCTGAACGAGAGAGCACAATGATTCTTCGCATGCTTAATGAAATCTCCAGGCACCTTCGGCTGGATGGGGAAACTCGCGATGAACTTGAGGAGCTCTTGAAGGAAACCAAAATCGATGAGCTTGCGAAGAAACTGGAGAGTGCCCTACCGTCCGAGTAGCTCCGCTTGAGCGATACCCATCCCGCGCTGAGGACGCCGGTGCCGAGGCTTCCTGGTCCAACTGTCGAATGAACAAGCACCGGATACGTTCGCGAAGAAAGTGTTTAAGCGTTCGTAAACAAGCAGCATTCGATTACCACCTAATGCCCCTCCTCAGACGCAACTCCATTCCCACTGGACTCGGTACGTTGGCCTCGAACCTGCTTCAGTTCAGACCATGAAGAACAAAAACAAACCAAACCATAAAGTAGCCTCCGGCGGAGAACTTCACCAGATCGCAAACGGTAAGGTCCCCATTCTGACCACCCAGCAAGGGACACCGATTTCAGATGACCAGAATTCGCTCAAGGTGGGCCCGCGCGGCCCGGTGACACTGGATGACTTTCACCTCCGCGAGAAACTCTTCCATTTCGATCATGAACGTATTCCCGAAAGAGTGGTCCACGCACGCGGATTTGGCGCGCACGGATTCTTCGAGAACTACGAATCATTGTCCTCCATCACTGCCGCCGATCTTTTCCAAAGACCTGGCGAGCGAACGCCGGCGTTCGTCCGGTTCTCCACCGTTGCGGGAAATAAGGGCTCTGCCGATCTCGCCCGAGATGTTCGTGGTTTCGCGGTAAAGCTGTATACCCAGCAAGGCAACTGGGACATAGTTGGAAATAACATTCCGGTCTTCTTTATTCAGGACGCGATGAAATTCCCCGACCTTATCCATGCGGCCAAACAGGAACCCGATCGGGACTTTCCCCAGGCGCAGACCGCTCACGACAACTTCTGGGACTTCATCTCGCTGATGCCTGAAAGTATGCACATGATTATGTGGGCGATGTCCGATCGCGCCATTCCTCGCGGATTTCGTTTCATGGAAGGATTTGGCGTACATACCTATCGGCTCGTAAACGCTGCGGGAAAATCGAAATTCGTAAAGTTCCATTGGAAACCAAAGCTCGGAATGCAGTCCGTCGTTTGGAATGAAGCCGTGAAAATAAACGGGGCGGATCCGGACTTTCATCGCCGGGATTTATGGAACTCCATTCAGTCCGGCAGCTTCCCGGAATGGGAGCTCGGCCTCCAGATCTTCGATGACAAGTTTGCGGATAGTTTTGAATTCGATGTGCTCGATGCGACGAAGCTTATTCCCGAAGAACAGGTTCCAATCCGGCGAGTCGGCCGTCTTGTGCTGGATCGTTGTGTCGACAACTTTTTCGCCGAGACCGAGCAGGTCGCGTTCTGCACCAACAACATCATTCCGGGAGTGGATTTCAGCAACGACCCGCTGCTGCAGGGTCGGAACTTCTCTTATCTGGATACGCAGGTGAAACGCCTCGGTGGCCCGAACTTCGCTCAGATTCCCATCAACGCGCCGAAATGTCCGTTCCATCACCTTCAACAGGATGGTCATATGGCCATGGTGAATCCGAAAGGCCGCATAAATTACGAGCCCAATTCCGTTGGTGGCATCGAAGGCGGACCGCGCGAGTCCGAGGAGAAGGGTTTTCGTTCTTTTGAAGCGGGGGAGAATGGCCGCAAGGTGCGCGAACGCTCATCGAGTTTCGCCGATCACTACAGCCAGGCGCGCCAGTTCTTCATCAGCCAGACGGAAGTGGAGCAGGGACACATCGCCGATGCGCTGATTTTTGAATTGAGCAAGGTGGAGAATCCCGCAATTCGTTTGCGCATCGTCAGTCATCTTCTGAATATCGATGGAGGCATGGCAGACCAGGTTGCCAGGGGTCTAGGTATCCGGGGGAAAATCCAGGCGGCATCGCCGGCCGTCCCCACTCGCGATGATTTGAAGCCCTCAAAAGCGTTGAGCATTGCACTGAATCCGCCCAAGACGTTCGAAGGGCGAAAAGTAGGCGTACTGGTTACCGACGGTGTGAATCGCGCACTCCTCGAGGCGCTAAGGAAGGAAACGAATGCGCAAGGCGCGACAATTGAAATCATCGCGCCGGCAATTGGCGGAGTGGATGCAAGCGATGGAACCCACATCCCCGCCAACCAGAAAATCGGGGGTGGCCCATCCGTGCTGTACGATGCCGTCGCGGTGCTGCCGTCCGAAGCGGGAACAAAGCTCTTAATCAACAATCAGGCAGCGACGGAGTTTATTCTCGACGCATTCGGGCACTGCAAATTTATCGCATGGGTACAGTCTTCCATGCCTTTGTTTGAAAAGGCGGGAATCGCATCCGACATGGACGCGGGTTGCATTGAGTTGACTAGTGCAAAAAGCGTGACACGGTTTTTAGCCGCGTGCCGAAAAGTTCGTTATTGGGAGCGAGAAAAAATCACAAAATTCTGAAGTCCTTTTACCAAGAATCGGAGACCCGTATTCTGCATCCCTCTTCTGAAGGGAGAGGGTGCACCATCAATAAATGGGCGGCCGGGTGAGGGGTACAGAAAAGGCAATTCTTTACCCGTCATCCGTCTCCGCCTTTTCCTACAGGCTTACACGAACTGCCTTCGAATGGCCATTCACGGTTCCATTCGAAGGCAGTTGTTGTGGCTTTAGAAAACAATCCCGAATGCGAAACGAACGTTGTCCGCTCTTTGACCCTCAAGGGTAAACGGCTGAATCGTTCCCGAGGCTCCCAGGACATCAATGGATTTGTCGCGGAAGAAAATCGGCGTGTAATCAATCTGGATGACCCTCAAACGAACAGGACCATCGCCGAGTCGCACGTCCAGCCCGCCGCCGACGCCCATTGCAAAGCTTGTCGAACTTGTTTTAAACGAAGTTGTTGTTGTTGTAGTTCCGCCGCTGATCGGGGTGAGATTCAGCGTCGCACTGACATCGCGACTCGTATAGGCTCCCCCCGCCAGAATCCGAGCGAAAGGCTCGACTCTGTTCATGCCGGCATAGCCAAACGACGGCCCACCCATGAAATACGTAATGTCCGTATTGTCGATGACGTGTCCTCCCGTAAATTCGCTGTCTCGGGTGTTCCGGTTAAAAGATACATCCCCGGTAATACCGATGCCTTTATATGTTCCGGTGATGGAGGCATTCGCTCCGTGCAGTGTGGTCCTGTCCCGAAAGAAATCCGTGTCGAAGATTCCCGGAGCAGTATTCGTGTCCTGCAGTCCCTCCGCCTGAAGATTGGAATAACCAAGAAACACTTTAAAGTTTTTGCCGACATCCTGGGCGCTGCCGGTCACAGGCACCAATAAAGTCGAAAGAAACAGTAGAACGATGAAGTATCGCGATTTCATATATCTATCCTCCTTGTTGTACTTGCACGAGTTTTGAGATTCTGCGTGATCAGAGCATTGCCGCTACCAGTGAGGCTGCATTCCGGTGGCCAAATGGAGGGGCCGATTCGCAGTCCAATCCGTAGCGTGTTACCAGCAGAGGGGTTGCAGGCGAAAAGAGATCGACGAGGACTGGGTTTCATCCTGGAGGCAGACTCCCGCAGAGAGACGCATTCCCTAATGTGGTAACCGACGACTCCCTCCAAATGTAGGCCTCGCAGGATTGGTGAGGCCATTAACTGCGGCTCGCCGTATGGCGAGGAATTCTGCAGCACATAATCTCGAGTCATTTGATTTGACCATCTGCTATTAGTGCCAGGCTCCGATAGACACCGATGATTTTCCGCATGATCTGATGTGCGGTGCGGGGGCTTAGCTTAATGATTCCGTATAAACACGCAACAGCATCGCGGTACTCCGTCGTCCCAATAGTGGTAATGCCGATCTGTTCTCCGGCAGGAACACAATCGGCAGGCTCTGCTTCCGGATACTGAATCATCTTGCCCATTGGAAATTCCTCCTCGTTAACCGACATTGCACTTTCGGGACCGTTGAGAATGCTGATGCAGGGATCGTCCTGCAGTCTGGATCGACACTTGTTGCTTACTGGTGTGCGTTGGCGATTCGTCAATCCTGAAGTCAAGCCAGGATTGAGGAAGGCATTGGCAAATCGACAAAATTGGAGAGCGATGGGATTTCGCGTTGGCGTTGGCGTTTCGGATTTCGAAAAACGAATCCAGGATATTCTCGGGCCATTTCAGGCTGACTTTCCCACTTCAGCGCTGCACCCCGGAAATATGGAGCCGGTTACCCGCTCTGCATCGCGCGTTGACGCTTCGCATTCCGCTCTCATTTTGAAATTGTTACGGATTTCAATATTTGAGCGAACGCCTTCTTGTACGCGCCTTGCTCGTTTGCGGGCACAACCTGAACCAAGTAGAAGAGCTGTCCATTGCCGATCATCGACGTGTACACGTCGACATTCTCCTTCCGTTTGGTCACCGGTGATGTGCCCGACAGCAGACTTTTCAGGGCGTCTTTGCCACCGAGGGACGATCGTTGAGATTTGCCGGTGGCTTGCAGATAGGCGTTGCCCTGAAGGACACCGGAAACATATTCATTCGTCGCTTTTGCAAGATCCGTAGAAGAGACATTTGCCACACCAGCGATTGCGCCATGCGTGAATACCGACTGGCCCTGTACGACGCCGTAGGCTCCGGTGGGAGCAAATGTAACGGAAGTGCTATCCTTGAATTCCTTCCAATTGCCCGGAACGGCGAGTCTAAAACGTCCACCATCAAATGTTCGGTATTGGTCCGATGGGCCCTCGACTTTTCCATCCGGCGGCGCGCCGCCTGGAGCACCATTTCCGGTACCAGGTTTGGTCGACTTGGAAATCGAGTCCATGGTTGGCGCAGGCGCCATGCCTTTCAGTGCGGCCTGGGCGCGAGCAAATTCCTCTTTTTCTCCAGCACGATGGTTGGAATCGATAGAAACCTTGCCGGCTTCTTCAGAGATGCGTTCATAGCGATTGCCGGGATTCGGATGATCGCTCATCCACTGTGGTCCTCCGGATCCCCCTTGACCTTCGATGGTTTTGAACATATTCGCCAGTTCCCTGGGGTCATAGCCGGCGCGAGCCATGATCTGAGCTCCGAGGACGTCTGCCTGTGTTTCGTATTCCCGGCTGAATTTGAGCATGTACGTTCCGAGTCCGATCTGAGTTCCCTGTGCGACGACATCGCCGACATCGCCACCGATAATGGCGCCCAGAATGGCTCCACCGATTGCACCGATCTGAAGCGCCGGACTCCCGGATTTCGATGCCTGCGCTGTTCCATGCCGCAATGCGACATGGCTGAGTTCATGAGCCATGACTCCGGCCATTTCGCCTTCAGAATGCGCCGCTTCAATCATGCCTCGATTGACAAACATCGGGCCGCCCGGGAGTGTAAAAGCATTGATGTCGCTCGCATTCACAACGCTGAACTCATATTTGAATTCGGAGTGACCGAACTCTGGTGGAATTTTCGCGACCAGCCCCTGTCCTACCCGCTCAACGTAGGAATCCACATCGCCATCTTCCGGCAGTATCGGCATCTCGCGCCGAACCTGGCCTGCCGCCTCCTGTCCGACCTTGAGGTCGTCTGCAGGCTTGTAGCTGTTTTTTGGCGGAGTGATCTGCGTACCTTCGCCAACCATTAGTCCGGCTGTCAACAGCACTCCCATCAGTGCAATTCCGCGGCATGTCGTAAATAGTGAATTCCGCTTTCGAAGCAGTTTGGTCATTTGAGATATTTTGCCGTGTGCCGTTTCTGAAAGCTGTGCACTTGAGAACATGTGGACCTCCTGAAGATTTTTCAGTATTCCTCGCGGACCGGATATTTCCCCGCAGGTGGCAATCGGAGACCATCATTTCCGTCGAGTCTTGCCACTTCACAATGGCTAACCGTCTACTTGTATGAAGGAGCACGCAAAGTTCCCTCGCCACCAGCACGATATCCAACTAACGACAATTCTTGCGATTGAACACTTTGGTAAGGGGCGTGCTTCCTTCCAAATGGGAAGTAGTCAGAAAAAGGAGGCACCATGAATTACAAGTTATTGTTGGGACGTTTGGCTCTGCTGATTTGTCTATCTCTGGGAATAGGCGGTGTTGCCCATTCGCAGGATAAGAAGGATACAAAAGACATTAAAGACCAGGTCCAACAGTCGGAGAAAGCCGCGCAGGTTTTTAAAGAAATAATGGATGCGCCCGACAAGGGCATTCCGACGGAGCTGCTGGAATCTGCGAGCTGCGTTGCCGTGTTTCCAAACGTGCTCAAAGCCGGATTTGTCGTGGGCGGCCGTGGCGGCCGTGGCGTGGCCAGTTGCAGGATCGCGGGAGGATGGAGTGCCCCGGCATTCTTCAATCTGGGCGGCGGCAGCTTTGGACTGCAGATCGGTGCGGAATCCACTGATTTTGTACTTCTGGTCATGAACGAGAAAGGCATGAACAGCCTTCTGTCGGACCAGTTTGAACTTGGAGGCGACGCGTCTGTTGCTGCAGGACCGGTCGGTCGTCAGGCCGGAGCCTCAACGGATTTGAAGTTGAACGCAGAGATCCTTTCGTACTCCCGGAGCAAGGGACTTTTCGCCGGACTCGAGCTGAAAGGCGTCGTCATCAAGCCAGACAAGGATGACATGCGAGAAATTTATGGTGGCAATCTCACGGCCAAGGAGGTTCTTAATGGGAAGAAAGCTGCCACTACTGCTTCGGTATCCGCGTTTCCATCCATGCTGAGCCACTACTCTGTGGGCCGACCGAAAAAGTAGACGAATTGAATCCGGAAGGGACTGACTTCGCGGAGTGACTCCCATTCTAGCGAAGGTCATTCCCTCCGGAGACGCGTGGCGCGCGAATTTCATCGACATTTAGCGGGCTTGTCAACTTTCTTTAACCACTTCCTGCTTAATGGAATGAGTAGATAGAATATCGATGACGTTCATTGCTGCCGTCATTGATGCGAATGCGTTTTCCAAGTCCTTCGTATTTTTTTATGAAGTTCGGATCCAACCAGTAGCCGTCTTCGATTTCCTCCCAGGAATATGCGATGTACTCGCCGGGAGGAATTGCACTGATGAAGTAGCTGCCGCCTCTTGAAAATCGCCATCTAGCCTCACGAGACAGAAGGACGCAAGTTTGTTCCGATATGATTCGTGAAAATTCTCCTGTCCGTAATGGATAGCGGAGACCCCCGTCGCCCGCGATTCACATTCTGAAAAAAAGTTCAGTAACCCTCCGGCCCGGACATCGTTACGATGTCGAACTAAGGAACCGGGACCACAGGAGCCGACGTAGCAACGGTATCCGGCTTTCACAACTCCGAAGGATGGAGAGGATATGACTACAGTGATGAAATCTTTTTGTTTGCAGTTTCTAATTCTGGCCTTGGCATCGCCTGCTGCAGCGCAGACCCCGAATGTCGTGATTCGAGCCTCTGCGGCGTATCGAATTGCAGGCAGCGACGCGCTGAATACGGGAAGGAAGTTGGCCGTGGCTATGGCCAGACGCAAATTGTTGCAAGACGCCGCCACCCAGCTTCAAAACGTTGTTGAAGTGAAAGCTATTCCACTCCGGGCGAATCAACTGGAGGCGCTTCTGCCGGCAATCCTGGAGCTGGAAGAGGAGTCGACGAAATCCGAAAGGATTGCGGATGGAACGGTGCACACGGTCAGCGTGAAGGTGAGCATGAAGCCGCCCCAGATCGCGCGACGAATGGACAAACTGCGGAAGGATCCGAACGCTGTTTCCGGGTTGATGGAAGTATGGAGGCAGGCAGAAGCCTTAAATCGACAATTGGCGCAGTCCGCTGGAGGCGTCGCCATGAACGCAATGGACCAGGGTATCCTCGCACGAAGGCTTTACGCGAACTGGTTGGTCACTTCCATTTATGCGGCGCTGGCCAGGACGGAAGAGAGTCCCGCTTCCTCGCGCGTCGCCTCAGCGAAAGGACGTCAGCGCGCACTGCAGCTGGCGGAAATCGCTATCGTGACAGAACCGGATTCGCAGGAGACGCATCTCGCGATGGGTGACGCATTGATAGATTGGAGACTGTCTGAGGCCGCGGAAGCGGAATACCGGCAGGCGTTGCTCCTGGACCCCAATTCCAGCCGGGTTCATATCAAACTGGCAGAAGCAATTCGTATTGAGGGAAACCTTCCGGAAGCGATCATCGAATTGCGTGAAGCTCTTCGAATCGACCCCACTTCCGCTACGGCGCACAGCGATCTGGGATTTATTCTGGCAGCTCAACAAAAAGCATCGGAAGCGATCTCCGAATACCAGGAAGCGCTTCGCCTCGATCCTGATCTTGTCGAAGCGCATAATAATCTCGCCATCGCGTTTGCACGACAGGGACGGTTTCCTGAGGCTGTTACGGAGTTCCGAGAGATTCTCCGGATCGATCCAGAATCCGTTCTCGGCTACTACAATCTCGCCACCGCTCTCGCAGACTTAGACCAGGACGAGGAATCGGCGGAAGCACTTCGTCAGGCTGTGCACTTCAATCCAAATCATTTCAACGCGCATTTCAATCTGGGAGAACTGTTTCGTCTGGAGAGCAAGCTGGACGAAGCGGTGAAACAGTTTCAAGAGTACCTGCGTCTTGCACCGGACACTCCGCAGAACCAGCGCAACATCCAGCGTGCCACAGAATTTGTGAAGACCCACGAAAACCCGTGATTCACAGAGCAAGAGCTACGAGAGCGTAGTCCTTCCTAATTCAAAATCTCGCATTCGCCATAGTACTGCTCCGGGCTGGATGTCGCGCCCTCGAGAGGAACTTTGAAATACTCATGGCGTGAATGGACCGCTTTCAATTTGGCTTGACCAGGATCTTTATCGAAGACAGTCGTCACATATAAGGGGCCGCTTCGGAATGCCTGAATGAAGTGCAGGTTTCCCCCAGCCAGCTGGACGGTGATTCCCGTGCCGACGGATCCATTTTTCAATTCGGCACTGCCTTCATCCGTGTTGATCGAATCGAACCTCAGCACGAGCTGAGATTGTTTAACCACGGCATCGGGCAAGCCATTGCCGTTCCATTTACCCGTCGCGTTCAGCGGGAACGTGCACCGGATGCTCTTTGCAGTCGTGGCCCTTCCTTGCGCCCTGATGGAGGTTGAAGCGGACAAAGACAAAAGTGCCAATGCCGCAATTGCAGGACTGAGTCGGAATTTCAAAGACATTTGAACCTCGCACGCTGTTAAGGAATTGCACAAGGAATCATCGCAACTCCCGGTATTTAGCCTTTATAACTCGTACTTACCATTTGAGAATACAAATTAAGACCGCGGCAGTATCCACGCAGCCGCGACCTCGACATATTCCCCGGCCATGTAACAATAGGCAACCTTCGGTGATGGCAACGTAGCCACCAACAATTCATAGACGCTTGCACTTCACAGATACTAAAAGCCTCAATCAGAATGGATGGTTATAATCCTCATCATTGAAGGAGTATCGTAGATACGGATTCCATTGATGAGAGCAGCCAATCCAGTTCGCAATTCTGATGAATCTGCAGCGGACATCCACCTACTGTTTGCCACTTTCGACACGACCAGCGCATTGGGTGAAAAGGGACACCGAATTGCCGCGGTGTGAAAACCAATGAGCCGCGTATTCCGACTCCTGCTCGGTGCGAGAGAAAGGATGTATGCGGCCGGAATGCTTCGAACCATGCGTTTGAATCATCCGGTCGTCAGCGTCGGCAACCTTACGCTTGGGGGGACGGGCAAGACACCGCTGGTTATTGCCCTGGCGGAGCGTTTTCGAAACGAGGGCTTCCGTCCAGTCGTCCTATCGCGAGGCTACAAACGATCCAGTAAAGGAATTCTAATCGTCAGCCGCGGCGAAGGACCGATTGTGAAGTGGCAGGAATCGGGCGACGAACCGTTCCTCATTGCTCGGCGAGTTCCGCGAGTTTCAGTTGTTGTTGGCACTGACCGCTATGAGGCCGGCCGGCTCGCGGCACGAGAAGGACTAGGCGACCTCTTCATACTCGATGACGGATTTCAGCATCGCGGTTTGTACCGGGATGTGGATATCGTTACTATCGATTCTGCGGAGTGGGCGGAAGGTGAGAAACTGCTTCCGCGCGGACGATGGCGCGAGCCTATGAGCGCGATTCAGCGAGCGCACGCCGCATGCGTGCAGGAAAAGTCCGGCTGGCCGATTCCGTCCCTGCCAATTCCTACCTTCTTAATTCGGACCGTTGTTGATGGCATATATAGAGGATGCGACCGGATCGACCATAAATCCCTTCGCAATCAATCGGTTGTCGCGATTGCGGGGATCGCCAGGCCCGAACGCTTTTTCGAAGCCGTCGAAAACCTTGGGGTTACGCTCGCCAGCCGCGTAACGTTCCGCGATCACCATGCGTTCACGAGCGAAGAAATTGCAGAGCTATCGAAGACCGGATCGAAGCAACTCCTGATCACCACAGAAAAGGACTCGGTCCGTCTCGAAGGCACGAGCCTCGCCGATTTCCTGCACCTGCGCATTTCTGCTAACATTTTGGAATTCGATCGGCTCATGGAATTGATCCGAAGCCGGTTCTCCTGATGCAATTGAAGAAAATCCTGTTGCGCGCCCCAAACTGGGTTGGTGATACGGCCGTCGCGACACCCGCAATGAAGGCCATCCGAGCGAAGTTCCCCGATGCTGAAATCACGGTCATGGTTCGTCCTTCAGTAAGCGGTGTATTCGCATCGGCCAATTACGTGGATCGCGTCTGGACCGAGCCACGGCCTTCTGGAATGCGCGACTGGTTCCGAATCGCACTGCAAGTTCGACGGCAACACTTCGACATGGCCGTTCTCTTTCCAAACTCGTTTGAGTCCGCGGCGATGGTCTTTGTCGGCGGCGTCACCCAGCGCATCGGTTACTCCATGGATTCGCGGGGATGGCTGCTGACACAGAAAGTTAAGGGGGAAAAGCGCAAGGTTCATCACGTGAATTACTACCTTGAGCTCGCGAAGGCAGTCTCGGCCGATGTCTCAAAGCCCTCCATGGAAATCACGGCGAGACCCGAAGACCGTGCAAACGCGCGCAAACTGCTGGCGGGATCCGGCATCCCAACACATACGAACTTCATGATTCTGAGTCCCGGCGCGGCATTCGGCGCCGCGAAGCGCTGGGGAGATCATCAGTTTGCCGAGGCAGCGGACAAGCTGGCCGAAGAATTCCAGCTGGCGGTCGTTATCATTGGATCGGAAGGCGAGCGCTCCATATCGGATTCGATACAGAAGTTCATGAAGGTACCAGCGGCCATATTAAATGGAAGGACGAGCCTGGAAACGCTGATCGGACTGATTGCCGAGTCGGCCCTGATGCTGGGAAACGATTCCGGTCCGGTACACCTTGCGTCCGCGCTGGGAATCCCCGCCGTCGCGGTGTTCGGCGCAACGGACTACGTTGTTGCGGCGCCATACGGCCCGTTGGGTCGCGCCGTGCATGTACCGGTGGAGTGCAGTCCATGCTGGCTGCGCGAATGTCCGATCGATCATCGCTGCATGACGCGGGTTTCGCCGGAGATGGTGTGTGCGGCGGTGAGAGAGGTACTGAAAAAATGAAAAACAGAAACTGTACCCCTCCCCCGTCGCGCCAGCCTGATGGCTGTAGCGCCACTCCCTCCCTTCAGGAGAGGGGTTTTTCCTGAATCTCAATATGAAACCTGTTTCTAAAGCTATCTTTATGGATCGGGATGGGACCGTATCCGAGGAAGTCGGATATATGTATCATGCCGGTTTGTATAAGCCGTTCCCCTGGACCGGCGAAGCAGTCCGCAAGATTAACCAAAGCGGTTACAAAGCCATTTTGATTACGAATCAGGCTGGCGTGGAGCGCGGCTATTTTCCGGAGTCGATGGTTCACGAGGTCCACAGCGTTCTGGACGCCGAGTTGGACCGATGGTCCGCGCATCTGGATGGAATCTATTTTTGTCCGCATCGGCCGGAAACGCAGTGCGACTGCCGCAAACCAAAGCCGGGTATGATTCTTCGAGCGAGCCGTGAGATGAATATTGAACTGGCAGAGTCCTACATGATCGGAGACCGCTACGTCGACGTCGAAGCTTCGCATGGCGCCGGAGTCAAATCTGTGCTTCTGCGAAGCGGAGACGGCTTGCTCGAATTCGAGAAGTTCGGAAAGACGTCGACGTTTCAACCGCATTTCATCGCAGACAACCTGCTGCACGCCGTGGAAGCCATTCTGGATGGACTTGTCCAATGAACGGGCTCCAGGAACTGCTCCGAAAGTTCAAGGGCAAGCGCGTCGTCGTTCTCGGCGACTTCGTCGCAGACGTTTTCGTTTACGGAGAAATCTCAAGAATCTCGAGAGAAGCCCCGGTGCTGGTCTTGAATCATCGCGAGACTCAGGTCGTTCCCGGGGGAGGCGCCAATGCCGTTCACAACCTTCGCGCTCTCGGGGCAGAGCCGCTGCCCGTCGGCATTCTTGGAGACGATGAAGAAGGAAACCAGCTCATTCGAAATTTCAAGAAACTGGGAATCGACACTGCCGGAATCCGGATGACGAAATCATATCGGACGCCAACGAAGATGCGCATTCTCGCCGGTGCCGTGCATTCGCAGCGTCAGCAGATTGTACGGCTCGATTCCGGCGGTCCGGCACCGAGGACCAACGAACGGCCGTTCCTCGAGCGAAAGCTGAAATCGCTGCTGCCAAAGGCGAATGCACTTCTGGTTTCAGACTATGGATACGGCACCATCATCCCGGAGCTTGTTTCAGGGGTGTCCAGCAAAAGCATCCCGTCGACGGTGGATTCCCGCTTTGCAATGACCGCATTCAGCGGAATGACGGCGGCGACTCCCAACGAACCCGAAGTCGAAGCCGCTCTTGGAATAAAAATCGGGAACGACATGGGCAAGCTCGAATGGGCTGGTCGAACGCTGATGCGCAGGTTGAAGCACAGCGCACTGCTGATCACACGCGGCAAGGATGGCATGGCGCTTTTCGAACGATCTGCGAAGACCACGCATATTCCAATTCACGGCACCGATGAAATTGCCGATGTAACTGGCGCCGGAGATACCGTGATTGCAACATTCACGCTGGCGCTTGCCGCCGGAGGAAGGTATGCCGACGCGGCCCGGCTCGCGAACTATGCTGGTGGGATCGTTGTCATGAAACACGGGACTCGACCGGTCACCTATAATGAGCTGATGGATGCGATTGGGGAGTGATTGAATTGGATGAAGGAATATCTTGGCAGATCCGAGCAATCGCCCCTGGCCAGGAGCGATCTGTTTGAAAGTTCGCAAACTCGAAGAACTTCCGGAAATATTGCGGGGTAAGACCGTGGTTCTCGCCAACGGGTGCTTCGACATTCTGCACGTCGGCCACGTGCGTTATCTCGAGGGAGCCCGGAAACTGGGCGATACTCTGGTCGTGGCAATCAACAGCGACCGTTCGGTCCGCGCACTTAAAGGACCGAACCGTCCCATTCTCAACGAGAACGAACGTACAACACTTGTCTCCGCGCTTCGCTGCGTGGATCATGTCGTGGTGTTCGACGAGCCGGATGTCCGGCATGTGCTCGATCTGCTTCGGCCGGAGATTCACGCCAAAGGTACCGACTATACTGAGGATACAGTGCCCGAACGCGAATACGTCCGCTCCTATGGTGGTCAGGTTCGAATAACAGGCGACGCGAAGGATCACTCCACACGCGACGTGATACGCAAAATTGCGGACACTCGCGAAAAGAAGAAAGCGCGATGAAGAATCATCTCAACCGGTTCCTGATCGTAAAGTTTGGATCGCTCGGCGATATCGTGCATTGCCTGCCTTCGGTTGCGCAGCTTCGCGCGGCCTTTCCAAGGGCGGAAATCGACTGGCTGATCGAGCGCAAGAACAAGATCGCCGTGGAAATGAGCGGTCTCGATGTGAAGCTCATTCCCATCGACACCTATCAATGGCGAAATAGTCCGGGAATCGGCAGCGCCAAGGAGATTGGCGAATTCGTCTGGGCTCTGCGAACCGACGGTTACGACTGTGCCATCGATTTCCAGGGGCTCCTGAAGTCCGCTTTCTTTGCGTATCTTTCCGGCGCGCCGGTTCGCATCGGGTGGGAACGCGACTTCCTGCGAGAATCCGTCGGCCGTATTTTCTACACCGAAGTGGTGAAGCCAAAACGCGTCCACATCATCGATCAGCAGATGGAGTTGTTGCGTCCCATCGGCATCGAACCGGACTGGTATACCGAAGTTCCATTGCGCGCGCCCGAAGCGGCGCGGAAATCCATCGAAAACAAACTCAAGGGTGTTAAGGACTACGTTGTGATCAATCCCGGTGGGAACTGGATCACGAAATGCTGGCATCCGGAGCGCTATGGTGAACTCGCCGGACGACTCATGCGCGATGGATTGCCCGTTACCGTCACTTGGGGACCGGGAGAAGAAGGAATGGTGCGCACCATTCTCCGTACCGGCGGCAACGGCATCCATCAGATCGCCACAAATCTTGAAGAACTGGTCGCCTTATGCGAAAAGGCGAGACTCTTTGTCGGAGGAGACACCGGACCGATGCATTTCGCAGCAGCGGCGGGCACACCGATCGTCGCAATTTTTGGCCCGACCAGCAGCGATCGTAATGGTCCTTTCCGCCGCGAAGACGTCGTCGTCGAACGGAGGCTTCCCTGCCGTCCGTGTTACGAACGGGATAAGTGTCCGCTGGAACACTGGGATTGCATTGTCGATATCACGGTGGATCAGGTCTACGAAGCATGCCGGAAAAGAATGTCTCTGCCTGATGGCGACAGCGTGACTGCGTGATCGAAATGCCGGGGACTCCCGCATGATC
>Ga0210380_10000378_pt1 | contig 20645 bp, 37 predicted proteins | sample PLM4_5_coexredo_FD_155476 | JGI IMG/M metagenome (GOLD analysis project Ga0210380, IMG submission 155476) | Groundwater sediment microbial communities from an aquifer in East River, Colorado, USA - PLM4_5_coex redo | ecosystem: Environmental > Terrestrial > Soil > Riparian zone | place: USA... | reverse complement strand
TTTGGCATAGAGAGAATTTCCTTCTACTTTTTACACAGTTCCTAGAAGGAACTTTCAACGAAGGGGGAGCGCCGCCGCGCGGGAATCTAATCCTAACGGTATTTTTCTCACTGGCCCCCCTCCCCCGTTGTATCCTAGATCGGGCAGGCCTGCCCCCCCCATGCGTTGAAATGGTGAGATTGATGTCTGACCTACCACACTCAAACAAACGCATCCTAGGGCATCCTAGGGGCTCGACCTCTAATCCAAGTTCCATCCTCGCAAGCCATTGATTTGTATAGCTTATTTTGTCGAGCTGACGACCTCAGAACAAGCTAAATTCCTTAGCAATATCAATGACTTATAGGGTACTCAGAATGGAACTCTGGGGTAGAGAAGGATATGCTACCCCTCCCCCCATCGAGTTCCATCAAGTTGTGGCCATATCGGCCCTATCTCCCCCGTACAGTTAGGGGTTGAGTTGTGTGCGATCTAATAAAAACTATAATGAAATCAATAATTTATCTATAGATTAAATACCTAAGTATATGGATTACATACCTTAGTGGTGAATAGCATATACCCTAGTACTATCAATGCCTTATGTGCCTTACCCTATCCCTTATGTGGGGGTTCCGGTGATTTCACCGGAACCCCTACTCTAGCGTACCTTGTTGGCAGGGTGCCTGGGATCAGTAGGCCAGCCATCCTCCCCAATGTCAGAACGGAACCCTCTCTGCTCCTCGAATTTCTTGCCGCTTTCATGGCAGTGCCTGCACAGCGATTGCAGCTCACCCAACCAGAATAAGTTCCAATCGCCTTTGTGTGGCTTGACGTGGTCAGCGATCACAGCCCGCACAGGTTTACCCTCCTCCAAGCATCGCTTGCAGAGGGGATGCTCGCGCATCTGATTTTTTTGCTTCGCTTTCCAGCGACCCAAACCGTACCAGTCGCGTGGATTGCTTTCCTGATTGGTGGGCATAGATTTTCCCAAACCGTCGCAACCATGTGGTTGACTCGAGTCAGTCACATCCGAAAAAAGGTGTCGCCAGAACGACCTTGCTGTGTGCTGGGGGCAGCGCCAACAATTCGAAGCGTGTTGTGAAAAAACCGTAGCAACGGAGCCGCTTCTAGTCGCTCTGGCAACCTTGGTGCGGAGGCCAAAAAAACGCGCTCCGCAATTTCGAGCAGGACAAAAAGTCCTACGCGATTGGCAAAAAACCCTTTAGAAACTGCGCCTTCGTTGACGCATAAGTGTTTCGCGGCGTGCGCGCAAGCTATTCCTAGCGTGTCGCTCAGCTTCGGACACAAGATCGTCCGTTGCAATGTTAATTTTGACCATTGCGCCAAGCATGTCGATCAGCACTGCCTCGCGATCCTGGCTGCTCATTCCGGTGTGGATAACCACGCGATGTCGCAGCGTTCCTCGCATCACGACCAAGCGCTCGCCTTGGCGAAAACGGGGTGCCGGTGGAAGTTGGACAAGACCATTTTGCTCGCGATCACGCCATGACGCGATCACCTCGTTGGGAAGTTTTGCGGGCTTGTCGCCATTCATTAAAATTGTTCGGACACCCAAAGCGTTTTTTATTTCTGACCAGTAGGGTGTTGCAACGACGAAAAGGTAGGAAGGAAAAAGTGGTCTGATCCTACCGGCTGGATTTTTGAATTGCGGAAAATAGGTTTGGTGCTCGATCAGATTTTCTGCCGCGTAGCCTTCACGCTGCGGATTACATTGCACGACGAACCAATCCTGCGGCATCTTCGCTCCCAGAATTTTTTTTAGACAAGCAGTGAACCCGCGTTCTTTGCGTCGTCGCGCAGCCAGTTGTCGATGTCGTTTTGCGTATAACCTTTCGCATTCATCGCACGCCAGAACCTCTCGCGATCAATTTTTCCGGTGCCGAAGTCATGCAACAGCTCGCCCAGAATTTCGTGCTTCGTCTTGACCACTTTGGTCTTGGGATTTTTCATTGCCCGTTTTCGCTCCCGCTCCATCTCGCCCGTGAGCACCTCTACCCTTTTTTGGTAGGCCTTCAACAACGACCGCAGCTCGGATCGCGTTGCCTTGACGCTCCCGAATTGGACCGCGAGTTGTGTGAGACGTTCGAACATTGGACGACGTTGTTCGGCACCCATGCGGTCGAACTTTATTGGGTCGATGCCGGGACGGCCTCCATGTGTCCGCCTGATCTTGTCCTTGATGTCGAACTCTAGCCGCGTGACAGGTGCCAGCTCGGTGTCCAAAACCTCGATGCGATGATCGAGCGAGGTGATCTCGCGGTGCAGTTCAGCAATCTCCAGCTCGATCATGGATTGTCCAGCCCATCGATTAGTTTCAGCATCCTCTCAGCCCCACGCTTGATCTTCACCAGTTCATCCGTGCGGTCGCTGTCGGACGCGAGTTTGGTTTGCACAGCAACCGCCTCGGTGATCCCGGCCATCACCCCATTGACCATCGCTATTTTGATTTCCTGTCTCATAAGAGCGCACCTGTTGTTTAGTTGTTGATCTGAAAAACTTTTTTCCCATTTTCGGAAATGGTTAGGGACGCTCGGGACGCTCGTCCCATATGACCCCCGTTTACGCTATACACCACCCCTACATACCCCTACTACCTCTCTCATTCCCCCGTAGCCTCTTTTATAGAAAGAGTGTCCCTAGTGTCCCTAGTGACGTAAGTATAGGAAGTTGTTTATTTTTTAGAGGTGCGCTCTCTGTCCCTACAGCGTCCCAGAGCGTCCCTAAATTCGCTCCCATAGCCGTATGCCTCCGGTGCCTCGTTTGGCGCTTCGACGCCACCCGATGCTGCTCAAGATTGCTGTGATGCGGTTCGATTCACGCATGCCGAAGCGATCACGCTTGTCTTCGTTGAAGCCAACTAGGGCCGCAACCTGCAGAACCGTAAAGCGCCGGTTGGGATCAGCTTGGTCGAGGTGTTCGCGTATCGGCTGTTCCCATGGATCGGTCTCGTAGCGCTTGGCTTGCTCGGGCATGGCGTGCTGCCGTTCGAACTCAGCGGTTGGCCACCACGGCACTCCAATGCGAAACAGGGTGACGGCCTCGGCGAAGAGCTGGTCGCGGTCGGTCGCTAATTTGGTAATGTCGATGCTGGGTGTTTTCGATGGCCAGAAGCGGCGACCGCCGGTCTCATCTCTTAAATACTCATCCCGGTTTGTGGTGCCGATAAAAACGCACTGGCGTGGTTCTAGGACTTCAGTTCTTCCGTAGGGTGGGCGGTAGCGTTCGAATGTACGCGAGATAAAACTTTTGAGCAGCGACGCTTCGGCCTTCGACATAGCGTGCATCTCGGCTACCTCGATCAACCACTTGCCGCGTAGATGCTGCGATACTTCCTTGCCACTACTAATGTCAGGCAAACTATCGCTGAACCAATCACCAGCGAGCACACCGCATGCGGTTGACTTCATGATGCCTTGCTCGCCCTCAAGAACCAGCATGTGATCCGCTTTGCATCCCGGCGTAAAAATGCGAGCGACCATACTGATCAAAAACATTTTGCCAGTGCCGCTGGTGTACTCGTTCTGCTCGGCACCAAGGTAGATTGAGAGCCAAGTGTCCAATCTCGGCACGTTGTCCCACACCACACCGTTGAGATAATCTTTGACTGGATGGTAGCCGCGCTCGCGCGCACGTACATCGACAGCTTGATGCACAGTGTCACGACCCAACCGGCGTAGACCTTGCCACTGCAAATACTCTTGCACCATGATTAGGTCGGCATCGTTGACCGGGCGCGATACGAAGAGGTCCGTGTTTTCAGTTGAGAGCAGCGGACGCTGTAACATCGCTGTGCAGGCCATCTCGTCATAAGCAAAACAATCCTGCAGCGCTTTGTCTTCGCGTAGTGCCAGCATGGCGTTGCCGACATTGCTGGCGAGTGGGCTCTTGCCTGCCATGGCGTTGCCAATCCAATTATCACTGTTGGGTTTCTCTATTGGCTTCCAGTCCGGGCATCCATTGATCAGTGTGTAGAGCTTCTCGATGGTGCCGCCGTTGGAGAACCAATCGCTGATGTCGCCCTTGAGCGGCATCGACTGCCAGTCATGCCATAGCTCTAGAACCCGCACGCGCTTGGCAATACCATAAAGCGCTCGCGCGATGGCCTGTGCATGATCCTGCCCCGGCAGAATTGGCCTGCCGTCAGCATGAAACATCAGCTCGTCGGTCTTCGGGTGCTTCTTCTGTGGGTCGCGGTCGGGCACGACGACGATGTCGTAGCCCATGAAGTACATGGTCAGCTCGTCGCTCCACTTGCCTGCGCCGCCTAGGTTGGTGGTCGCTGGAATGCCAAGCTGCCAGAGCCGGTCAACATCTTTCTCGCCTTCGACAATGAGCATGACGCGGTCGCCGACATCCAGCACGTCAGGCAATCGGTACGGCACATGGCGAACGTCCTTGACGCTCCACACCCAGCCGCTTTTGATTTTGTCAGGCGGATCGTCGGGGCGAGGCCTGCGGCGCTGCCGGAAATCTTTCGGATCAAGACGGCAAACCTGCATCAGCTCGACGCCGTTCTCGTCAAGATACGGATAGGTGGCGACAATATTGAACGCCGCACGCGCGCTGCCGCTGCCGCCGACAACCGTCAGAACCGGAAAACCGTTGGCGCGCAGCCACTCGATGGCATCCTTACCGGCCACGCCCTTCTCGCGGTACACCAGCTCCAGCACGCCGCCGCCGACACTGGCTTCATGGTCGTACCAAGTGCCTTTCACCAAATCGATGGATAGCGAACCCTTGCTGCCATAGCGCCATTCGTTCGCGCTGGAGAATGCCGGGTTGGGTTCACCAAACAGATGCTTGGCGAGCGGCCCCATGATCGGGACAAATTCGGATGCGGTCGCCGCTGCCATGAGGCGGTCTCGTTATTTTGGAGGGTTGCAGATGTACTCATGGTGACTGCAGTACGGCCTGTTGATGGAAAAATCCGCGCCGGGTGAACCACAGAACAATCGCTCGCTGTACGGCTGCGTGTCGTCGGTCCACAACGGAAAGCGGCATGTCTTGTCGGTTAGCTTGGCAATCGTGCAGCGATATTTTGCATCGGGCTTTTCGGGCTCGACCTTCTTCTCTGTCACGGCGAAAACTTTCTTGATGGCGTTGATGACACGCCTTGCCACTCTCGGCTTTGGATTTGGATTGACCGGCGCACGCGAGCGTTCTGGCAGATGCAGCCGGTGCGCCTTACCGATGGCGGCGTTGCGCGAGCAACCTACCTGCGCCGCGATCTGGCTGAAGCTGAACCCCTGCATGTGCAGGCTGGTCAGATGTTTCTCCCGGTCATCGTCCCAAATAAATGACATGGTCACCTCGTTCATCAGGGCCATGAGACTGCCCGCAGTTTTCGATTAAACAGCGGGGAGACACGCAGCGCTTGTTTTGGATCAATTAGCGATACGGCAAAACTCCATATCGCGCATGCATCGGCCTCGTTGTCGTTGTTGATGCGCCAGTCGAGCAACAAGCATTGATCGATCACCGCCTTCTTGGCCTCGTCGCGCTTCAAGCTGCGGGTGCCGATGAAGTGCTGCCGCACATCGCCGACGCCGACATCGGAAATTTCTCCTATGCCTCTACGCCGTGCAGCGGCACGGATCACGCCATGCAATCCGGCCAGCCGGTCGCGCACCGCGCGCGAGGTTTGGTTGATCATCGCTGCTGGTGGCAACAGCGATTCCATAATCACCATGTCGGGCGGATTGTTGGCGATGGCCTCTGTGATCCACTTGAGCGCCGCCGCGAACGCCGCGTTACCATCGTGCAGCTCTTTCCGTCCGAGAAACCTAGCGGTGCCGAAACTAGGGGTAGCGTCGCCGACGCGGCCACGACACCATCCAGTGGTTGTTGCGAGATCAATGGCGAGGATGTCCCTCATTGCTTCTCCCACCAGATACGGTCGATTGTTGCGGGCCCTTGGTGCTGGCGCGAGAAGACAAACCACGCAAAGCACATTGCGCTCGACGCACGATTGCCGGTCCAGCCAGCTCTATGCATAAGCGGCAGGCGATTGGCGAACACATGCACGCGCGCGAGAAGCCCGGTGTCGAGCAGCGGTGCGCGCCTTGCCGACTCTAAGAACGCCAGACGCAGGAGCACGATCACCAGTGGCGTCCGCTCCAGGCCGATGCGGATAAATTCCTCGGCCAGCGCATACGGTGGATTGGTGACGATGGCGTCGCAGCGGTGCAGCGGCGCGGGCTTGAGGAAATCGCGGATCGAGCTGTCGGGACAACCGCGCGCGTTTAGGTCAGTAGCAATGACCTGATGACCGGCGTGCCGCAGCACCTCTACGATGTTACCTGTGCCGCAGCATGGCTCCCAGATGATCTTGGGGAGCCGCTCGACCTTCATCAGGGCGCGGATGGCGACCGGGTCGGTATCGTAGCAATCGTCAATATGGTCGCGCGTTGGCGCACGGCCTGCGTTTGCGGCCTTGTCCAGCATGGGTCGTCCTGAAATTTTGTAGCGGCAGCGGGTGGATGCACCCTGCGCCGATTCACTGGAGTCGAGCAAGGGACGATTTGCCCTGTCCTCGCAATCCCCCGCCGTTGAATTTTGTGGGTTGACGAATCATATCGAACGCATGCAAAACTGTTCGAACGTGTTCAAGATAGCGAGAACCTGATGAAAGTTGAAAAGCGCCTCATCACCAGCCGCGAGGAGTGGTTGAGCTGGCGTCGTGAGGACGTGACGGCGAGCGCCGCGCCTGCATTGTTCGGTGTGCATCCATACATGACCGCGCTCAAGCTCTACGCCGAAAAGCGCGGCACGGAATTTCTGGTCGAGGACAACAAGGTGCTGCGGCGCGGACGGTGGATGGAGCCCGCCGTTGCCAAGGCGGTGATGGAAGAGTGTCCGCAGTGGACGCTCAAACCCGGCACCGAATACTTCCGCGCACCAGCGCATCGCCTCGGTGCGACGCCTGACTTCCATGTCCTTGGCGATCCGCGTGGTGTCGGCATCCTGCAAGCGAAGTCAGTTGCACCCAGCGTCTACGCGCGCGACTGGAACGACGGCAAGGAAGTGCCGTTGTGGATCATCCTGCAGGCGGTCACCGAAGCGATGTTGACCGACGCCGCATTTATTGTGATCGCCGCACTGCTCGTTGACGCGCACAACATGGACTTGGCCACCCATGTGCTGGAGCGCAATCCTGCCGCCGAAGAGAAGATCATCAAGGCGGTCGCACAATTTTGGAATGATGTCGCACACGGTCACGAACCGCCGCCGGATTTTGCCCGCGATGCCGACACCGTCAAGGCGATCTGGAAGCGCGAGCGCGCACCCGACGCGGAGGTCGATCTGACCGGGCTCAATCATCTGCCGGTGTTGCTGGAGGAGCGTGCGACGCTGAAGCTGAGCGAGAAGCGCTTGGGCGAGCGGCTCGATGAGATCGACACTGAGCTGAAATTCCTGATGAAGGATGCCGCCATCGCCACCGGGCTCAATGGCTGGCGCATGACCTACAAGACCAGCCACATCAAAGGCTACACCGTGAAGGAGCGCGACAGCCGCATCCTTCGCGTGACTGACCAAAGGGACAAGGTGTGACGGAAGAGCAGAAGACATTCGAGGATCACCTTGCTGAGCGTGAGGCTCAGAACGGCTATGCCTCGACCAAGCTGTGGAATCCGCGCCCGCATGCGGCTGGGATGATTGGTGAGCGCGAGCTGGCCCGCTTCTTCGGTGTCGAACAAGACTTCACGAACAAGCCGGGTGGTGATGGCGGCGTCGATCTTTCAATCCTCATGGCCGTGCCGATTGCATTCGACGTGAAGTCGAGCCGCTACGGCGACTATCTGCGCGTCAACGTGACCAAGGTCCGTCCTCGCACAATCTATGTCTTGGCTCACGTCAACGTCGAAACCGATACCGGCGCGCTGGTCGGCTGGGAGTGGGCAGAGGTCGTCAAGCTCGCACCAACGAAGGACTGGTGCGATAACGGCGTCATCGTTCACTTCATCCACCGCGACAGCTTGCGCCCGATGGCTGAGCTGCTGACCCGGCAAGTCGTGATCGACCAAAATCCAGAAGTGTTTCCACCTGACCGCCGCCTGCGGATCATAAATCAAAGGGACGAGACATGAAAGCAACGATCCAAGTAGCTAACCGCAACGAAGCCGAAGCGCTCAAGGCTGGGTTGGAAGACCCGGCGACCCGCGCGATTGTCCTTGTGATGGGCGCGCTCAGCGAGTTGCCCAACGACCGCGCCCGCGCTCGTGTGCTGACCTATGTGCGCGATTATTTCGAGGACAAGGACGCGGTCGAAAAGGCAGTGTGACGAGTGAACGACAAGTTCTACGCAATCTTCTGCCGCGTGTCAGAGGACGACCGCCTGATCAAGGCGACGCAGAAGGAAGCGGAGGATGGTGCAGCGCGGCTGGCTGAGAAGCACCCGCACAACCAATACTACGTCATGAAGACCATCACCAAGTACGCCGCCGATCCACACGTTGTTCGCACTGAAATCGAACCGGAGAACTGAGATGGGAAGGAAGAAGAAAGCGCTGAAGACGACCGACGACAACGACATCACGATGCTCAAGGAGTTCGAAGACAAAGTCCGCGAGGACACCATCGCTGCATTCAAGAAGCTGGAGGAGCCTGCGCGCGAGCGCGAGAAGTTCGAAAAGTACAAGCGCTTGGTCCGCTCTGGCAACAGCGGCAACATCACCAGTGTGATCTACCAATCGCTGACCAACCGCGACGTTGCTGCCGACATTGCGTTGCGTGAGTACATCGCTGAGCTGATTGACAGCGGACACGACCATGAGATGAGCACGCAGCTTCGCTTTTATCTGGTGCAGCATCTCGCCCACAGTTCGTACATAGCGGGGTGACTAGTGGGGACGGGGTGAACCCCTGAGCTAGGCCAGCCACTCTCAAGACACGACGGTGGATTTGAGAGGCTCCCGTCCCAATCAATTCAACCAAGGAGAAGAGACATGAGCGACACCACAGCAGTCACCACCGCACCCGCGAAGCCACCCATCGTCGTCATGCGCGAACGCTTGGAGTCTCGCAAGGCTGAGCTGAAGAACGCGCTGTCGGAGATCGACCCGGATCACTTCATCCGCGCGCTGATCACCTCGGCCCAGCTCAATCCTGAACTGCAGGCCTGCAGCTTCCAGTCGTTGTGGATCGCCTGCATGAAGGCCTGCCGCGACAACCTGTTGCCGGATGGCCGCGAGGGGGCGATTGTCCCCTACAAGTCGAACGCTCAATGGATTCCCATGTACCAAGGGCTCCTGAAAAGGTTCAGGCAGTCGGGCATGGCGAAGTGGATCACCTCCGATGTGGTCCGCGAGGGCGAAACATTCGAGCATTGGGTCAGCCACGAGGGCGAGCACTTCAAGCACATCCCCGAAGGCAACGAGACGCAGCCCGTCATCAAGGTGTACGCGGCGGCGCTGACGACCGATGGCGCGTTCTATGTCGCGGTGATGTCGATCAGTGAGATCAACAAGATCAAGGCGATGTCGCGCGCGTCACGCGACGACAGCCCGTGGAAGCAGTGGCCTGCGGAAATGATGAAGAAGACCGCACTGCGCCGCTTGTCCAAGATGCTCCCGGCGGGCCGCGATTTCTTCGAAGACGACGAGGAGGATGTGATGGGCACGTCGCATGCGACGCCGCAGCCGACGTTCCAGATCGTGGAGCGTGCAGCCGGTGCAGCCGGTGCGCTCGACCAGTTTGCGGGGGTGAAGGAGCCCGCGCCGGAAGGTGGGGAGGTCTCGCGTCCCACCGACACCGGGCCCGAAGTTGAAGGCCCGCTCGAAATCGCCTACCAGCGTGGGCGGATCGCCAAGCAGACCGGGGCCCAGCGCCGTGCGACGCCGGGGGAGTACCGCGAAGAGGCGAACAAAACAGAGTTGGAGGCATGGCTTGCAGGCTTCGACGGTAAAGAAATCCCAACGGCGGAAAGCCATGGCGAAGACGCCACCTGAAGTCGGCCTGATTGGCCGCGAGCTGCGCACGACCGCACAGGCCTGTGCGCAGCTCGGAGTGACGCGGTACACGCTCGCCAAGTTGTGGCGGGACGGTAAGTTGGAGCGTGTCCGCTTTGGCGGACAGACGAGAATTACTGCGCGTAGTTTGAACGCACTGCTCGATCAAGTTCTGACGGGTGACACCCTGTATCCCGACAAACAAAGGAAGGGACGACGATGAACGAGAAACTTGAGACGGCAATGGCGCGGCTCGCCAACAACAAGCGCGACAACGGCAGCATGTCGGTCGATCTACCGGCGGACCGGCAGAAGGCTATCGAGTATGGCCTGACGCAATTCCAGCAACTCGGCCATGAGCGCGACGAGTTGAAGAAAGAGAACAACGGCTACCGTGACCAGATCGCATCACTGCGGATCGAGAACCAAGGACTGCAGAGCCAGCTCACCGAAGCGATGTCGCACATCAAGACGATGATGCTGGTGCGCGATCAGGCGGTCGCGGACAGGGTCAAGTACGAGGCACTTTTTGTGAGCATCCAAGCACAGATGCGTGCGTTCGCAGTTCCGGCGGCACCTCTGGTCAGTGATGCTGACGGGGATCGGCAGTAAACGATGGGGGCTGGCGGTGTTTGCGGCGATTGCCATCGCGTTGCCTCTGACGATGACGATGAGCCGCCGCCAGCCGCCGCCAGCGCCAGTGCCAGCGCCGACGCCCGTGTTGGAACCGTTGCCGTTGCCGCTGGCTTGGTTTGCCGATAGGTGGCGCGACGCGGAGCTGGGCTTCGCTGAGCTGGCGTTGCAGCCGCGCGCGATCACGACCGAGATATTCCGCCGCGCGCAACCGGCACCAGCGCGAGTGGTGGAGCGCGAACGCGAGCGCAAGCCTGAGCCGGTCAAGGCGGCACCCGTCAAGGTGGCGGCACCCGCGAAGGCGGCCACAGCGAAGGCGACAGTGAAGGATGTTTGCGCCGCCCATGGCATGAAGAAGGTGGTGACCAACAACGGCAAGAGCTGGCGATGTAGAAAGAAGTGAATGTGGCTTTGCCTCTCTACTATACGCCGAAGTTTTATCGGCACCTCAATCACCTCGTTCGTAACGGGTTCTACGCGCGCGACCTCGACGCCGACGACTTCGCCTTCATCGAGAGCGTCCGGGTCAAGGGCATCGCCAACGGCGATCTGCCTTCGACCAATGTCTGCCTGATCGAGGAGTTGGAGTTCTGGCATTTCCCCTACACCATCGCGCCGCACATCGAGCGCCGGGTCGGCAAGAAGCCGCGACCGGCAGAGACGCTGGAGGAGTACGAGCAGCGCAAGGCGAGGAGCAACAAGTGGCACGCCCAGCGCAAGGTGCGTGAGGAGGAGCGCGCCATCGCCGCCATCGAGCTGAAGCGGGAAGAGCGCGAGCAGGCGGCGGCCAAGCACAGGCGCATCGTCCGCCAGAAGATCACCGACGCCGAATGGGAAGCAGCGGCACCGAAGCATGCGGTGTTCGGCAAGATCATCAAGGGTGTGTACGTCCCGCAGTGGAAGGTGGATGAGCAGGACGAGAAGGCGCGGATCGCTTTCGAAGCGGAGCAGCGCGATCAGCGGCGTGAACGGCGAGCGCAGCGCGAGCAAGAGCGGCGCGAGACGATCCTGCAAGAGGCGCGCGACAACCTCGCCGCCATCGAGAAGCTGGAGCAGAAGTGGAATCAGACCGCCAACCCGTATCCAACCCGCGCCAGCTTGATGCAGGCGATCCTGACCTTGCTGGGGCGGACACCGGGCTATGCTTGGGACGGCTTGGAGCTTAGGCGGTCGCTAGGTTGCAACGATATTGGCGAGCTGAACGCCGCGCTCGATGAGCTGGTGGCGAGCGGGCAACTGAAGCGGGGAGTGCGGTAGCGCACCGGCACGGGCTGGGTTGAGAGGGAGGTGCGCGTAAGCGCTGCCGCCCCGATGCGCCAAGGGGGAGATTAGCATGGTTGGGCCTGAAGGTGTTGCGACAGTTTTGATCGTCGTCCTGCTCTACATTGCATTCCGGGGGACGCGATGAGGTTGGATGACGTTGCTCTCGCCATTCTGCAAGCGGGCCTGCACGAAGCATACGCGCGCGGATTTAATGACGGAAAAAAGGAGAAGGACCATGACGCTGTTCTGGCACCCCACCGGCCCGCGCGTAACATACGCAGACGGTCTTTTCAAAGTCGAAAACCTAAACCCGCAAGTTGATACCCAGTGGACGATGACGCGCGGTGACATGATGCGGTTGGGGTGGCGATGCATCGTCGCTGCGTGGACGCGATGAACAGGATGATGCTTGTCGCCGTAATCCCGATTGCCGTCGTCATGTTGCTATTGCTGCTGTCGGCGTGTTCGAAGGATTACGAGCGCACCAATCCAATACCAAGAATTTGCCGTGAGCTGGGAAAGGAATGCCGATGAACAGAACCGAAACTCTAGCGCTGCTCGACATGCTCGCGCCCGCCGACGAGATCGATCCGTCCGCGACGGTCGCCACGCACCAACAGATGATGGCATGCACGATGTGCGGCCTCGCTGGTGAAGTGCCGCCAGAACATTTTCCGCAAGTGCCGGGGCTGTGGGACCGGCCATGTCCGCGCTGCACCAACCGCGCGGTGTGGGTCACGCAACTGAGGCAACGCACATGAGACGCGATCTACCGCAGCGGCGGCGCAGCGAGACATTCGAGATTGCGTTTGGCGGTTTTGCCAACAAGCACTTCGTCACGCTGGGTTACTACGAGGACGGCAGCATTGGCGAGGTGTTCATCGCCTTCCAGAAAAGTGGGATGCAGACCGAAGCCATTGCCCGCGACGGCGCGATCCTGCTTTCGCTGGCGTTGCAGTACGGCGTGCCGCTCGACAGCATCAAGAGCGCGATCACCCGCGACCTGAAGGGCGAGCCGATGTCCATCGTCGGCGCGGTGGTCGATAGGCTCAGCGCTTCCGAGGCCTGAAGATGTCGGGCCGGATGTCTTCCGGTTTCATGTCCAGTAGCGGTGCTAGTGTCATGACGTGTTCTGGCGGCACCTTCTTCCATTGCTGGACGGCTTTCGGCGAGATGCCAATCTTGCGGGCTATGACCGGGGCGAGCCCGCGCTCCCCATAGATGCGGCGCATGACGGAGTCGCGCTGTGCGGCCATGGCCTGTTCCTGTTGCATCGCGCCAACATAGTGCCGGTCGGGAAAAAAGACAAGACAACCTAGTTGACAAGGTAACCTTCCCGCCATACCTTGGCGAGATTAACCGGCATCCAATGCGGATGCGGAAACACAAAACAAGGAGCCTGCCACCATGCGCGTAGACTTGAGAAAGCTGAAGCCCAATCCGACGCGGGACTTCATCATCGACCCCATCGACAAGAACGCCGTTCGTCGGCTCACCAAGTCGATCAAGGAAGACGGTTTCTGGGGCGGCGTCGTCTGCCGTCAGGCTAATGGCGGCACCGAGATTGCCGCCGGTCACTCCCGCGTCGAGGCCGCCATCGCGGCAGGCGAAACGCACGCCGATCTGTTCGTTACCGACGACATCGATGACCATGCGATGGCGCGCATCTACCGCGTCGAGAACGCCACGCAGCGCGGCAGTCAGGGTACGGCGGAAGCTGGCGCGGTCGCGTCCGCCATCGCCGAAATCGCTTACGACGTGATGAGCGGAGAGGGTTCCGGTGATTTCACCGGAACCACCCTTGAGACCGTGCGTGGCAATATCGCCAGCAAAAAGGGAATTGGCATCGACCGTGTCCTCAAGCTGTTGGTCAAAGACATCCCCGACATGACCGACTACACGGTCAAGGGTCATATCGCTAACTTGAAGGCGTCTGGCGATTACGCCCGCATCATCGAGGATGTCGCCGCGCGCGTCGAGGAGGAATACCTCGCCGAGTTCGAAAAGCTGGAGCGCGAGAAGAAGGCAGCCGAGAAAGCTGGCGACAAGAAGTTGGTCAAGAAGATCGAGGAGAAGATCGAAGACTCGCCTGTGACTGTTGCACGAGATGCGGTGGACGCGGCCACCGAGAAGGATGCGGGCGGCAAGAAGAAAGACCCAACCTTCGACCTCACTGGTGTGCAACAGCACTTGTTAACGCCAGCACACGTCGCAACCTTTCGAAGTATCGTCCTCGCCAAGGGCGTGCAACCATTCTTGCCGGTGAACCAGCACGCTAAACTAGCTGCGGAGCTGGTGCGTCTCGCCAAGTCGCGCGATGTCGAGATGACTTCTGGATTCATCAAGGACAACGTCGGCACGATGGTTCACGCCATTATCGTCGCCGCCAAGAAGGCCAGTCGCGAGGAGCAGGAGCGATTGCTCCGAGAAGACTGGAACAAGCAGGCCCGTGTTTACCAGCACGAGTTTGCGCGGCGCGCGGGCGACATGCTGACGGCTGCGACAAAGCTCGCCAAGCACGCCAAGGAGCGACCGGACGGTGTGACGCTGCATCTGACCGGCGAATTTAGGGAGGCGGTCAAGCGCGCCAAGGAGGCGATCAAGCTGATCGAAGCCAAGATCGCGTGAATTTCGACACTGGGGCTTAAGGCCGCCCCAGCACGAAGTTCATCCCGGACTTCATCGGGACCAATGCGGCCCGATTAAAACCCAAGGAGGGTCAATGCTATGAACGCACTTGACCGGCCCGGTGGCGGCGACTTGCCGTCATCGGAATGGGGAGAGGCGAGCAAAATTCGCGGCCAAAGCAATATGCAAATGGCCATGGACTTTGTCACGGCTTTCCCGGTCGGAACGGAGCTTAACATCTCCGAGTTCGATCAGTGGGCCCATGCAAGCGGGCTCTTGGTGGTGCCGTCCGCCGATGCGTCGAAAAATTCCGACGCATGGAAGGCCCATCTCCAGCGTCGCCATGAACTGCGCTACCGCATCAACAACGCGGGATCGCATCCACGGCTGCGCGACAACGGCTCGACGCCGTTCACTCTCGACAAGCTACCGGGCGGCGGAATGTACGCGGTGCGTGCGCCGCATGCTGCGGTGGCGATGTCGGAGATACCGGGGAAGGTCGCTTCCTTTCTCGGCACCAAGCGCAGGAAGCTGGGCTACCTGATGCAATCGGAGGACTGGGACAATCTGCCGCCGTATGAGCGGATTGTCGCGGAGACGATCTTCGATGACATCGACCGCTTCCGGGGGTTGATCGAGCATCAGGTGAGGAGCCTTGAGAGCAAGTTCTCCAAACTTGAGTCTCGTCTACGCCGTGCGGTTGGCGCGGGCCAGATCACCTCTACCAACGGCGGCATCGCTGGACTGTTGACATCCGACAACGATGTCAATGAGCCAGACGACGGCACCGAAACCTAAACGCTTGCACAACTTGGCCGGGGCGCGAATGCCCCGGTTCTTTTGAACCGATGAACATGCACAGCTCACCGCCAACCATGTCCCGCATTTTTGCGGACCGCTACCGCCGTGAGGCGACGCGGTTGGAGCGGCTGCATGCCAACCATCTGGCACCCGGCACGACGACGTGGGGCGACGCGATGGAGGCGATGGAGGGCCGCATGTCGAAACTCGGCGGGCCGGTGAAGCGGACCGCCGCCATCAACAAGGCCGCCGCCTACCTGAGAAGCACCCAGAAGGATTCGATGCATTTCATCCTCGGCACCTACAGCACCAAGCGCTCGTCGGTCCTGAGTTTTGCCACCATCAACTACGGGCCGCACCCGTTGGCTGGCGTCAACGAGGAAGGCGTCTCCATCATGCGGCACAGCCTCGCCTGTCGCCGCGACGGCAGCGGCTGGACCTCGACCAACCGCAGCCTCGGCTACATCTCGCGGCACGCGATCCAGCGGCTGCACCAGCGCAAGGACGGACTGACCCAAGATACCGCCACCCAGATTTTTACCGTCGTCGGCATGCTTGGCCACATGATCGCCGACAGCGACAGCGAGCGGCACATCGATGGCACCATGTCGCTGCACGTCGATGAGATGATTGCCACCGGCATGATCCGCTATGCGGTATCGGAGAAGACCTCCTGCGTCTTTTTCGAGGTGCGGACGTTCCTGCAGCTCGCGGAGCTGGAGCTGTCAGAGGCGCGCGGGCCGATGATCCGGCAAGGCGACGCCGCGTTCAACGCTTTGCACAAGTGGTACAAAAGTGACCGAGACCGAAGCCAACTCACCGCACTAGTGGAGGCAATCCCATTCATCCCCGGACGCGGCGAAGACGATTTCGTCTACCAAAACGCAGTCAAGACCGAAGCATGACCAAGCCGTGGATCGAGCGGTTTGGCAACATCTACTACGCCTGCGCGTGGACGGAGTATGGCGACCACATCATCAAGTACGGACCCTATCGCTGGCGCTTCCTGGCGTGGTGGAAAACATGGAGGCTGTGAATGACCACCGTTCTCGCCGTCTACAATTCATCCGGGTGCGTCGGTCGCTGTGATGCAAATTGTCATGACGCCAAGCACGACAAATGCACTTGCATCTGCGGCGGACTAAATCACGGCAAGGGCTCGGTGCAGGCGGCGCAGAACGTCACCGATGGTATTGGTTTGAGTTTCGATTACCTGAGCGACTTCGCCACTGCGACCAAGCGCGACCCGCGCGAGCTGATCGTCATCAACCGGCTGGAGACGCCCAACTCGCGGCACGCGCGTAAGGCCGCGCTGCACAAGCTGGAGCAACCGGACTTGTTCGATGAGAGGATACCATGAACGAAGAGTATCTCGGTGACGGTCTTTATGCGTCGTTTGATGGCTTCATGTTCACCTTGCGCGCACCGCGCATTGGGGGAGACCATTGGGTTGGATTGGAGCCGGATGTGATGCGCGCGTTTGACGAATACCGTAAACGCATGCTCGCGCGTGAGCAGGGCGAATGATCATCGAGCCGCACGAGGAGAAGGCGTTGCGCGAGATGGTCGTCTACGCCCGCGCCTTCGCGCACCTGTTTCCAGACCGGATGGGCGACAAGTTCGCCGCCAAGATGCGGTCGTATGCCCAGATCATCGAGGACATGCTGGAGCGGGTCGAGCCTGTAAAAATTGACATGGAGGTCAAATAGGGCTAGATGCCCTATAACAGAGCTTTCGGGTCCGACGTGTGGCGACGTTATCGCCCACAAATACAAGAGCCTCGACGGTGCGCTGTAGTCGGATAGAGCCACCCCGCGACCAAGGCGGCAGTAGCCGGGGCATACCGATGTCCGATGCGAGCGACTTGGGAAGGCGGCTAAGTGGGGGTGTGCCCCTGCGCAAGTTCGCCATTCGGTACTGATCCTCGCGGGGGCGCGAGAGCAACAACGGAGAAAATGAAATGTTTAAGGTCGATTTTTTCGTAGACGACAAGAGGCTTGGAGCTGCGCTCCTTGCACTGGTCGGGCTGGCGCACGGACAACCAAGCGTCGTGCCGGTCGTTAACATCGTCAAGCAGGGCCGCAACGGCGTCGCCGCCAAGAGCGACGGCTCGACGGTCGAGCGCTTCGCCGAGGCGTTGAAGCCGATGAAGGGCAAGACCATCATCGCCCGCGATGTCGGCTCGATGATGCGACCGCTCGGTCTCGCACATGCCTCGCGCGGCTATGTGCTGAAGCAGGCGGTTGACGCTGGTCTGATCAAGAAGACCGGCAAGGGCTCTGGAACAAAATATTTGGTGATGTGAGATGGCAAAACTGTACGGCGCATATTTATTTCGCGGCAAAGACAAAGCCATCGATGAAATCAGGACCGTGGTCGAGGACCACTTCGGCCACCGCGTCACCAAGAAAGACCTGAGCCAGATCGCGGAGAGTGGCGGTCCGACTTCGGCGGCGATGCGCGGCTGGTTCTTCGGCAAGACCATGCGCCCGCAAAGCGCGACGCTGGAGGCCGCCGGTCGCGCACTTGGCTACCGGCGCAAGTGGATAAAGATGAACGGCGGCGGATGATCACTCGTGATCGAGCCAGATGTCTCGGTACGACGGACCTTCCTTCTCAATATCCATACCGGCAAGCGCCAGCGCAAGCAGTACCAGCACGCCGCACAGAACGACCAAGACAAGCATCAAACCAGAGAACATGAGCAAGACCCAAATGGCACACAAGATCACGAAGATCGCTGAGCTGAAGAAGTACATGACCGAGATGATTCGTACAGGGCGAAGTGACGATGCCTATCCGCGCATCCAGCATGCCAAGGCGGTGAGCCCGGAGCTGGTGGCGCTGATCGCCGGGTTCATGGCGATGTACGCCGACGACAACTCCATCGAGATCGCCACCCGCATCAATGGCGCAGGCATCGTCCACGAAGTCAATCACCTGTGGTTCACGGTACAGGGGCGCGTCTGGGTCATCGTCTACTCTGCCGCCAACAAACGCATCGAGCTGCGCCAGCGCAGCAAGCAGGGCGCGGCCATGCATGCGCTCGACAAGACCACCGGGTCCGCCAAGGTCGGCGCAATTTTCGCGGCGCTGTGACGATGATCGTTCACAACGTCAATGACCGCCGCCGTGGCTGGGTTGGCTCTTGGGAAACCAAGCCGCTCGAATACGACAAGCTGCATGTCGGAGAACTGGTGATCTATCGTGATCACGGTCGCGCGGAGGTAGGCGTCATTACATCGTGGCGCGATGGCACCGTGTTCGCTCGCTATAGCCTCGGTGACACCGCAGCGGGAGCGAAGGCAGGCGACCTCGTTCTTGGTGTCCGTCCGCTCGACGGCCCCGGCTCATAAAGGAAAAACATGGCCGATCCAACGATCATCTTCGAACTTAAACTGGCGGCGCGGCGCAAGGCTGGCCCCGGCACCACCGGCATCGTCAGGAAGGGCGGCGTCACGCTGCGCTACTACCCGGTCTGTGGCCGTTTCGTCTGGTTCGGCAACGACGGCGAGATCAGCAAGACCGAGGCGCTTAACTTGCTGATAAAGCACGGGAAAATAGACCGAAAATAATACAGTAGGTCCATTGACATATAGGACGCCACGCCCTATGTTCGTCCTGTAACAAGGAAGGACGACATGGCCCGCTTCGACGTTCATCGCCCCTCGGTCATTGATCCCAGCGACTACGAATATGTGTCGATGGAGTGCATCAAGATCGAGAGCTTGGGCGACTGTCATTTCATCATGTCGGAGCGCGAAAAGCTCCGGGCGCACATGGCGCGGACCGGCGGCAAGTACAGCGGTCACGACCACGGCGGCAACTGCGGCGTCTGCGGCAACGTCAACGCGATCTACACCAGCCAATTCTATCACGCCAAATCCAACAGCTACGTCCGGGTCGGCAGCGAGTGCGCCGAGAAGCTGGGCTGCTACGAGATGGAAGGCTTCAAGAGCAAGTGCGCCAACTGGATCGAGGCGCGGGCCGGGAAGAACAAGGCCAAGGCAGCGCTTGAGGCGGTCGGAGCTGGCAAGGCTTGGGAGCTGTACGTCGCCAAGGCCGAAGGCCGGAACGAAGACACGGTGGTCGATATGGTCGGCAAGCTGGTCAAGTACGGATCGATCAGCGACCGGGCCATGAGCTACCTGAAGGTCTTGGTGGACCGGATTGAGCGAGCCCCTGAGATCGCAGCAGCGCGGGCGGCAGAGAATGCAGCGGCGGCCCCGGTGCCGGTGGTCGCAGGCCGGATGGTGGTCGAGGGCGAGGTTCTCTCGGTCAAGAAAGAGAACGGCTTCTACGGCTACTGCGAAAAGGCTTTGGTCCGCCACGAGAGCGGATGGAAGGTCTTCGGCAATCTCCCCGGCGCGGTTCACGGCATGGTCGAGCGGGGCGACAAAATCCGGTTCAAGGCCTCGGTGAAGGTTTCAGACAATGATCCGAAGTTCTCGTTTTGGAAACGGCCTACCAACGCCGAAGTGATCAAGAAGGCGGTGGCATGAGACGGCGCGGCAAATCTTTGCTGGATCGCTTCTGGGCCAAGGTTGACGTTCGCGGTCCAAATGAGTGCTGGTCTTGGCTTGGCGCGACGGCGAGGGGTTATGGCCGCATCAACACAAATCGCTTTGTGATGTCAGCGCCGCAGCTCTCGTGGGAGCTAGAGAACAGCAAACCGTTTCCGGTCGGAATGGACAGCGCTCACTCTTGCAACAACCCAGCATGCGTTAATCCGGCACACATCGAGCCGCAGACCCGGAAGAAAAACATCCAGTACGCGGCAGACCTTGGAAGACTGCCAAGACCGAAAGGGCCAAGGAAAACTCACTGCAAGCGCGGCCATAAATACACGCCGCAAGATTTTGACAGGGGGCATCACCGTTGCCGGAAGTGCAAGAACGATCAACGTAGAAAAGTATATGCATCGTCTTGACATATAGGGCACAACGCCCTATCTCAGTGGTAAAGGAGGTCGCGGCATGATGAAACTATCAAGCACCCGCACCGTCACCGACTACTACGTCACCGACGGGTTGGTGCCGTACAAGGTGACGCGCGAAAGCTGGAATCCAGCGCCGCCGTGGCGCAATGGCGGCGGTGATCGCTGGAAGGTCTTCGCCTCACAAGGCAGTCATCGCTACGCGCGCGAGTGCGACGAGACGAAGGCCACGCACAAGCGAGTGGTTGGAGCGGTGCAGTGGTTACTCGCAAACAAAGGAAGGGAGTGAAAACATGAAAACGAAAGCAAAGGTCTCGGCCTACGACATCGCTGAGAAGATCGCGGCGCTGCCGTGCAGTGCCGAAATCACGATGTACGGCCCGAAGATCGTAGAGATCATGCGGGGTGTGCCGCGTGAAGTGTTTACGGAGCTG
>Ga0210380_10000377_pt1 | contig 20670 bp, 13 predicted proteins | sample PLM4_5_coexredo_FD_155476 | JGI IMG/M metagenome (GOLD analysis project Ga0210380, IMG submission 155476) | Groundwater sediment microbial communities from an aquifer in East River, Colorado, USA - PLM4_5_coex redo | ecosystem: Environmental > Terrestrial > Soil > Riparian zone | place: USA... | reverse complement strand
CCCGCTATACGACTGAGCGCCAGGCGGTCGCCTGCTGCCGCACGTAGCCAGCCCCGGCCCACACTCGACCGATCGGCCCGCGGCAGTGTCTCGCAGCAGCGCGCATCCCACTCAGGACCCACCGCCGAGCTGCTTACGCCAGGCGAAACCAATACAGTCATGCGCCGTAAGACTGCCTACGCGCCGCGAATTTCTGCACCACAACGCGACCGAGCGCGACGGCCCGATGTTTGCGACTGGCACGTCGAAGGAGAACTCATACATGTCCGCCATTCGGCTTACCCTGACCACACTCTTGCTGGCCTTCTCGCTCGGCTGCGGGTCGTCCTACGACACGCCGTCGACACCATCGCCGTCCCCCTCGCCGTCGCCATCGCCAACGCCCTCGCCAGGGCTGACGGTATCTATCGTCAGAGGCGCGAGCACCTTGACGAGCACGGCGTTTGCGCCAAGTCCGATCGCCGTCCCCGTCGGCAGCACGATAGCCTGGACGAACAACGACACGACGGCGCATACGTCGACGGCCAATGACGGCGCGTGGAACTCGGGTTCCATGAATCCAGGTGCGACCTTCACCAGGACGTTCCCGTCGGCGGGCACGTTTCAGTATCACTGCACGATTCATCCGGGCATGGTCGGGACGATCACCGTGCAGTAGCGCCGGCGATTGCCGGTAGACGAGGGTTCGGTCGATAAGATGAGCGTCCTATGTCGGCCTCTGACGGACGCTCGTCTGCGACGGAAGGCGGCGCGCCCGTCGCCACGGCGCTCTTCGCCGTGGCGCTGTTCGTCAGCGCCTTCCTGCTCTTCGCGCTCGAACCGATGGTGGCCAAGACCGTGCTGCCGACGCTCGGCGGCACGCCGATGGTCTGGAATACCTGCATGGTGTTCTTCCAGGCCACCCTGCTGGCCGGATACCTCCTGGCCCACGCGGCCGGGAGGGCGCAGTCCACCGCGCGCATGCCGTGGTTGCATCCGGCCCTGCTGATCGCATCGCTCGCGGTGTTGCCGCTGACCTTCACGCGCGTACCGGACGTCAGCGACCACCCGGCGATCTGGCTGCTTGTCGAGCTCGTGCGCGTGGCGGGCCTGCCCGTGCTGGCGCTGTCGATGAGCGCGCCGGCGTTGCAGACGTGGTTCGCCAGCACGCGCCTCCCAGACTCGGACGATCCGTATTTCCTGTACGCGGCGAGCAACGCCGGCAGTCTTCTCGCCCTGCTCGCGTACCCGACGATCATCGAACCCAGGCTCGGACTGCAGCCCCAGGGGCGGTTGTGGGTAGCCGGCTACGGCCTGCTCACGCTCATCGTCTGTGCCTGCTTCTTCGCCCCGCGCCGCAATACCCGGCGCGACGAGCCGCGGGAGGTGGTCGACCGGCCGATCGTCGATCGCTGGACGCGTCTGCGCTGGGTCGCGCTCGCCTTCATTCCCTCGAGCCTGATGCTCGGCGTCACCACGTACATCTCGACCGATGTGGCGGCGGTACCGCTGGTGTGGGTGCTGCCGCTCGCGCTGTACCTGCTCACCTTCGTCTTCGCCTTCAGTCGTGTATCCGGGAGGGCCACCGCGATCGCGCAGCGTGTGCTGCCGCCGACGGCGGTCGTCGTGGTGGTCATGCTGCCGGCAGGCGTGCCCGCGACCGAGGTGAGCATCCTTCTGCACTTGTTGCTGTTCGCCTCCGTGGCCATGACGTGCCACGGCCGGCTGGCGGCCGAGCGGCCACCCGTCGCGCATCTCACCGAGTTCTACGTGCTGCTGTCGCTGGGCGGCGTTGCCGGAGGCGTCTTCAACACGTTGATCGCCCCGCTCGTATTCACGAGCGTCACCGAGTATCCGTTGATCGTGGCGTGCGGCTGCGCCGCACGCTCGTTGCACACGGCCGGCACCCCTCTTCGAGTAACCGCTCGTGACCTGCTGTTTGCAGTCGGAGCCGGCGCGCTCATGGCCGCGATCATCGGCATTCCGCGCCTCGACCCGCGACTGCAGTTCGTCGCGGCCAGCGTCATTGCCTGCGGCGTCCTCAGCCAGTCGCGACAGCCGCTGCGATTCGCGCTGATGATCGGCGCGCTCTTGACGGCCTCAGCGATCACGGCGCCGACGTTCGGCACCGTGCTGCACGCCGAGCGCACGTTCTTTGGTTCCTATCATGTCGGGGAGAAACGGGATGCGGGCTTCCGCGCCCTGTACCACGGCACCACGCTGCACGGCATGCAGTGGCTGGATCCCACGCGGCAGCACGAGCCGCTGTCCTACTACCATCGGTCAGGACCCGTCGGCCAGGCGTTCGAGCGCATTGCGCGGCTGCGCGAAGCCACCGACATCGGCGTCGTCGGCCTCGGCGCGGGATCGCTTGCAGCCTATGCCCGTGAGTTCCAGCGCTGGACGTTCTACGAAATCGATCCGGCGGTTGAACGCATCGCCCGCGACGCGCGGTATTTCACCTTTCTGGAGACGTGCGGTGTCAGGTGCCAGGTCGTGCTCGGTGATGCGCGCCTGTCGCTGGCGCGGTCGAGCGCGCGATTCGACGGCATCGTCCTCGATGCCTTCAGCTCCGACGCGATCCCCGTGCACCTGCTGACGCGCGAAGCCTTCATGCTGTACCTCGAGCGACTGAAGCCGGGCGGGGTCCTGGTGTTTCACGTCTCCAACCGGTACCTGCGACTGGCGCCCGTCCTTGCACGGCTGGCCGCCGACCGCGGCCTCACGACATTCGAGGAGATACGGACGAGAGCAGCTCAGGCCGACCGGGCGACGGACGGCGAGTCGAGTTCTGACTGGGTCGTGGCGTCCGCCGATCCGGGCGCGCTGGTCGCCCTCGCCACCGATCCGCGTTGGACGCTCGTCACACCTCCACCAGGCACCCCGCTCTGGACCGACGATTTCTCGAACATCCTCGCCGTGCTGCGATGAGGCTGGCGGCTCCGGCTATTGCCGCTCGTACACCGATACGTTGTTGATGGTCTGCCCCAGGGCGTTCGTGCCCTTGGTCGTGATCGTCCGCGTCTTTCCATCTGTCGAGACGACGAACGTCGCCGTCTGCACGACTCTTCCGTCCAGCTTGCGGATCACCTGCAGGGTATTCGCATCGATTCGCTTGAACGCCGCGGTGTCGTAATCAGGATTGCCAATGGTCGGGTAGTCTTTGCCATCGTACTGGGCGGTAGTGTCCTGACTCGTTGGCTTTCCATCGGCACCGATGCCCGTGGTCGTAATCTTGACGCCCTTCCCTTTGGGCGCCCACACGCTCACCTGGGCTCTTGGCGGCGGGCCGGGGCTGTACTGAGATTTCTCCACGTTGAGCCTCCACGTCCCGATGAGCGGATCCGCCTGCGTCTGCACGGACACGGCTGCGACGACGAGCGCGAGTGCCAACACCATCACGCGGGCCGCGTCGATGGTCACGACCTTCGGCTGGTTCATACAGACCTCCTCGTCCACGGGTACCTTATACACCCCCCGGGGCCTCTGTCGCCGCCCGCCCTTTCGCACGACCTGGCCGCCCCTGGAGCGTCCGGTAAGTAATTCGACCCTAGGGCGTCGTAGAATAGCTAGACCACATCCAAGGGCCCTACATTTTGATCAGAGCCGTCCGTTCAGGGCACATACCCGTGCTCTGCCTCGTTGCCAGCCTCCTACTCGCCGCGACTGCCGTTTCGGCCCAGGAACCGGAGCAGACCCCCGCCGAACGACGGAGCATCGTAGCCACCCGGCTTGCCCCTGGTGAATCGATCACGCTCGACGGACAGCTCGACGAAGCCGTCTGGCGGCGCGCGGAGATGAGCGGCGACTTCAGGCAGATCGAACCAGACAACGGTCAGCCGGCATCGGAAAGAACCGAGATTCGGATCGCCTTCGACGCCAACGCCTTCTATCTGGGCGTGATCGCCTACGACTCGGACACCGACTGGGTTCGCTATCAGAAGCGGCGCGACGAACCCCTGCAGTCCGATGACAAGGTGCAGTGGACCATCGACACCTTCCTCGACGGCCGCACGGGGTACTTCTTCGAAACCAATCCGTCCGGCGCCATGGCCGACGCCCTGATAGGCACCACCGGACAGAACCGGCAGTGGGACGGCATCTGGAACGAACGCGTCAGCCGCAATGAGGACGGCTGGTCGTTCGAAGTCCAGATTCCATTCCGCACGCTGAACTTCAACCCCGACGGCGACACGTGGGGCATCAACGTCTCGCGCAGCATCTCGCGCAAGAACGAAAACACGATCTGGATGGGCTGGGTACGCAACCAGGGTTTGATGCGGATGACCAATGCCGGCCGCGTCACCGGGCTCGGCAACGTCTCTCAGGGGCACGGGCTCGACATCAAGCCGTACATCCTGGGCACTGCCCAGGATGCGCCTGCTCGCAATCAGGCGATGCTAGGCGAAGGTCAAGGAGGTGTGGACCTCTTCTACAACGTGACCCCGGCCCTGCGCGCCAACCTGACCATCAACACCGACTTCGCACAGACCGAAGTCGATCAGCGCCAGGTCAACCTCACCCGCTTCTCGCTGCTCTATCCGGAAAAGCGCGACTTCTTCCTCGACGGCACGACGTTCTTCGACTTTGCCAGCCCCGGGGCCGGCGCCGGCGGCGGACGTGGAGGCGGATTCGACCGCAACGACGGATCCGACCTGATCGTCAACCCGTTCTTCAGCCGCCGCATCGGCCTCAACGACGCGGGCAACGATCAGAAGATCCTGTACGGGACCAAGGCCACCGGGCAGCTCGGCGGTCAGGACGTCGGCGTGCTGCAAGTGCGCACCGGCGAAGACCACCTTGTGCCGGGCGAAGACTTCACGGTGGCCAGGGTCAAGCGCCGCCTGCTGCGGCAGTCCTACGTCGGGGCCACCTACACCCGGCGCGACACCCACGCGCCGGGGCTGGAGACCCGACACACCACCGGGCTCGACTTCCGTCTCGCCACGTCCACGTTCCGCCGAAACCAGAACCTGTCGCTCGCGGGGTGGTTCCTCCGCGCCCCCGCTCGGGGCGTGACGCAGGGCGGCAACGCCTACGGCGCTACGCTGGGCTACCCAAACGACAAGTGGAACGCGAACTTCGATATGCGATCGGTCGACGACACCTTCGACCCGGCGGTGGGCTTCGTCACCAGGCGGGCGTATCGACGGTATCTGCCCACGACGACCTACGGCCCGCGTCCGCGCAATATCTCGATCGTGCGCCAGTACAACTTCCGCGTCACGGCCGACATCCAGACGACGCTCGACAACACGAAGATCACGCGCAACTTCAACATTCAGCCCTTTCAGGCCGAGTTTGCCGCAGGCGACCAGTTCGGCGTCCAGGTTCTACCGCGCAGCGAGCGCCTGGATTCCCCGTTCACGATCAACATCTCCCCAGGCCACGGCGTCACGCTCCCCGCGGGCGGCGAATACGACTTCCTCAGATATCAGCTGAACTGGCGGACGTCCAATCGGCGGACGGTTGCCTTTGACGGCCGATACGAGGACGGCGACTTCTATTCGGGTAAGCGGCGAGAGTTCGTCGCCAATGTCACGTTCAGACTTGGGCCGGGCCTGTTCCTCTACACCTCCACCGAGCTGAACCGGATCGAGCTACCCGAGGAGGAATTCACCACCCGCCTCTATCGCGTCGTTCCCGAGCTGCAGTTCACGCCCTTTCTCACGTGGGTGAACAACATCCAGTACGACACCGTCAGCGGCGTCGCCGGATGGCAGTCACGATTCCGATGGATTTTGAGGCCCGGCAACGATCTCTACGTGGTCTATACCCAGAACTGGTTCGACGACCCACTGCTCTCACAGTTCGTCGCGCTAGACCGCCGGCTGTCGACGAAGGCCCTCTACACATTCCGTTTCTAGCGCCCGCGAACCAACCGAAAACCTCGCCGATCTGTCAACAGGTCCCAATAAATCTGAGTGTCTTACACTGAGATTTGCGGGGCGGGCGCGACCCGCTATGCTGATTGCAGCTCACGTGACCTCTTGCCAGGTGAACGAGTCGGTCGTGCCAACGACGTCTCCTCGGGCCGAACACCCTCATACCGTGTCAGCCGTCACCTGGCCGGCCCAGCCGGCGGCGTCAAGCCGCCGGCTCCCGGCCGTCTAGTGCACCGTCGGGGACGCGCCTCTCGCAGCCTCCATCACACGTCGAATCATCTCGCTCAGCCGCCCCTCGGCTATTTCGAAGGGCCCTCCGATCACCGCGCCCATCGTCATCTCGAGCGCGATCACGACGCCGCCCGACTCGAACGGATTGACGATCCAGCTGAACCCCCGAAGACCGACCGTGCGGTCGGCCGGGCTGTCGGGATGCTTGGCGCGATCGATCGCCCGGAGCATCGCGATCAGGACGTCTGCGACATCGCCATCCGTCCATTCACGCGGAGGCCGGACAAGCGGCAGCGCTTGCGTCGTCGCATGGTTGTCGCCGCGCAGCCAGATGTCGACTTGAAATTCCATCCAGTTCAAGTCTAATCGTACGCGTCCTCTTCATGACATGTGTGCGCTTCACTACCGCCCTGCTTGCGATCGCCACGGCAATCGCTGTGTGCAATCACCCAGCCGCAGCCCAGACGCCGACAGGTGCTCTGGTCGTTTTCGTCAGGAGTGATGCCGGGCCGGTTATCGGCGCCGAAGTACAGGTCGGCTCGGTCGTGGTCACGACGGGCAGTGACGGCACTGCCAGTTTCACCCTGCCCCCTGGGATGACGGACGTGGTTGTCACGCACACCGGGTTCGACCCCGGGGCCGCTCGAGTGGACGTTCGGGCCGGCGCCAGCCTCCGCCTGGAGATCGCCCTCGAGCCGCAGTCGGAAATCGAAGAGAACGTCGTCGTGTCGGCCACGCGCGCCGAGCAGCGCATCGACGACGTGCCGCTGCGGGTCGAGGTCGTGCCCAGCGAGGAAGTGCAGGAGAAGATCGCGATGGCGCCCGGCGACGTCTCCATGCTGCTCGCTGAGACCAACGGTCTGCGCGTCCAGACGACGTCGCCGTCGCTGGGGGGCGCGAGTCTCCGGATCCTGGGCCTGAGCGGACGGTACACGCAGGTCCTGGCCGACGGGCTTCCGCTGTACGGCTCGCAGTCCGGCTCGGTCGGCATCCTGCAGATTCCACCGATGGACCTCCAGCAGGTCGAGGTGATCAAGGGTGTCGCGTCGGCTCTGTACGGAATGTCGGCCATCGGCGGCGTGGTCAATCTCGTCTCGCGGCGTCCAAAAGCTGTCGAGCGGGAATTCCTCGTCAACCAGACCAGTCATCAGGGCACCGACGCGGCCCTGTGGCTCGCACAGCCCGTCTCGGATCGGTGGGGCTTCAGCGTACTGGCCGGACAGCATTGGCAGCAGCGATCCGACCTCGATTCAGATGGCTGGACCGACCTCCCGATGTTCAGCCGCACGCAGGCGCGTCCACGGGTTTCCTGGGACAACGGCAGCGGACGGTCGATCTTCGCGACCTTCGGCGTCCTCAACGAGGTGCGGAGTGGTGGAACGATGCCGGGCAAGACGACCCCCGATGCGGCGCCGCACCCCGAGAGTCTCGACACGCGGCAGTTTGACGGGGGCATGGTCGGTCGTTTCCTGACCGCCGGCGGGCGCGTCGTATCGGTCCGCGGAAGCGCCGTGAGCCAGCGGCACGACCACGAACTCGGCAGCGTGATCGAGCGCGAGCGTTCGAACACGCTCTTCGGCGAAGCGTCGCTGAGCGGCACGTCGGGATCGCACACGTGGGTCGGAGGAGCGGCCTTTCAGCGCGACGCTTTTCAGGCGCTCGACGTCCCCCGCTTCGACTACACCTACGCCATCCCGGCGATCTTCGGGCAAGACGACTATGCCATCACCTCCAAGGTCACCGCCTCGGCCAGCGCCCGCGTTGACGTGCACAGCGAGTTCGGCACGTTTGTCAGTCCGCGGCTCTCGGTGCTGATCCGTCCGGCCAGCCAGTGGACGACGAGGATCTCCGGCGGGCAAGGGCACTTCGCGCCCACGCCGTTCTCCGAGGAGACCGACGCGACCGGCCTCACCCCGCTCGCGCCCCTCGGCCCCTTGAAGACCGAGTCGGCGGGCAGCCTCAGCGCCGACCTCACGTGGCGTCGCGCGCCTTTCGAGATCACCGCCACCGTGTTCGGATCGAGGATCGCACACGCCCAGCTCGTCCGGCCGACCGACAGCTGCGATAACCCGGCCGCTTCGTGTGCTACCAGCGCGTACGTCTCACACGTCGTGAATGCCGAGCAGCCGTCGCGTACGAGCGGCACCGAGTTCATTGCGCGCTATCACACCGACGATCTCGACATCATCGTCACGCACATGTACCTGCGGGCCACGGAGATGAACGACGACGGAACCGGGCGTCGGGACGTGGCGCTCAGTCCGACGCATACCGCGTCGTTCGACATCCTGAAGGAAATGGGACAGGCCACGCTGGGATTCGAGGCGTTCTACACCGGGCAGCAGGCGCTCGAGGACAACCCCTATCGCACGCACGGCAGCCCGTACGTACTCTGGGGGATTCTGTACACCCACCGCGTCGGGCCCGCCTTGCTGTACGTGAATACGGAAAACCTCGGCGACGTGCGGCAGACGAAAACCGAGTCGCTGCTCAGACCCTCGCCCTTACCCGACGGCCGGTGGGCCACCGATGCATGGGCGCCGCTCGACGGCCGCGCGCTCAACGCCGGGCTGCGATTCCGTTTCTGATCCTCGCGTCCCGCGCGACTGCGTTGGACGGGTAAACCCTCTCGCGACATTGGGCGTGCACGCGACACGGCCACTGGTGTAGAGTCCGCCTACCACGGGCTGGGCGGACTGACGGAGAGGAGATCTTCCGATGAAACGCTGGTACGTTGGGTTGATGATCGTCCTGGCAGCGATGGCGACCGCCACGCTCGCGCCAGCGCCGACTGCTGCGCAGGTTGCCGCACCGGCATACACGCCGCCGAGAACGCCCGACGGGCGACCCGATCTGCAGGGTATCTGGCAGGTTCTCAACACGGCCGCATGGGACATCCAGGATCACGGCGCGAGCCTCGGCGTACCGGCCGGCCGCGGAGTCGTTGACGGCAACGAGATTCCCTACCAGCCGTGGGCGCTCGCCAAGAAACAGGAGAACTTCAAGAACCGGACGACCCTCGACCCCGAAACGAAGTGTCATCTTCCAGGGGTGCCTCGGCTGACCTACATGCCGTATCCGCTTCGGATCGTCCAGCAGGCCGACAAGGTCACGATCCTGCACGAGTATCTCCGTACCCCCCGTTACATCTACACGAACGGTAATCCCCATCCCAAGGGCCATATCGACTGGTACCTGGGCGATTCGCGTGGCAGCTGGGAGGGGAACACGCTCGTGGTCGATGTGGTCGATTTCAACGACGAGACCTGGTTCGACCGAGCCGGAAACTTCCACAGCAGCGACCTGCACCTCGTGGAGCGCTTCACGCGGACGGGACCCGATCACCTGCTCTATGAAGTCACGGTGGAGGATCCGAAGGTGTTCACGCGGCCCTGGAAGATGAGCATGCCGCTGTACCGGCGTCAGGAAAAAGACCTCGAACTGCTCGAGTACGACTGCGGGGCCTACCTGCTCAAGCAGGAATGGAACACGCGATGAGGTGTGACATGAATCGTCTGTCCTTCGCGACCGTTGTGGCAGTGGCAGCCACACTTGCCATCCTCGCGCTGCCACGACCTGGTGGTGGCCAGGCCTTCTATCCGAAAGACACTCCGAAGTTCCCCCAGGCCAGGACCTGGGTGGCGCAGAGGGCGAAACTCCCGCCCTACACCGCGCCTCGGACACCGGACGGCGTCCCCGACCTGCAGGGCACCTGGAACGCTCCTGTCGGTGGCGGCAACGACGACCTCGAAGAGCACGAATACGTGGACGTGACGACGCCGCCGCAAGAGAGCTATGTCGCCGATCCCCCGGACGGGAAAGTGCCCTACACCCCCTGGGCGCTGGCGAAGCGCAACGAGATTCGGGCGGGGCTGGGGCGAGGATGGCCCGGCGAAACGGGCCGTCCGCTCTACAACGATCCTGCGGCGTTGTGCATGGTCGGCATGCCGCGATGGGCGTTCGGCGTGCAGGAAATCGTCCAAAGGCCTGGCTACGTGATCCTGCTGACCGCAGCTACTTACCGGGTGATCCCAACCACGCCGCGTGCGACCATCGATTCGGGCGCGACGTTCTTCTTCGGGAACTCGCGCGGCCACTGGGAAGGTGACACGCTGGTCGTCGAGGTAACCAACCTCAACGGCGAAACCTGGCTCGACAGCGCCGGAAACTTCTACACCCCGAAGGCGCGGATGGTCGAGCGCTGGACACGGGTCGAGGCAAACACGATCGACTACCAGATCACGATTGAGGACCCGACGGTCTACACCAGGCCGTGGACGATGACCTATCCCAAACGGCGAGCGATGCCGGGCGCCGACCCCTACGCGAAGGAGAACTGGGAGCAGACGTGCACTGAGGGGAACCCCGAAAACGTGACGCTCATCAGAAACCTCGGCTACCGGTGGTTTGACGCAGTGAGGCCGCCCCAGTAGGACCTACGAGGCGTCCGCGTCAAGCTGCGAGGTGAGTTCCTCAGCGGAGGTGGCCGGCGACAGACACACGAAGTCGCGGCACACATACGCGACCGAGCCCTCCGACTGCGGTACCATGTCCTGCGTCCACGGCAACATGGATACGGGATTCGACAGCGGCACCGTGATCGCAAAAGGCATGTAACGCCGCCGCACGACGTCCATGAGCGCGCGCGTCCCCTCGGCCGCGCGATCGCCGGCGATCACGACCTGCGACACCCCCGCGTGGCGCGTGGAGAGCGCGCACAGCATCATCGGCACCGTCCGAGGATTCTGCGCCATCCGCTGCGCGAACAGGGCGAGCGTGCGTTCGATCGCCTGTTCGAATGCGGCGTCGTTGGTCAGGTGCGACAGCGTCAGCAGGTTGAGCGCGGTGACCGAGCTTGCGGCGGGCTCGGCCCCGTCATAGTCCTCTTTCAGGCGAAGCAGTACGGAAGGATCCCGACCCGTCGTGCTGAACCAGCCGCCCTCGACCGAGTCGCCGAACAGTTCGTCCTGCCGGCGTTGCAGCGTGAGCGCCCATTCTAGCCAGATCGCGTCGCCATCGGCCTGAAACAGCTCGAGCAGGCCGAAGACGAGGTACGCGTAGTCTTCGGCATATCCCTCGACAGCCGCGTCACCACGCCGGTACCGGCGCAGCAGCGTCTGGCGCTCGGCGTCCCACAGATGCCGAAAGAGGAAGAGCGCGGCGCGGCGCGCCGCAGCCAGGTACGCGGCATCGCCGATCACGCGAGCCGCGCGTGCAAAGGCGGCGATCATCAGGCCGTTCCACGCCGTCAGCACCTTGTCGTCGAGGTGCGGCCGCGGGCGGGCGGAGCGCCGTTCGAGCAGCACGGCCCGCGCACGTCCGAGCGCCGCCTCGATCTCCTGGCGCGATTTCGCGGTGGCCGACGCCACTTCGTCGAGCCCGCGAGCCGTGTAGAGCAGGTTCTTGCCGACGAACTCCTGCTGCGGATCGAATGGCGCGTTGCCGTCTGGCAGCACGCCGAAACGGACGCGAAACACATCGGCGTCGGCGCCGAGCGCTTCGATGACCTCAGCGTCGCGCCAGATGTAAAACGCGCCTTCCATCTTGTGCGCCCCGGCCGCGCCAGCCTGTTCCGGGGGCACGCTGTCGGCGTCTTCGGCGGAATAGAAGCCACCGTGCTCGTCTGCGAGATCGCGCGCCACATAATCCAGCGTGTCGGCGGCCACGTCGGCGAAGAACGGATCGCCAGACGCCTGCGCCGCTTCCAGATACGCCAGCACGAGCTGCGCCTGGTCGTAGAGCATCTTCTCGAAGTGCGGCACCCGCCAGTTGCCATCCACGGAATAGCGGTGGAATCCGCCGCCGAGGTGATCGCGCATGCCGCCGAGGGCCATCGCGCGCAGCGTGGTCAGCGCCATGTCGAGCGCCGCTGACGACCCCGTCCGCGCATGCTCCCGCAGCAGGAACAGCAGCTCGCTGGGACGTGGAAACTTCGGAGCATCGCCAAACCCGCCGCGGCGCGTATCGAACGCTCCCTCGAACTGGCGAACCGCCGCGTCGAGCGTTGCGACGGATGGAGACTCGCTGCCCGCGCCGTCTGCACCGAGCGAACGAAGGCGCTCGACGATCGCTCCCGCAGACGACTCCACCCGGCCGCGATCCTCCCTCCAGGCACGAGCGATCTCCTGCAGGATGTCCACGAAGCCCGGCCTGCCCCACTTCGACGCCGGTGGGAAATACGTGCCGCCGTAGAACGGCTCGAGCGAGGGCGTCAACCACACGCTCATCGGCCATCCGCCCGATCCGGTCGTCACCTGGACAAACGTCATGTAGACGCGATCGACGTCTGGACGCTCCTCGCGATCGACCTTGATCGATATGAAGTGTTCGTTGAGCACGTTCGCCACGCGCGGGTCCTCGAAGCTCTCGTGCGCCATCACGTGACACCAGTGGCAGGTCGAGTACCCGATCGACAGGAAGATCGGCTTGTCCTCGGCGCGCGCCCGCGCGAACGCCTCGTCGCCCCATTCGTGCCAGTTGACCGGATTGTCCTGGTGCTGAAGAAGGTAGGGGCTCTGCGATGCAGCGAGGCGGTTGGACACTAGCGGTCGGTGGTTGGCGGTTGGTGGTTGGTAGTTGGTGGTTAGTGGTTAGTGGTTACTCGATCACCCTCACTGCCGAAACGAAACGCGCGTAGTTGGAATAGATCTGCCTTCTACGTGTGGACTGGAGGCCGCCGCGCGTGATCATCAGCGAATCGATGGATTCCGGCAGCAGCAACACCTCGTCGGGATCGTCGAAGGCCACCGTCCGATAGCGAATCGTCGTGTCTTCCCGCACGATGATCACATGGTTGTCGAGGCCGTGGCGCCGCTGAATGCTCGGGGGGACCCGCACGTCGAGCAGCCCCGGGAGGCTTCGATCGACGCGCACGATGTCGTACGTCGCGGCGTCCACCCAGATGCGTCCCCTCGAGGCGACATGCCCCGACCAGTCGAAACAATCGTCGTGCCCAGCCTTGTCCTCGATGAGCTCGGGGTTGCTCCGACGATTGACCGAAAGGAAATCGATGAGGAAGACGGCCCGGTTCCTGTCCTTCCCCATCCCCGCCGACCGGAACTGGTACTCCTCGCGATGAGCCGGGAGCAGGAAGGCGAGCGGCTCGGTCGACAGCGGATTCGGATCCGTGCAGCCAGCGCGATCCTTCTTGTCTCTCTCGCGCGGCGCTCGCCCGTTTACTTTCAGCACACGGCGCAAGACCGCTGCCTCCCCGGGGGCCTCACCGCCTGCTTGCTCGACGCGCAGCTCCGACTCGACTCTCCGGGCGAATCCGTCGTTCGAGTAGCCGGAATCGATGGGTTGCACGGTCGATGTCTCGATGCAGATCATGTACTGGGCTCGCTCGTAGAACTCCACGATTCTCGCGCTGACGCGGGCCAGCAGCTCGTCGATGCCTGGCCGTGCCTGCGCAGACACGTCCGGCGCCGTGAGCACCATCCCTACGGCAGCCGTCTGCGCGAGAGCCGTGAACGCGCGATCGAGTGTGATCATGCTGGAGCGAACGGCGTGCCAAACGCGCGCCTCGGTTAAACCACTAGCCACCAACCACGAACCGCGAACTATTCGGGCAACGCCTGATTGCGCGTCTCGATGACCCAGGGCATGAGCAGCAGTCCGGCCACTGGAATCCACCCGACATAGAACAAGATCTCGACCGCGGCGTCGAGTGCGTTGACTCCGCGCGCAGCGATCGTCCCCACCACAAACGGACCGACCGCCGCGACGATGCGCCCGAGGTTGAAGCAGAAGCCCGACCCCGTGCCGCGCAGCCGCGTCGGAAACAGCTCGGGTAGGTAGAACGCGAAGGCCGCCGTGATACCCCACACGCTGACGCCGATCGGGAAGTACATGTAGAGCCGCATCTCGGGCGACAACGGCAGGCCGAAGGCCGCCATGATCGAGAGCGCCCCGCCCAGGAAGTACACGGCGAACATCTTGCGGCGCCCCAGGTACTTCGCCGCCGGAATCGTCAGCAGCACGCCCAGCACTGAACCCGCATCGAAGGCGTTGGTGGCCAGCGCTTTCCACTGCTCGGCCAGCACCGTGACGTCGATGGCCGACGCGCCGACCGACGCCCGATTCGCCAGACCGACGGCCACGGTGGGGATGAACGCGTTCACGCTCCACCAGGTGAGCAGATTGATCATCGCCAGTGAGGTCCCGCTGAACGTCAATGCGCGATAGGCGGGCGTGAACAGCTCCGAGATCCTCGCCGGCGGCGCCTTCTCTGCCGCCTTCTTCCACCGCTCCGGCTCCTTGATCATCAGGCGGACGGCAATCGCCGCAAACGCCGGGATCAATCCCGCCAGGAAGACGTACCGCCATGCCACTTCGGGCGACCCTCGGAAGTAGACGCCCTGGATCTGGAACACGATGAAGGTCGCGAGGAACAAGCCCATGGGCGCGGCCGTATAGAGAAGCGCCCCGGCATCGACACGCCGTTTTTCCGGCACGATCTCGGCCACCATCGCGACACCCGCCACCCACTCGCCGCCGATGCCAAGCGACGCGACGATGCGAAAGAGGACGAGCGACCAGATGTTCGGAGCAAACGCGCACGCAGCGGTGCCGAGGGAATACATCGTCATTGTCAGCAGCATCGCCCGCGTGCGCCCGATGCGATCGGTGATCCGGCCGAAGAGAATGCCGCCGGCGGCCCAGCCGAGCAGCAAAAGCGATGTGAGGATGCCCGTCCAGCGCAACGTCGCCGAGGCGGCCTCGGGTGTCCCCAACTGAAGCCCGAGCAGCACCGGCACGCAGGTGGGGGCCACGTAGTTGAACAGAAGGCTGTCGAACATGTCGAAGCCCCAGCCCAGCCAGGCCGCAAACAGCACGGTCCACTGCGACCGGTCCATGTCGAGCAACGTCCGTCGGGCGGGCACCGCGGTCGTGAGAACGACGGGCTGTGAAGACACCTAGGGTCGCCGCCGGGGATGCGAGAGGCAGGATGGCATCGGCGGCGTCACGATATCGATTTCTGAGAAGATTGTCACCAATCCATCCATGGTGAACTGGCTCGTCGATCTCTCCGTCAGGAATCGGGTGCTGGTCGTCGTGCTGGCCGCGGCGCTGGGCGGCTGGGGATGGTGGGCAGCTTCAGCGACACCGATCGACGCCATTCCCGACCTGTCGGACAACCAGGTCATCGTTTTCACCGACTGGTCCGGTCACAGCGCGCAGGAGGTGGAAGACCAGGTCAGCTATCCCCTCACCGTGAGCCTCCGTGGGCTGTCGGGCGTGCGCGTCGTGCGCTCGCAGTCGGCATTCGGCTTCTCGATGATCTACGTCGTCTTCGAGGACAACGTCGATCAGTACTTCGCCCGCACGCGGGTCCTCGAGCGCCTGAGCCTGATTTCGACCCAGATGCCCGAGGGGGCGCTACCCACCCTCGGCCCCGACGCGACCGGTGTCGGCCACGTGTTCTGGTACACGGTCGAGAGCGACCAGCTCTCCCTTCGTGACCTTCGCAGCCTGCAGGACTGGTCTATCCGGTATCAGCTCAATTCCGTGCCCGGAGTGGCCGAGGTCGCCTCCGTCGGCGGACACGTGCAGCAGTATCAGCTCGACGTCGATCCGAACCGCCTGCGCGCCTACAACCTGACCCTCGGCGCGGTCGTGGAAGCGGTACGCAACAGCAATCAGAACGTCGGCGGCAACGTGCTCGAGGCCAACGGGATGTGGTCCATCGTCCGCGGTGTCGGGCTCGTCGAATCAGTACAGGATCTCGAGCGGATCGTGGTGAGCGCACCTTCCGGCGTGCCTGTGTTCGTGAACCAGGTCGCGAAGGTGCACGTCGGCGATGCGTTCCGCGTGGCCTCCCTGGTCAAGGGACGCGACGAGGCCGTGGGCGGCGTCATCGTGATGCGGAGCGGCGCCAACGCGCAGCAGGTCATCGACGCCGTGAAGGCCCGCATCGCGCAGATTGCGCCAGGGCTGCCGGCCGGCGTGCGCATCGTCCCCTTCTACGACCGGTCGACGCTCATCGCCCAGTCGGTCGACACGCTTCGCACGGCCCTCATCGAAGAGGTCGTGCTCGTGACGCTTGCGCACGTGATCTTCCTCATGCACTTCCGCTCGATCCTCATCGTGACGCTGCCGCTGCCGTTGGCCGTCTTCATCTCGTTCATCGGGATGTACTACCTGGGTATCTCGGCCAACATCATGAGCCTGGCGGGGATCGCCATCGCGATAGGCGTGCTGGTTGACGCCGGGATCGTCGTCACCGAGAACGCCTTTCGGCATGTCGAGAGCCAGGGCGTGGACACGCGCGATCGCGCGGCCGTCCGGCGCGCGGTGCTCGAGTCGACGCGCCTGGTGGGACGCCCGGTGTTCTTCTCCATGGCGATCATCATCCTGGCGTTCATCCCGGTGTTCGCCTTGACCGGCCAGGAAGGCAAGCTCTTCCACCCGCTGGCGTTCACGAAGACCTTCGCCGTACTGGCCGCCACCGTGCTGGCGCTGACGCTGGTGCCCGCCTTGTGCACGCTGCTGCTGCGCGGCAGGCTGCACGACGAGTCGGCCAACCCGGTGATGCGTGCATTGCGCGGCATCTACCGGCCATTCCTGGAGCTGGCGCTCTCGCATCGGATTGCCACGCTGGTCGTCGCGATGCTCGTGCTCGCGGGCGCCGGCGCGGTCGGCAGCCGCATCGGCAGCGAGTTCATGCCGCCGCTCAACGAGGGCGACATCCTGTTCATGCCCATCACGGACCCGAGCATCTCGCTCGATGAAAATACCGAGATCGCCCGTCGTCAGAACGCCGCGTTGATGCGCGTGCCAGAGGTGCAGTACGCGGTGGCCAAAGTCGGTCGTGCCGACACGTCCACCGATCCGTCGCCGCAGAACATGACCGAGACGATCGTGCACCTCAAGCCCCGCGACACGTGGCGACCGGGACTGACGCTCGAAGCCCTGCGCGCCGAGCTGGGCCGCGCCGCCGAGCTGCCAGGCGTCACCAACATCTGGACGATGCCGATCATCAACCGCATCGACATGCTGACGACCGGCATCCGGTCGGAAGTGGGTGTGAAGGTCTACGGCTCCGATCTGAACACGCTTGAAGACACGGCCCGGCGGGTGGCGACCGTGCTACGCACCGTACGTGGCGCGGCCAACGTGTATCCGGAGCCGCTCACCAGCGCCCAGTACATGAACGTCACGGTGGACCGGGAACGGGCTGGGCGCTACGGGCTGAGCGTGGCGGCCGTCCAGGAGGTCATCACCACGGCCATCGGCGAGCGGAACCTCACGCTGACGCTCGAGGAACGCCGGCGCTTTCCCGTTCGTGTGCGCTACGCGCCCGAGTTCCGCGCCGACGCGCGAGCCCTCGAGGACGTGCTCATCGCTACGCCATCCGGACAGCAGTTGCCCCTGTCGCAGGTCGTCCACATCGGGCCCTCGCGCGGCCCCGCGATGATTTCGTCTGAGAACGGGCTCCTGCTCGCCACGGTGCTCCTCAACGTTCAGGATCGCGACATCGGCGGGTTCGTGAACGAGGCCAAGGCGGCCGTCGCCGCCGCCGTGACGTTGCCGCCGGGCTACTTCATCGGCTGGAGCGGGCGGTACGAGAACCAGGTGAGCGCGCGCCAGCGCCTGCAGGTGGTCATCCCGATTACGCTGGTCGTGATTTTCATCCTGCTGTACTTCACCTATCACTCGGCGATCGAAGCGGCTCACGTGCTGCTGACCGTGCCATTCGCCCTCACCGGCGGCGTGTACCTGCTCTGGCTGCTCGGCTACAACTACTCGGTCGCTGTCTGGGTCGGATTCATCGCGCTCTTCGGCACGGCCGTACAGACCGGCGTCGTCATGGTGATCTATCTCGACGAGGCGCTCTCGCGGAAGCTCGCCGAGCACGGCGGGCGCATCACACGCGGGGACCTGCACGATGCGGTCGTGGATGGCGCGCTGCTTCGCCTGCGACCCAAGATCATGACCGTGTCCACCGTCGTGGCGGGTCTGCTGCCCATCATGTGGACCGACCGCGCCGGCTCGGACGTGATGAAACCGCTGGCGACGCCCGTACTGGGCGGTATGGTGTCGTCGCTCCTCTACGTGTTGATCGTCACCCCAGTCCTCTTCTACTGGATCCACGAACGGCGCCTCCGCCTCGAGGCGTCGCCAGACATCGTTCGCGAAGCGCCGCCGCGACGATGGGCCGTGGGCGCGGCTGTGGCGCTCGTCGTGATGCTCGCGGTGGGTTGGTTCGTCCGTGGTCAGGGCGCCGAGCCGACCGCAGTCGAACCCGCCGGCTCGGTGCTGCAGACGGTCCGGGCCGGCGACCTGACCATCACCCTGTCGAACCCGGGCGGCGCGCTCCGCCTGGGGGCCAACGATGTGCACATCGCCTTTCGATCGGCGGACACCAGCACACCGGTTGACGTCGGCACCGTCCGCCTCAATGGCACCATGACCATGCCGGGAATGGTGATGACCGGCACCGCGACCGTCGCACCCCCGCGACAGATCGGGGTGTACGACGCAACGATGGAGCTAGGCATGTCGGGCACGTGGCGGATGACGACCGAGTGGGATGGGCCAGGAGGCCGAGGGGGCGCCGCGGCCTTTGACGGGAGCGTGCAATGAAGCATGGAAGACGAATCGCGATTGCCCTCGGCGTGTGCGCGCTCGCGACCGCGAGACCGGCCGCCGCGCAGGAGACGGTCGAGGCGCTGGTCGCCGCCGCGCTCGAGCGATCGCCCGAGATTCGGGCCGCGCGAACGGCTCTTGCCGCCGCCGGTGGACAGGTGACGCAGGCCGGTCTCAGGCCCAATCCAACAATGTCGGCAAGCCATCTGCAGATGAGCGGCGCCCAGCACGAGACCCTCGTTGGGATCGAATGGCCGCTCGACCTCTCGCGCCGCCCCGCCAGAGTGGCGGCCGCGCAGTACGAGGTCGAGGCGACCGAACATTCGATCGAGGATCAGGAGCGCCTGCTCGTGTCGCGCGTCCGCACCGGAGCTGGCCAGCTGCTCGCCGCCCGTCGCGCCGTGGAGGTGATGAGCGAAGCGCTGATCACCGCCCGCCGGATGCGCGAACTGCTCGATTCGAAGGTCAACGAGGGCGACATCCGCAAGCTCGACGCCAACATCGCGGCGGTTGAAGTGGGCCGCATGGAGGCCGACCTCATGCTGGCGCAGGCTGACGCCGATGCCATCGCCGTCGAACTGCGCGCGCTCGTCGGCGTTGGGCGCGATGCTCCCCTGCTGCTGCGCGAGTCGCTGGAGACGCTGGCGCGAGTCGCGCCGCCCTCGTCGCGACCTTCGTCTGCGCCTTTGTCTCTCCCTTCGTCTCTGCCTTTGTCTCCCCCCGACGCGCAACCGGGGCCGGCACCCACGACGGTGCTCGCGATGCGCTCCGACATTCGGGAGGCCGCCGCCCGGGTGGTACTCGCCGATGCCCGCGTCGAGGAAGCTCGCAGCGCGGGTCGTATGGACATGGCGCTGAGCGGCACGTACGGCCACGAGTTCTTTGGCTTCGCGCAGCGTGGACTCAACGACCAGGGGACGCTGGTGCCGATCGAGGGGTCGTTCAACAGCGTGACGTTCGGCGCGACCGTCATGTTGCCGGTGCGCAACGGCAACCAGGGCGCCGTCGCGACGGCACAGGCCGCCCGCACCGGAGCCCGGGAACTGCTCGCCGTACGGCAGATCGCGGCGGAGTCCGAGCTCGATGCGGCCGTCATTCGCGACCGCGAAGCGCGGCGCGCGGTCGAGATGTACGCCACGACGATCCGCGAGCAGGCGCGGCAGAACGTCGATGTCGAGCTCGAGGCCTACGACCTGGGACAGACGGCGCTCTCGGAGGTGCTCACCGAGCAACGGCGCTACCTCGATGTCGAGGCCGCCTACACCACCGTGCTGCAACGCGCGTACGACGCACAGGTCGCGCTGCGGCGCGCGCGCGGAGAGGGCCGATGAGAGGACCGCTGTTCGCCGCGCTGGGCGCAGGACTCGTCGCCATCGGCGTCGCCGCGGGGGCCCTGTTGTGGCGTGAACCCGGGAATCGGGAGTCGGGAGTCGGGGTTCGGGGGTCGGGAGTCGGGGTCGGCGGAGATGAGAATGCCCACGCCGGGAACACCGCGATACCGAGTCCAGAATCCCGAACCCCCAACCCCGAGTCCCGAATCCCGAACCCCGTGGTCGTCACCTTATCGGCCGACATGATCGAACGGGCCGGCATCAAGACCGTCGCTGCGACGCGCGGCGCGGCGCCGACACGGCTGCATCTTCCGGGCGTCATCACGCCCAACGCCTACAAGTCGGTTGACGTCACGTCGCTCGTCTCGGGGCGGATCACGCAGGTGCGGGCCGAGCTCGGGCAACTAGTCATGCTGGGCGACGTGATGGCGACGATCTACAGTCCCGAACTGGCCGACGCGCAGACCGCGTTCATCGCCGCGGTCGCCGAGCACACCGCGCACGACCAGCGCCAGGCACGAGCCCAGCGCCTGTTCGCCATCGGCGCCGTCAGCCGGCAGGAGCTCGAAGCTCTCGAGGCCCAGCGCGCCGATATGGATGCGAAAACCGAGACGGCGCGCGCGCGGCTCGTGCTGCTCGGTATCCCCGAGGAGCGG
>Ga0210380_10000376_pt1 | contig 20681 bp, 22 predicted proteins | sample PLM4_5_coexredo_FD_155476 | JGI IMG/M metagenome (GOLD analysis project Ga0210380, IMG submission 155476) | Groundwater sediment microbial communities from an aquifer in East River, Colorado, USA - PLM4_5_coex redo | ecosystem: Environmental > Terrestrial > Soil > Riparian zone | place: USA... | reverse complement strand
CGCAGGCGTCCGCGTTTCGGCAATGGCCCGGCCAGCAACTCCGGCGAACGCTGCTACGGAAGTTTCATCTGCTGGTCTGGCGCAAACCGACGAACTGGGGCGTTATCGATTGGAGAATATACCGCCGGGGTCCTACTACATCGCCACCGGGCGGGTGGCTCTTCCCACTTTCTATCCCGGCACGCTTGAAATGGCGAAAGGAACAGCCGTTTCGATCACACCTGCCGCACTCGTAACAAACATCGATATCGTCATGGACGATGCCAGTATCCGTCCTCCCGATTCCGCCATGGATGTGAGCGCGGTTGCAGGATTGACCATGCCCGTGCAGGTTCGTATGGAAGGCGACGCGAAACAGCCTGTATTTGCGAACGGTCAGTCCGTAATGGTCCGGTTCACCCGCAAGCAGGACGGAGCCGTTTCAGAATCGCCCCTGAATGCGCCGGTCTTGAACCTTACGGTTCCGAATTCACTTCCAGGATACGAGTATCGAGTCACCGTCGAAAACCTTCCCGCCGGATATACGGTGAAATCCATGACCGAGGACGGCGTGAATCTGATCAACGACACGCTGAAAATCACGGCGAAGAATTTTGTCGAAGCGGAAATCCCGGTTTACGGAGCTTCACTGCCAGGGGCCTTGCTGGACAAGGTGCGGATAGCATACGGAGCAGGCGGGCCAATGATTCCACTGGAGATCACTTTGGCAGGCGCTGCTTCCGGTCCGGCTGCCGGAGTGCTCGTTCGAGGGAAGGTCGGGTCCGGTGGAAACTGGGAACTCTCGCTGGAAGGAAGTTCCGCCATTCTGTATGCGGACGGATCATTCGAATGTCGCGGCGTGGCGCCAGGCCGCCATGTCATCCTTCTGCAGGACAAGCTCGTTACGCCTTTGCGCGTCCTGGCGGCATCCATTGTCGTCGGTGACCGGGATCTGAACGACGTCATGGTCGACGACATTGTCGTCATGCCGAATGAGCTCCAGTTCCCAGGAAAGACGCCTCCTCCCGGGACAGTCATTCCGCTGGCATCGATTCGAGGCCGGGTCTCCGACGCATCGAGCAAGGATCCAGTGTTGGGGGGATCAGTAACACTCTCGGGAGCGAACAGAGCCACATTTCCAATCGACAGCGAAGGTCTGTTCCACATCCCAGGACTGCTTCCTGGTACCTATGACCTGACCGTTGAAGGTTCCCGCCACGCCGCAGTCCGCCAGCCCGTTCTTGTCGGCGATGAGGACTTGAATCTGAACGTATCGGTTCCATAGTTATAGTTTTGGAGCTGTACGTTGTGGTTATTTACGAAGGGATTTGATTTCGGCAGATAGCTGATCCAGGCGATCCATCACTTCCTGATAGCGCCTTGCCTCAATCGTGGCTTCCTTCCTTGTAAATGAAAATGCGCCATCCGGCTCCAGCACCGCAGATTCGACATCGTTCAATGTTTCAAAACCCTGCCGGTGAGCTGCGGAACGCAGTTCGCTAACGCTGATGAGTTCCCCTTTCAGTTTGTCTTCACAAATCTTCCCGGCATCGATGAGACACACCGGTTGACCTTCGATCACCTGTTCCACTTTCGGATGAAAGAACATGAATCGAACGACGAGATAGTTCATTCCAAGCAGTGTCGTCGCGCCAATCAACCCGCCCATCAGCGAATTGTCGTCGCCGATAATGGCATTCTGCACGGTGTTGGAAAGCGTAAGCAGCACGACCAGATCAAAAGGATTCAACTGCGCCAGTTCACGTTTGCCGGAAAGCCGAAGCCCCACTATCAGGAAGACGTAAACGGCAACGGCGCGCAGAATCTTTTCCCATACCGGCGCGCCCGGCATTATCAAATGAGTCCACACTTCACTCATCGTGTTCTCCTTTAGCGCCCGTCAGAACAGAGAAGATGGCGGAGCTTTGTACGGAATCCCCAGATGTTCATATGCAAGCCGCGTCGCCACGCGCCCGCGCGGAGTGCGCTGAAGAAATCCAATCTGGAGCAGAAACGGTTCGTAGATGTCTTCAATGGCGTCGACTTCTTCACTGAGCACGGCCGCAATGGTACTGACGCCGACAGGCCCGCCATCGAATCGTTCAATGATGGCTCGCAGCAGTTTCCGATCGATTTCGTCGAAGCCGTGTTCGTCGATATCGAGAAGTTTCAGCGCGCTAGCCGCCATCTCCGCCGTTATTCGACCATCGCCCTTCACCTGGGCGAAATCTCGGAGGCGCTTCAACAAACGATTGGCTACTCGCGGCGTCCCGCGGCATCGTTTCGCAATTTCACCACAGCCTTCGCGCGTGATTTCCGCCTTCAGGATTTCCGCCGATCGGCGAATGATGAACTCCAGATCCGGAATCGCATAAAAGTCCAGTCGATGGACCATTCCAAACCTGGAACGCAATGGTGCTGTGATGAGTCCGGCGCGGGTTGTAGCTCCAATCAGAGTGAATCGCCGCAAGTCCAGACGATGCGTTCTCGCACTCGGTCCTTGTCCGATAATGATGTCGAGTTTGTAATCCTCCATGGCCGGATAGAGAATCTCTTCGATATTGGCCTGAAGCCGATGGATCTCGTCGATGAACAGCACGTCGCCATCTTCGAGATTGGTAAGAATCGCGGTGAGATCGCCCTTGAGCTGGATCAGCGGGCCGGCGGTTGCGCGAAACTTTGCCCCCATCTCATTGGCGATGACGGATGCCAGTGTGGTCTTTCCCAGTCCGGGAGGGCCATAGAGCAGGATGTGATCCAGGGATTCCTTGCGCTGCCGCGCTGCTTGTATGGCAACATCCAGATTGTCTTTGACGTTCTGCTGGCCGACGTATTCTGAAAGAAGCTTTGGCCGGAGCGACTGCTCGAACGGCGCTTCTTCATCCGACATCGACCCGGCTACGACTCGATTCTGCATTTTCTTCCACTAGCCCTTCGTCAGAATCTGAAGACTTCTTTTGAACAGCACATCAAACGCCACATCCGTTTCGCCATCCATGGCACGGCGGATCGCGGCTTCCGCAATCGGATGCGGATACCCCAGATTCTCCAGCGCAGACAGTACATCCATTTCGATGGTCGATTTCGCAGGTCCTTCGGCAAAATCCACCAGCTTGTCTCGAAGCTCCACGACAATGCGCTCTGCGGTTTTCTTTCCGACACCGGGAATCGCCGTGAGACGGGCGAGATCGCCTTTGCGGATCGCTCCCACGAGACCCTCGACCGATCCGCCGGAAAGTATGGTCACCGCCAGACGTGGGCCGATGCCGGAAACAGCGATGAGCCGCTCGAATACGCCGCGCTCCTGTTTCGAAGAAAACCCATACAGTGCCATGATGTCTTCGCGAACATGAGTATGGATGTCGAGCGACACTTCCACACCTTCAGCAGGCAATGCCGTGAATGTGCTCAACGGAACAAAGACCTCATAGCCCACACCGTTTGCCTCAACGACCAGACGAGACGGCGCCTTTTCGATGAGTTTTCCGCGAAGATGTGCGATCAAGACAGTTCCACCAGATCGATGACGCCAATCACGGAGGCATCGATCGGAGAATCCGGACGACCCACAGAAGTCATCGCCGAAAAGCCCTCCTGAACGACAAGCACGCGATCGCCGATGCCAGCGGATACCGAGTCGAGCGCAACGATGGGGTCACCGGCATCCTGTCCTTCGAGATCGAGAGGCTGGACGAGAAGAATTTTCCGGCCAACATGGGAATTGTGTTTCTGTGTAGCGACGACGGTGTCGATGACTCTGGCAATGATCATTGTGATGGTGGATCGACTATCGCAACAATGGTTGTTTCGGTAGGAACTTCGTTTGGGAGAAATGGAAAGGACGCTTCCTTCCCGCGGCAGATGTAGACGGTTTCTCCGACTCCCGCTCCAACAGCATCCACGGCAACAACGACAGGCCCTTTTGGCAGTCTGCGCACGAGCAACAAGGTTCGGCCATTCAGGGATTCATTCTGGACGGAACAAACGACATTGCCCACCACTTTGCCCAGGTACATGTTTTTCCCCAAGAACGCCAAACCACCGTTAATCCGGGTCAGTCCTGCGAAATCTGATCCACAATGCCGACGATTGCCGAATCCACCGGTGTGTCTTTACAACCCGACGCCATTCGCGCCGAACTGCCTGCCACTACCAGTACTCGTTCGCCGATGCCCGCGTCTACGGTGTCTACCGCAACGACATAACCTTTTTCGGTTTTGCCATCGGGATCCATGGGACGGCAAATCAGAAGTTTTTTTCCTTCAAGCCGGGGATCTTTTCGAGTGGCCACGACGGTCCCGATGATGCGTGCAAGAATCATGAGTGGGATTTCTCCCGCTTACTTGGCGCTTTTCCCGATCGGCAGTATGTCTTCCAGATTGGAATGAGGTCTCGGTATCACGTGGACGCTGATCAGTTCACCGACACGTCTGGCTGCGGCGGCACCGGCATCGGTTGCGGCCTTCACTGCAGCGACATCGCCGCGCACCATGGCCGTGACGTAGCCCGAACCGATTTTTTCCCAACCGACAAGGCTGACCTTGGCGGCTTTCACCATCGCATCACTCGCTTCGATCATTGCCACCAGACCGCGCGTTTCGATCATTCCCAAGGCCTCGCCAAGCCCCTCTACCTGTGCCATGCCAAACTCCTTCTATGACCGTCTTGATTTTTACTATTTCAGATTCGAAACCGCTCGCTCGATCAGATCGATGAGCTCTTCGCGAGTGACGGAGATTGTATCCGATACTCCGACCGTTATAGGACACATCGGGTCCTTCGGCTTCACCTCTGAATCTTCGAGCCCGTAATACTTCTGCCGCTGAATCCAAAGCTTCTCGACATCCCCCGGAGACAGCAGCCGCTCGCGTCCAAGTATGCGCGTATACATCGAAATCTTGGCAAAATGTTCCACCGTATCCATTCGATTGAATGCGTCTTCCAGATCCGTGCCGTAGGTAACAACCCCGTGGTTCGCCAGAAGGAGGGCATCGTAATTCTGAATGAATGGCCTCAACGCATCGGTCAACTCCGGAGTTCCGGGCGTGCCGTATTCCGTCAGCGGGATACATCCGAGCGCGAGCACCACTTCGGATATCAATGCTTTGTTCAGTGGAATTCCGGCCGCGGCATATGCCGTCGCATGGGCTGGATGCGCGTGCACGACCGCCTTGATATCGGGACGCATATCGTAAATCAGAAGATGCATCGCCATTTCACTGGAAGGCTTCCTGTTACCGCGAAGCTTTTCCCCCTTTGAGTCGATCACAATCATGTCTTCCGCTTTGACGAAACCCTTATTGCATCGTGTGGGCGTGCACATGATAGTGCCGTCCGGCAGCCGGACGCTGAGGTTTCCATCCGTCGAAGCGACATACGACTTCTGGTATGTGAGGTGGCAGAACCGTTCGATTTCCTGTGCGGTGTCCATCAGAGTGGGCAATTCTACTACATTGGGGATAGCAACATATTCCCTTCCTCAAATGAGGAGGGGAATCGTGAAATCTAAAAACTCGAACTCGCACGATTTCCAATCCGAAATTTAAGAATGAACGATCCGCCCGACGACTTGCCATCGGATCATCCATTTTGAATTTTTGGATTGGAAATCGTGCGAGTTCGAGTTTTTAGATTTCACGATTCCCCGAACAGAGGCTAAACCACTTCCAGTTCGGCATACTTCGCGATCATTTTCTTCAGGCCATGCGACATGAAGCTGATCGTCAGTTTCAAATCGTCGCCGTCACCTTCAGTCCGAAGTATCGTCCCATTGCCGAATCGGGGATGCCGGATGCGTGTCCCCATCGTCCATTTGCCACCGGAGGCCTTCCGGCCCGGCGCAGTCTTCGCAGCAGTGGGCGTCCCGGCAGCTGGCTGGCGCATTCCCCCGCCCAGGGCTCTGGTCACCGCATCCACGGAGTTGTAAGTCGCCCCCTGATACTGCACTGCCGGACGACGTCGACTCTCATTCGCATCTTCGACGAGCTCCTGTGGAATTTCCGTCAGGAATCGCGATGGCTCCGACACCTGTTGTTCCGCATTTCCAAAATATCGCCGGTATCGCGCCGAACTCAGAAAGAGCTTTTCTTCAGCGCGAGTCATGCCGACGTAAAACAACCGGCGTTCTTCCTCCAGCTGATTGGCATCCCCGATGGACCGGCTGTGCGGGAATAATCCTTCCTCCAGCCCCATGATGAATACCACTGGAAACTCCAGGCCCTTCGCCGTATGCAGCGTCATCAGCGTGATCGGCGCCTGTTCATCGTACGAATCCTGATCGGACACCAGCGCCGCGTGATCGAGGAAATCACGCAGCTGTTCGCCGCGCTCCTGGCTTTCCTCCGCAGCCGTCAAAAGTTCGCGGATATTTTCCACGCGGTTCATCGCCTCTTCGGTTCCTTCCTCGTGCAGCACCTCGACGTACTTCGTCGCCGTCACGATCTTTTCCAGCAGCTGCGCATTGGAGAGCTCCGGCGCGGCCTGAATAAACGATTCGACCATCTGATAAAAACTCTCCAGAGCACGAATCGTTCGCGTGGGAAACCGCAGCTCCTCAATGGCAATCCTGATGGCGCCCCACACGGACGTTTCCCGATCAACAGCAATTTCCTGAAGTGTATCGGTCGTCGATTTCCCAATTCCGCGAACCGGCGAATTAATCACGCGCAAAACGTGAACCGAGTCCTGCGGATTGAGCGCAATCGTCAGGTATCCGATCATGTCCCTGATTTCCGCACGCTCATAAAAACTGAAGCCACCGGCAATCCGGTACTTCATGTTGTAGCGGCGCAGCTTCTCTTCCATGACACGCGACAGGAAATTCGTTCGATACAACACCGCGATGCGTGCATCGGGCCTCGACTTCTGATAACCCAGAATCCGTTCGGCGGTGAACATCGCTTCTTCGTCCGAATCCGACGCTTCCATGTACGTAATGCGCTCGCCCGGAGGGTTTTGCGTCCACAGGCTCTTGCCTTTCCGCATTTCATTGTTTGCAACCACTGCACTGGCTGCCGCAAGTATCGTCTTCGTCGATCGATAGTTCTGCTCGAGACGAATCACCCGCACGCTCGGAAAGTCTTTTTCAAACGAGAGAATGTTTTGAATGTCTGCGCCGCGCCAGCTGTAGATGGACTGATCCTCGTCACCCACGACGCAGACGTTGGAGTGCGTCGACGTGAGATACCGGACAAGACGGTACTGCTGGCGATTCGTATCCTGATACTCATCGACCATGACATAGGGATATCGCGCGCTGTATCGATTCGCGACCTCCGGAGACTTGTCGAAGATTTCGACCGACTTGATGAGCAGATCGTCAAAATCGAGGGCATTCGACTTCCTTAGCCGTTTGTCGTAGTCCCGAAAAACCGCTGCGGTGAATTCCCACGAAGGTTCCCAGGATTCCTCCGTCAGCTTTTCGGGCGTCTTCCCATGATTCTTAGCACTGCTGATGCGGGACTGGATGGTCCGGGCGCTGACAATCTTTTCATCGATCTTCAGATCCTTCATGGATGCTTTCACGACCTGCATCTGATCGGAATCATCGTAGATGGTGAAGTCACGGGAATAGCCAAGTTCGTGGATCTCCCGCCTGAGCAAGCGCACGCAAAAGGAATGGAACGTCGAAATCAGTGGATCTCCCGAACGCGAACCCTGCAGCAGATTTCGCACGCGGAACTTCATCTGGTCTGCGGCTTTGTTCGTGAACGTTACGGCGAGAATGGAATCCGGACGAATGCCGACGCCTTCTACAAGATGGACGACGCGGTAAGTAATGACGCGTGTCTTTCCACTCCCGGCTCCTGCCAGGATGAGTACCGGTCCTTCAGTGGCGTGAACGGCTTCGAGTTGCTGCGGGTTGAGAAGTCTGCTGAGATCCACTCCTCATTCTACCGTAACACTCTTGGCGAGGTTACGAGGTTGATCGATGTCGCAGCCGCGACGCACGGCAATGTGATAGGCGAGGAGCTGAAGCGGAATCACTTCGAGAATCGGCATAAGGTACTCATTAGTTGACGCAATGGGGATGTAGTACGCCGAACTCTCCTGCAGATCCGTGTCGCCTTCGAGTCCGATGGAAACAATAATTCCGTCGCGCGATTTCACTTCCTTGACGTTATTCACCACTTTTTCGTAACGAATGTGCGAGTTTTTGGACTCGATGTCGTACGCAGCAAGGAAGACGACTGGCAGATTCTCATCGATCAGCGCATTGGGCCCGTGCTTCATTTCGCCCGCTGGATATCCCTCGGCATGGATATAGGACAGCTCCTTTAATTTGAGCGCGCCTTCGAGTGCGATCGGGAAATCCGGTCCACGCGCGAGAAAAAGAAAATCCTGCGCCCGAAATAAATCCTTCGAGATGGCTTCGACGTCCTTTGCAGACTCCAGAATGGCCTCCATCTTCTGTGGCAGCGATGTGAGGTCTTCGAGCAGTTTCCGTATCTCGGAGTCCTTCAGTTTGCCGTGGAGTATCGCCAAATGAACGCCGACCAGATACAGGCATACCAGCTGTGTCGTGAACGCCTTCGTGGATGCGACACCAATTTCCGGACCCGCCCGAGTGTAAAGTACGGCATCAGCGATACGCGTAGTCATTGAGCCCACCACATTGGTGATCGTCATGACCTTCGCCCCCGCTTCGCGCACGAGACGCTGCGCCGATACCGTATCGGCGGTTTCGCCGGACTGCGTGATAAAGACGAACAGAGTGTCGGGCAGGATGACGGGATTGCGGTATCGGAACTCACTCGCGTAGTCCACTTCCACGGGAATTCGCGCCAGCGATTCAATGATCGACTTCCCCACGAGAGCCGAATGCCAGCTTGTACCGCATGCCAGAATCCGGATCTGTTTGAAACTTTTCCACTGCTCGTTGGTAAAGCCAGTGTCTTCGAAATGGATACTGTTGGTATCCAGAGAGAGCCGTCCGAGCACGGTATTTCCAATTGCGGAAGGCTGCTCGTAAATTTCCTTCAACATGAAGTGCTTGTAGCCGCCTTTTTCCGCCTGGACCGGATCCCATGTGATGTTCTGGAACTGCGGCACCTTGGGCTTGCCTGCCGCATCAAACAATCGAATGCCATCGCGGGCCACGACAGCAAGCTCGTGATCGTCCATCAGGTGAATCGAACGGGTGTAGGGCAGAAGCGCTGGAATATCGGATGCTGCAAAGGCTTCGCCATCGACACTGCCAACGACGAGAGGCGCACCTTCGCGTACTGCGACGATCTTCTGAGGATCATCGACGGACAAGGCGACAAAAGCGAAAAGACCTTTCAGCTCCTTGAGCGTCGTCAGAACAGCATCCTCGAGGTTACCCTTGAAGTGCTTTTCGATGAGATGCGCGATCACTTCGGTGTCGGTCTCGGTGGTGAACTTGTGGCCTTCCTTCAGCAGCTGACGCTTCAGCGGGACGTAGTTCTCGATGATCCCATTGTGTGCAACAACAATTCGATTGGTGCAGTCGCGGTGGGGGTGCGCGTTCTCCTCGGTGGGGCGCCCATGGGTTGCCCAACGAGTGTGACCCAGACCGAACTGACCGGTGACGGGTTCTCTGACGAGAAGATCTTCAAGGTTTTTCAGTTTTCCTGAGCATCGTCGAACAAGGAGTTTGCCGTCGTCGACAATGGCGATACCGGCAGAGTCATACCCGCGATATTCCAGCGTTTTCAGACCGCCCATGATCAAGGGAACAGGATTGCGAGGACCAACGTATCCAAATATGCCGCACATTGGTCGAGAATAACATGAGGGTACAGATCTCAAAGCAATCCCTCTCCCTTCAGGAGACGGATCTATCCGTTTTTCTTCTTCCGGTGCGGTGCGCGGTTTTCCTTGTTTACCTGCCGCCCTCTTCCAATGGCGAGTGATTCCGCGGGAACGTCTTCGGTGATCGTGGAACCTGCGGCCACAAAGCCGCCCTTGCCCACGCGGACAGGAGCAATCAACTGACTGTCGCTGCCGATGAATGCATTGTCTTCAATGGTTGTCCGGTACTTCCTGGTGCCATCGTAGTTCACGGTGATGACACCGGCGCCAATATTCACGTCGCTTCCTATCGTCGCGTCGCCAATGTAGGCCAGATGCATCGCCTTGCTCCCCGTTCCGAGCGAAGATCCCTTAATCTCAACAAAATTGCCGACCTTCACCCTGTCTGCAAGCAGCGCTCCTGGCCGCAGCCGGGCATACGGCCCCATTGAAACGTCTTCACCCACCCTGCTGTCGTCGACAATGCAACCTTCCAGCACGATTGTACGTGGGCCGATCTGTGCATTCGTAATGCGGCTGAACGAGTGAATGGTCGCGTCTTCGCCGATCACCGACGGTCCATAGATCTGCACTGAAGGATAGATCACCGTATCGGCGCCGATTTGAACATCCGCATCGATGAATGTGCTGGCGGGATCGAGTATCGTCACACCCTCCGCCATAAGGGCATGGCATTTCCGCCGGCGCATCAAGCCATCCGTGAATGCCAGTTCCTGCCTGGTATTGATACCCAGCATCTCCTCCGCCTGAGGGGCCTTCCACACGCCGACTTTCTTGTGTTCATTCGAAAGGATGCCGATCACATCCGTGAGGTAGTATTCCGATTGCGCGTTCTTGTTTTGAACTTTGGAAAGTGATTCAAACAATGCGGGTGTGTTGAAAACGTAAATACTGGTATTGATCTCCGCGATCTTCAGGACCTCCGCCGACGCATCGCGGTGTTCCACGATACTCGCAATTTCGTTGTCGTTCCTCCTCACTACGCGTCCATAACCGTGCGGATTCGCAACATCGGCGGTGAGGACAGATGCCTGAAATTTTCCTTCACGATGAAATCGGACAAACTCCTGAATGGTTTCGGTTTGAATCAGCGGAACATCCCCTGGCAACACCAGGAGGTCGCCCGTAAATCCGCTCAGCGCTTCGCGCGCGCTCATCAGGGCATGACCGGTACCGAGTTGTTCCTTTTGCTCGACGAATACAACGTCCGTCAGCAGGGCTTTCACGTCGTCTGCCTGGTGACCGATAACCACAAGAACTTCTTTGGAGACCGGCAGTACAGCCCGCAGCACATGACCCACCAGAGTGGCGCCTCCCACCGAATGAAGCACCTTGGCCTTCCGAGATTTCATGCGAGTACCTTTACCCGCAGCGAGGATTAGAATTCGAAGGTTATTCATAAAGTAACCATTTCATAGACTGCTTTCGCGAGACGATCAGGATCGTGACGAATCACATCATCTTCTGAAAGCATGTCTCGTTCAACCCATTCCAGGCCCATCGCGGCCAGACGATCGCGATCGATTTTCACAAAGGCCGCGTGCTCGGCGTCATACTTTGCGAGCAGCTGTGCAGATGGGATTCCGCTGTTGAGAAGGACTTTTGAAAACAGCAAACGTCCGGAGCAATGATGGATCAGCGCTTCAACATGGTCCGCGACCGACAAACCATCGGACTCGCCCGGTTGCGTCATGATGTTCTGGACGTAAATTTTCGAAGCGCGCGACCGATTCACCGCCTCGCAGATTCCTTTAACCAGCAGATTTGGAATCAGACTCGTATAGAGCGAGCCCGGCCCGAGCGTGATGACATCTGCAGCAGCGATAGCCTCCAGAGCGGCGTCCAGTGGTCTGGCGTCGGCCGGCTCCAGACAGATTCGCCTGATCTTCTTTCCGGATGCGGTAATTTTCGATTCTCCGTCGATCCATGTGCCGTCATCAAGCTGTCCGCGCAGTGAAACCTGTGAGTTCGTCGAAGGATAGATCACGCCTTTGATCGCGAGCACTTCCGATGTCAATCGCACGGCCTCGGCAAAATCACCGGTTACTTCAGCCAGAGCGGTAAGGAAGAGATTTCCGAAACTGTGTCCGTGCAGGTCGCCTTTGCTGTTGAATCGATACCGAAACAGCCGCGACATCAGCCGTTCGTCTTCGGAGAGGGCAATCATGCAGTTTCGAATGTCGCCGGGCGGCATGACATTCAATTCTTCGCGCAATCGTCCGGAACTGCCTCCGTCGTCTGTGACCGTCACTATAACGGAGATGTCGGCGGGGTTATTCTTCAAACCTCGAAGGAGAGTCGACAGTCCGGTGCCGCCTCCAATGGAGAGAATTCTGGGACGCGGTGAATTCAATGAACTATTTTCCCGGTGTCGTCAGTAATTCCCTGAATCCCGGCTCTTCAATCAACGCGGCAAAGTCACTATCCTGAGCAGCGTGAAAACGATTCTCGGGACCATGATGAATCGACTGCTTTAAGAACGACAGAGCCTGCTCCTTATTGCCTTTGAGCGCGTTTGCCGCGGCGATTGCGTAGAGAATATGTCCACCTTTGGGTTCCAGCTTCAGCGCCTGTTGAAGGTGCGTCATGGCGGGATCGACCTGTCCGCCATTCAGGAAAGCAACAGCAACATGGTAGTGATCGTCGGCGGACCGAATTACAGCGCGTGCCTTGTCGTGCATCTTCTTTTCACAGGCATGGATGTTTGCCCTGGCTGCGGCTTGTATTTCCACTTCGTCCGGGAATTCTGTAATCAACGCGTTGAAGCACTTGATGGCTTTATCGTATTGCTCTGCATACATCAGTTTGATTCCGGCCTCCAGGGCTTTGACGGCTCCGCTGATTGGCCGGGTTGGCGGTTTCTGCGCGACCATCGGCTTGACCTTATTAACTGCCTGAGGAAGTTTACCGAACTGGGATGATTTGCCGGATTGAGCCTTGGATTGAGCTGTTTTGGACGGACTTGCGCTGACCTTTACTGGTTTTGCCTTCGATTTCGGCCTGAGTTTGGCCTTTGGCGCTGCCTTCATCACCTTGGGTCTGGCGGGTTTTGCAGCCTTATGCGCAATTGTTGCGGTGGGTTTACTGGCCTTCTTAGCAAGTTTTGGAGCTTGTTTAGGGGCGCCTTTCGAAGCGTGTTTCGGTTCAGGTTTTGCTTTTTTTTTGCTTGCCATAGTCCACTCGGCTCAAATACAGACTGGCCAACTTATAATGATTGGCCCGTCTAAAGTCAAGCAGACCGCCCACTAAGAGGTTTTTGTCGGATTAGCGCCTGCGGACATTTCCCGTGTGAGGGTGTCGGACTTGGGAGCTTCAACTGCTTCAGATACTTCACTTAGTTCCGGAACTGCGGGTGAGGTTTTCAGTCGGGTCTGAATTGTAACGTCCTTGGGCGCCTTGATTCCAAACCGGACTCTATTTCGGCCTACCTCTAAGATGGTGATCTCAATGTCATCCGCCACGATGATTTTTTCGTCCTTCTTTCGACTGATGATCAACATACACTTTTCCCCTTAAACCACTCCTGTTACTACAGACCGGGAAACAACTAAGAAAAATACATTGTTTGAGTTTGAATGTCTTTCTGGCACACTTGTCCCGCTTTGTTAAAGTACCTGATTTCCACAAGCTGTTTGATCTTACTGTTGTTCTGGCCAGTACAGGCACAAGAAACCGCAGGTTCCGCACCAGAGCGGGCATTTGTACCGGAAAGAATTCTCACGGCAGAGACAAAATACCTGACTCAGCTTGCGCTAAAAGGCTTTCGACTCGAGTCGCAGGGACTTCTTATTGAGTCACTTGACGGCTCCACGATCTACGCGGATCATCAGAGCGACGTTGCTTTCAATCCTGCCTCGGTGATCAAGCTCGCAACCTCCTTTACGGCGTTGCAGAAATTTGGCCCCGATTACCATTTCGAGACGGCCTTTTATACGCTTGGAGCCATCGACAAGAAAACGCGGACACTCAAGGGAGATCTGATCCTTCACTCGACCGGAGATCCCGTACTGTCCACAGCGGAAGTCAACAGGCTGGTCAATGACGTGGTTCGAGCAGGAGTTGCGCGCGTCACCGGAAACCTGATTGTCACCGGCCCCTTCACATACGCTTCGTACTCCAGAACGCCAGACGGAACCAGGCATTTGGCGGCAGTCGTCCGGAAGCTGGGAATTCGCGTGGCAGGAGCGACGAGCATGCGCGCTTTCTCGGGGATGGGAGTAAAGGGAACGATGCTCTCCACGCATACATCCGCCAGCCTGCGAGACATCCTTTTCAGACAGAATGCGCACAGCATCAACACCACAGCAGAGCGTGTGGGTGAAGCCGTCGGTGGGCCAAAAGGTGTGGAGGCTTTTCTGATCGGAACGGTGGGTATTCCTGCCTCCGAAATCAGCGTGAGCCGGACTTCCGGCCTCGAATATAACCGTATTACTCCGCGCAGCACGATTCATCTGCTTCAGGTGATGATGGCGTGGTTGTCTGAACGGAGCATGGAGCCGGAAGACATCATGCCCGTCGCCGGGATTGATGCTGGAACGCTGCGGTCGCGTTTCCGGTCTGTCGATTATCGCGGAGCGGTGGTCGGGAAGACTGGAACACTGCCCGCAACCGATGGAGGAGTGAGCACGCTTGCCGGTATCCTTTACACGAAAGATCGCGGCCCAATCCTTTTCGCAATCTTCAACACGCGAGGCTCGGTCACCGCGTACCGTCAGCTTCAGGACAATCTGCTCAAGGAATTGATCGAGGAGTCCGGTGGACCGCAACTTGCACGCCGCGCCAGTAACTGACCTTTTCTGACAAGGGTTGACCGCCATTGAGCGTCGTCGATCGAATTATTGCCGGATCCCTTCCTTACATTCCCAAAATTCTTGTTGAGCGCGTCGCCAAACCCTACATCGCGGGTGAAACCGCAGACGATGCGATGCGTGTGGCCTCCGGCCTGAACCTGCAGGGATTTCGAACGACAATGGATCTTCTGGGGGAACACGTCGACAGGATTGAGCAGGCTCGTCACGCCGTGGCGGACTACATGGCGCTGCTGGATTCCATTCATCGGCTTGGAATCGATTCGACAGTCTCTCTCAAACTCACGCAGTTTGGGCTCAAGTTGAGCCCCGATGAGTGTTACTCGATGGTGGAATCCGTCATCAGACGCGCCGCCGAACTGAACAACTTCGTTCGCATCGATATGGAAGACTCGACGTGCACAACCGGCACGATCGAAATATATCGGCGATTGAGGCAGAAACATTCCAATTTAGGAGTCGCAATTCAGGCGTATCTGCGACGCGCCGAAAGTGACATCTCTGCACTTGAAGCATTGAAGCCGAACATCCGCCTGTGCAAAGGCGTGTATGTGGAATCTCCAGGTGTGGCCTTCCGCGAAATGAACCTCATCAACAAAAACTATCTCGCAATTCTCGGACGGCTTCTGCGTGCGGGATGCTACGTTGGCATCGCAACACACGACGAACGAATCGTGAAAGAGGCGGCGCGAATGATTCGCGAACTGAAGCTTCCTGCTACGGCCTACGAATTCCAAATGTTGCTTGGAGTAAACGAATCCCTTCGGAATCGAATTCGTGAAGATGGGCATCCGTTGCGCGTTTACATTCCATTTGGCAGAGAGTGGTATGCCTATTCCGTGCGGCGATTGCGCGAGAACCCGCGGATTGCCGGCTACGTGCTGAAAGCAATGTTGTCTGCTAAGCTCTAGCCTGGCCGGCAATCCTCATGAGAATCGTATTACTGGGAACAAGTTCAGCTGTCCCGACGCTTACGCGCGGGCTCTCTGCGACCGCCGTGGTCCGCGATGGAGACGTTTTTCTGTTCGATTGTGGCGAGGGCACTCAGCTTCAATTGATGCGATCCGGCGTGAAACGCAGCCGCATTCACAGCATCTTTGTCGGACATTTGCACGGCGATCATCTATACGGAATCGCGGGGCTGCTCAGCACCATGCATCTCGATGGACGCGAAGAGCCATTGAATGTGTTTGGGCCCGAAGGCATTCGAAGCTATCTCAATGCGTCGTTTCGAACTGCAGATCTTCAGTTCACCTATGGTTTGAGGGTGCAGGAGTTTCCCAGAGGGTTTCGCGGCCGGGTACTCGATGAGAGCGAGTTTTTTGTCGATGCCCTGCCTCTGGATCATTCAATTTTCTGTCTGGGATGGCGGCTTCAGGAAAAGACAAAGCCAGGAACATTCAATCTGGAAGAGGCACAGACCCTTGGTATTCCGCGAGGACCGATGTACGGAAGGCTTCAGGATGGCGAGAGTGTGAAATTGCCAGACGGCCGCGTGATCAAACCAGAGATGGTGTTGGGTGCCCCGCGTCCGGGAAAGTCCGTAGCGTATTGCCTGGATACGCAGTTCTCCGAACGATCAATCGAACTCGCAGAAAACTGCACGGCACTGATCCACGAAACCACTTTCGGTTCCGACGATGCGGAACTGGCACGCGACCGCAAACACTCCACAATGGACGACGCCGCGCGCGTGGCAAAAGAAGCCAATGTAGGGCATCTCATCGCCACGCACTTCAGCTCGCGCTACGACGGCCGTCAGGTATTGAAAATCGGGGACGGTGCGCGTGCAATATTCGAGCACCTCACCATCGGCCGCGACCTGTTAGAAGTGGAAATTTAGATTGAAGGAAATCCTTCTCCTGAAGGGAGAGGGTGGGACGTCAGGAAATGGCGCGTCCGGGCGAGGGTAAACTAATTAGTACCTCGGCACTTTCCCGTCCACCGTCGCAGACCACAATTCGATCCCGCCCCGCATACTCCGCACATTCGTAAACCCATGCGCTTTCAAAAACGCCGCCGCATCCAGACTGCGAATCCCGTGATGGCACATTGTGACAATGTTGGTGTCCTTCGGCCACGTCGTCACGATCTCATCCACCAGCGCCTGGTCCACGAGCACTCCGCCGTCGATGTGCGCAATCGAATATTCTCCCGCCGTCCGCACATCCAGCAACTTGATGGTCTTTTCTTTCAGCAGCCGCGCCACTTCCACCGGCTCCACTTCCATATCTCTACTCAACGCATCCCTCCAATGTCGGCCGCTCGGCATCGGTGATGCGAGCCATGACCGTTTCACCCGGACGAACGTTTCCGGTAACGTGCACCTTGTAATTCCCTCTCGTGCGCCCGTAGCTATCGTCTTCAACGAGAACTTCCTGCATCGTCTCCGCCAGCTTCGATCGTTTCGCCAGCGCAATCCGATCCGCCACTGCCAGACATTCCTGATGCCGCTCCTCAACGAACTCCGTGGGGAAACAAGGCAGATCGGCCGCCGGCGTCCCTTCCCGCTGCGAGTATTTGAAAATGAAACCCCAGTCGAACTGAGCTTCCTCGATCAGTGAAAGTGTCTCGCGAAAATCCGCATCGGTCTCGCCGGGAAAGCCCACGATGATGTCCGTGCTGATTGTCATCTCCGGCATTGCGATTCGCAGCTTTTCGATGAGCCGCAGATACTCGTCGCGCGAATAGTTTCGTGCCATTTTCTTCAGCACCGTCGTGGAGCCGGATTGCACCGGCATGTGCAGGGCCTCGCACACCTGCGGGACGCGCGCCATGGATGCGATCACACGGTCGGTCATGTAATACGGATGCGGGCTCATGAATCGGATGCGTTCCACTCCGTCCACTCTGGCTACGGCTTCGAGCAAGTCCGAAAAATCCGTATCGCGTCCACGGCTTCCGTTACTGTGGTACGAATTCACCGTCTGGCCAAGCAGCGTGATTTCACGGACTCCCTCACGGACGCGATCGCGAACCTCCCCGAGAACGGTCTCCATCGGCTGGTAGCTTTCCCGCCCCCGCACGCTCGGCACGATACAGTAGGTGCAGGAGTAGTTGCAGCCCCGCATGATGGTAACGAAGGAGGAAACCGTATCTCCGGTCGCCGGAAGTGCATAATCAAGTTCGTCGTCGGTGGATCTGCGGTCGAGAAGTTTCTCCACCATGGACGGGAAGTCCTCAATGGACTTCGCGCCCACAACTAGATCGATGTATGGAAACCGGTCTTCGATATGTTCTTTGGTTCGTTCGGCAGCGCAACCGGTAAGAACGATCTTTCGGCCCGGCATTTGAGCTTTCCATTTTTTCAATCGCCCGATTTCCGAGAATGCGCGTTCTTCGGCATGATGACGCACCGTGCAGGTATTGACGAGCATGATGGAGGCTTCGTCGGGATCTTCGGTGAGAGCCAGGCCACGCTCTTTCAGATGACGTCCCATCTCGTTGGAGTCGGCCACGTTCATCTGGCAACCGTACGTGCGAACGAAAAATTTCATCGTCCCGACAGTATACAAGGTGCTTCGGCGGCGGAAACCCTGATTGACCTGGATTTAACGCTTTGCTACGCTCCTTGGGTCGTGCGCATCGATTTGCGCCCGTCCGTTGCTCCTCAGTAGCTCAACGGTAGAGCATCCGGCTGTTAACCGGAGGGTTGTAGGTTCGAATCCTACCTGAGGAGCCTTTACATGTCTGGCGCAAAGTTACCGCGCTATTAAAACGGGCCCGACAAATAAATCGATCCTTGGTTGGCTGCTTCAAAAAATACGAGCACTCCAGCTATGCAGCGTATTTCGTTCAAAACAGTACTGGAAGATCAACGTTCCGGGATGCGGCCCAGGCAGTCAGAATGTCGCCGAGAACTGGACCGCCATTCTCTGAATTCACCACGGCAAAAAGACCATTACCGGCGGCTGGTTCCACAATGAAATATGCAAGCGCGCCCGGATTTCCGCCGCTGTGATACAACAGCACACGGCCATCTCGTGTGCGGTGGACGAAATGCCCCAGACTATCCTCCGCGTCACCCGTATTGACAGGTTTTCCGTCGTTATCCTTGAAGGTAACCTTCGCAACAGGAGTCACCATCTCTGCAAAAGTACTTCTGGAAATCACTCGGGACCGACCCGATCGTGCCTTCTGATATTCCGCAAGCAGGGCTCCCAGATCACGCGCGCTTGCATACAGGCCTCCGGCCATTTCGCCTACATATCGGAATGGGCCTACTGCATTTCCCTTCTCGTCATAGTGCTTTGCAAGTTGAGCAGATTCGGGAGAAGGACTAAATGTCGCGTTCTTCATTCCCAGCGGTTTGAATACAAAACGCTCCATGAACGCCTCGATACCCAACCCAGTTCTTTCCTCAACCGCGAGTTGAAGCAGGGTATAGCCACCGCCAGAATAGGCCCAACTGCTTCCGGGCGGCGCAACCAATCTCAGAGGCTGGGGATTCAGATCTCCATTTAATACCTGTTCAAGATTTGGACGCGAGGAGGCAAGAGGAAACCAGGGTACGGATGGCATACTGACTCCTGCCGTGTGGCTAAGCAGTCGCCTTGCGGTAATTTGATTCACATCAAATGATGTCTGGGAGAACGACCACCGGTGGATAATTGAAACGATGGGGACGTCGAGATCCAATTGATGATCCTGTCCAAGTCGCATAACTCCCCATGAACTCACGAGCTTTGAAACCGACGCGATGTTCACCAGGGTTCGGTCCGTCATGGGCTTCCTGGCGCTTACATCTGAAAAGCCATAACCACGGGTAAGAATTATCCGTCCATTCTCTACGACGGCCACCGCAACTCCCGGAGTGGAATGCTTCGCCAATGACGAAGGGATTATTGTATCGAGGGATGAAATCAGGGATGGTTGGACACGGGCGTCTGCGAAACCGGGGACTGCGATACAAAAGAAACTAACCAGAACGATTGAGTAGAAACGAGCCAAAATCCGGACGATCAGCTGCATTTCAACGTTCTCCAGATGCAAAATCACATCAATACTAATCGGAGTCTGAGGCTTTCAGTTCATGATTCTGATAATGTCATCTGACTCGGTGAGTTTGCGATTCAAGTTTGGTCCGCAGATGGTCTGCCGGCGAGCGTGACTTGCAGTCCGCTATATTGCTCCTGAAGACTGAATTGCTTTTTTGAGATTCGCCGCAACCCATGTTAGCCTCCTCAATAGGGACTGGACGCTAATGCCGATACCATCAGAAATACTTCAACAGAAAGCTGAAGCAGCTGAACCGAAGAAGGTGAAGAGTCCGCTAAGCAAACTTTCCGCCCTCCCTCTCCAGGGAATTACGAACAGGGAGAAGGTGCTGCTAGTTGCTGTGCTGGCGTTATTCGCATTCATACTCGCGCAACAGTTCTGACGTCCCTCCGACTGAACCTCACTAGATCTTGTCCGTCAAAATTCCTCCGCCGGTGAATTGCTCATATTTACTTGCCTCTCGAATCATCGACTTCGACTTAGACATTTATTGAAGATCGAAGGACAACGACTGGCGGAGTTGGCACCCTGCGGTTTCATTTGACGATCACTCTGGATACCTCAATCGACTCATTCGCCACGGACGTTATTGATGCGTTCGAAAACGGTGCGACTTGCGGATAAGTGGCACCCTGACAATTTGGTGCGATTAGAAAAGAGTGTAAATAAATGGTGCGGCCGCAGTGCTGCCGAGGATGATCAGCACGCCGACCAGAAGCGTAACAACGACCACCGGGACGAGCCACCATTTCTTGTTTTGCATTAAGAACGAAAAAAGATCCCGCCAAAAACCGGGATTCTTTTCGAGCTGCGTGTCTGCACTCATTGTGTAATCCACCCTTCAGAACTGCCGGTAATACCGGGTTGACCCCTTCACAGGTTTCATGGAAGCCCACACTGCTCGGGGCTTAACTGGCCGAAGACGCAACAAGTCCTTCCCCAGCAATTTCAACAATACTCCAATTGGAACGAACACCAGGGAAAAGACAAAGAATAAGACGATCTTACTGATGAAGTGCCCAACGAAGCTGCTGGGCAGGTACACCGCCAGGTAGGCCAAACGGTCGAGGACAGGAATTGAAGCCGCCAAGGCAAGGCAAATACCTATTCCCCAAAGTCCTA
>Ga0210380_10000374_pt1 | contig 20686 bp, 18 predicted proteins | sample PLM4_5_coexredo_FD_155476 | JGI IMG/M metagenome (GOLD analysis project Ga0210380, IMG submission 155476) | Groundwater sediment microbial communities from an aquifer in East River, Colorado, USA - PLM4_5_coex redo | ecosystem: Environmental > Terrestrial > Soil > Riparian zone | place: USA... | reverse complement strand
CTGTGGCAGGGATGTCGGCCTTTCTGCAGGTGCAACGATCGCATGCCGGCCGGGGGGGACGTTCCGAAACTCGAACGTGCCGTCGGAATACAGAATTCCAGGAACTCCCGAGATAAGTATCGAACGCATATCCGGAATACTACTCAGGCGTCCCGTGACACGAACTCCATTTCCTCGTGGCGTATTTACAAAAGCCAACGTCACCGACAACACCTTCGGGGCCGCAGGTGGCACCGGCGGCGCGGCACTGAAGCCCCGAATGGTGAGGGTTCCGGAGATAACACTCGCTGCAGGAACCTTGAGCGTTTCGGACAAAAGATCGACGGTCCCGTACGTCATGGCCTTCACAGAATATCCGTCGGGAAGATTGTCGATCGTCACTCGGTATTCCGTACCCGTGGCAGGGAGAAAGGTACTGGTTAATCGCGAAAGAACGACGACCCTTCCCCCAGTCTCAGTCATCCGCAGAAACGTGAAGCCGCCTGGACCGAACACCGGCAGCTTCCCGCCGTTTTCAACCTGAATCTGAAATGGAATGGTGGGATCCGGCGCGATGGAGAAGCTGCTGAATGCGGTTCGCGCGCTCGTTTCACTCATCGCGAAGTTGATTCCTGAGATCGTTTTTTCGGATGTTACCGAAACAACGGTGCCACCTGCCATACTCGTAACGCCGGGATAGTACGTCGGAAAATCGACGCGGCCTGCGACTATGTAATAAGGTCCAGGCGGAATGTTCTCCAATCGGAAGCGGCCGGACTCATCGGTCTCCGTGAGTCCGACAAACGGAGCAACATTGCCGACTTCATTGGGCGATTCCGATTTGGCAACCGCGGCAACGCGGATTCCCGCGGCGGGTTTCCCGGCCTCTGTTTTCAGCTCTCCAGTAACAAAACCTCCCGGAGTCGACAATGCCGGTATTCCCTGAAGCATCATCAATACCTGGAGCAGCAGCGCAAGCATGGCGTGATTGGACGCCAAGCCCGCGCGCTCGTCAATTTTTTTCGAATTGGGTAATGAGGGGTCTGTCCCCTATTTCAACTTGTCGGAAAAGTTTTCACGGAGTTTTGAAACCTTTGGTGCGGCGACACCGGCGATGTAGGGTTGTCTCGGGTTCAGTTCCGCGTAGTTCTGATGGTAGGCCTCAGCCGGATAAAACGTTTCCAGCGGCTCCAGAGTCGTCACGATCGGATTGGAAAATACACCTGCTGCATTGAGCTGCTGAATGTAGGCTTCGGAAACTTTCTTCTGCTCGGCATCCGCATAGAAAATTGCAGAGCGATACTGCGTTCCGATGTCTGCACCCTGCCCGTTGAGCTGCGTCGGGTCGTGCGCAATCGAGAAAAATATCTTCAGCAGCTGCCCCAGCGTGCACTGGCTGGCATCGTAACGGATTTCAATCGCTTCGGCATGACCGGTATCGCCTCCGCAAACTGCACGATAGTTGGCGGTCGCGGCGGCTCCACCGGCATATCCGGAGACGACAGACCGGACTCCACGCAACTGGCGAAACACGGCTTCAGTACACCAGAAGCAACCGCCGGCCAGAATGACGGACTTCTCCGTTGATGCTGTCGAGAGTGGAGTGTCGACAACAGGATCCGGAAACTGACGTGGCGGAATTCGGCATGCATTCATTTCACAACCCCAGATATGAAAGATCCAACCGTCCGTTCAGAACCGGCGGACACCAGTAGTAGCCTCCGGTCACGGCGCGCGAAAACTGGAACAGCGCGTCGGCAATTCCATCCTCCAGTCCCACCATGCGTCGAAGCATACGATCAAAACGATTCAGCGATTCCACATACGCAATGAACTCGAGCCCCTGTTCCTTCGCGCCAGCCCACGGCATGGAGCGACGCCACATGAACGCCGGTGGATCGAAACTTTCCTGTGCGGTGCGCTTCACGTGCGACGATTCCGGAGCATCCGCGATCTCTTCGTTTGTATCCTGCTTTCGCCCGATGATGGCATCGCGTCGACGCTCTGAATACTCACGAAAATGTTTCAGATCGTGAGCCCACCGCTGGACGGCCACAAAGCTGGACCCGGCGAGTTCCGAAGGACCGGACACCAGCGCAGCCTCCGCCGCCTTCTCCGCCTTCGGATTCTCGGTTCCATCTTCATATCCGGTAAGATCGCGCCCACCGGCATATACAAATGTGTCCATCACGTCGTGCAGTTCAAAAGAGGATCCGAGACGCGCGCGGACATTTTCGGTCGCATCGAATAGCGTGCCACGCTCCTTGCCACGCAGAAAGACCCAAAGAGCCTGCTGGGTCGATGGAACCGCGAATGCCGGGCCGGACAAACCTGGGAACGTCGACAGTCCTGGCACTTCTTTCCCAAACGCCCGAACCGCCGGTTCGCCCAGGCCGACAACACCGGCTTCGAGTTGCCATGTTTCCCGAAAACGCACCAGGGCGGATTTGAAATCCGAATCCGGCTGCAGTCGAAATGCAACGGAACGGCCCACTGGCGGAGATGCTGCAAGTATGGATGGCTGAGATTTCGCGATATCCGATGCACTCATCTGGGAATACTAACTTATCTCCAATTCGGAGGACACGGCGAATCGAACTGCATGCGCTGCTTCGTCCGTGGATGTTCGAACTCCAGATGCGTTCCGTGCAGGCCCAGTCGTCCGAGGCTGTTACTTCGACTGCCATAAACCTTGTCGCCGGAAATGGGATGTCCCCGCTCGGCGAGATGAACCCGGATCTGATGCTTGCGACCGGTCTCGAGCCGCACCTCCAGCATCGATGTCCTGGCGTTGCGCTTCAGCACGCGCACGTGCGTGACAGCCGCCTTGCCGGTACCGGCATTTTTCGTGGAGTAGACACGGAATGCGGAGTTCTCCGCGAGCAACGACCGGATGGTGAACTGCTCCGGCAACACCCGGCCTTCGGCAATCGCGGCGTACACCCTTCCCGCACTGTGATCCTTGAACTGATTCTGGAGGTGCTCCTTTGCCTGATCCGTCTTTGCAAACACCAGCAAGCCCGACGCTTCACGATCCAGGCGATGCACGATGAAAATCTTTTCCGCAGGGCGCTTCGAGTTCGCGTAGGCACGTAACGCCGCATAAAGGGTCTTCGCGCGTTCGGTCTCGGTTCCCATGGTGAGCAGTCCCGCCGGTTTATCAACAACGATGACGCTGTCGTCTTCGAACACCACACGGATTCCGTTGGATAGGGCTTTCTTCACGCTCTGATATATTCGCAGAATATGCGCACAACACTCAGCGTTCTCTTGATCCTGACTCTGGCGACATCGCTGGCAGCATGGGGACCCAAAGGACACTTCATCGTGAGTCGCCTCGCGATTGAAACATCGGCTTCCCGGCTGCCCCCATTCATGAAAGCCGCGACGAACGATCTGGTCTATAACGCTCTCGAACCCGATCGCTGGAGGGAAGAAGCCGGAACCGCCATGAACATCGCTCAGGCGCCCGATCATTTCTTCGATTCCGAATACTGGGGCGCGGTGTCGACGATTCCAAGGGATCGCTATGCGTTCATGTCGCAGCTGGCAGCGAAGAAGGTGGACCTGCTCAAGGTTGGCTACCTTCCATACGCCATCATCGAGAACTATGCGCGACTGCGAAATGCATTTCGAAACTGGAGGAATGCAAAGACCGACGCCGACCGGGAGTCCGCAAGAGGCAATGCGGTGCATTATGCGGGAATTCTCGGTCACTACGTCGCCGATGGAACCATGCCGATGCATCTTTCGGTTCACTTCAATGGCTGGGCGGATGGATACGCCAACCCGAAGGCCTTTTCGAAAGATCGGATGTTTCACGGTCGATACGAGACGGCGTATGTCGATGCCGCCATCAATCAAGCGATGGTAAAGGCGAAGGTCGGAACGCCGCAGAGACTGACAGACGTCTTCGGTTCCGTGAAGGGACACTTGACCCGAACGTTCTCCGAACTTGAGCCGATATATGAGATGGAGAAGGCCGGGGAATTTAATCCTCAGACGCCTCGGCCGAAGGGTACGGATTTTATTGCGAGCGAGCTGGCGAGGGGTGCAACGATGCTGGGAAGCCTGTGGTACACGGCGTGGATGGAAAGTGCGGAACCTCCCGCTCCTTAGGGAAAAACCGGGGGAAATCGGAAAATTCGAAAGTGCACGATTTCGATATTTCCAATCCAAAATTTAAAAATGAACGATCCGAGGGGGACACGTCCAGCGGATTGTCCAACTTGAAATTTTGGATTGGAAATTCTGGATTCGTCCGATTTCAAAATTCCCCGACTTCCCCGAGCCCTACATCTCCACCGGCAAATTACACTGCAGCCACCCCGGGGCGACCACCCGTCCCATCGGATCCTTCGCTCCTCCAAACCCACCCTGCATATTCGAAACGTCGGAGTACCCGGCCTTATCCAACAGATCGGCGGCATACTGCGAGCGGCCACCCGCCTGACATCCCAGTATCAGCTTCTTGTCTTTGGGATATGCGGCCTCCATCGCCTGCACAAAGTTGGGGTTCGGCGTCATCCTGCCGGACGACGGGTCCGGGATCATGACCGGAATATTCGCGGCTCCCGGCACGTGACCTGCCTGAAACTCCGGAACGGTACGAACATCGACATATGCGGCGGTCTTGTCCTTCTGAAGGACGTCGTTGGTCTGCAGCGGATCCGTCTGTTTCACACTCATGGAAATCTCCTTTGTCGGGTCTTCCACTATAACCCATACTGATTCCTCGATGAATTACGTCGGAATAGACATTGGTGGAACCAATATCAAGGCGGGATTGGTGGATGACTCCGGCGCAGTTCGCGATGCACGAAGACTCCCGACACAGGTCAACGATATCGACGTTCTGCTGAAATCCCTTTGCACCATCGTTGCGGAATTTCAGTCTCATGACTCCGTTGAAGCCGTCGGAATTGGAATTCCCGGACTGCGATCCACGCGAACCCATCTCATTGAGACATCGCCAAACATCCCCTGCATTCATAATCTGAACCTTGAAGCCTTGCTCTCCAAACAGCTGAAACTGCCCGTCATATCCGAAAACGATGCGAATGCGGGTGCGTACGGCGAGTGGGTGGCAGGAGCCGGTCGTGGCCTCCAATACATGGCTTATCTCACGATTGGTACCGGCCTGGGTTGCGGGCTCATTCTCTCAGGCGCGCTCTATCGCGGAGCGTCCGGCTACGCCGGCGAAATCGGTCACGTCAACGTCGAACCCGGCGGCCTACAATGCGCCTGTGGCTCCACCGGATGCTTCGAAACGCGGGTCTCGGCGCCCGGCCTGATTGCAACAGCGCGAGAGCTCGGAATGAACGAAACCTCCGCCGAAGCCATCTACGACGCGGCGATTCGTGGCAACACGGCCGCTCTGGCCGCGTTCGCCGATACCGGCCGATTTCTGGGAATCGCCTGCGCGGATCTGATCAACCTGTTGAACCTCGAATCCATCATTGTCGGAGGTGGCGTTATGGCTTCCGCCGACCTCCTTCTCCAGTCTGCAACCGCCGAGGTCCGACGACGGGCATTTGAGCCCGCGGCCCGGATTTGTCCGATAGTACAATCACAATTGCGATCAGACGCCGGATTGATCGGCGCGGCCATGCTCGCCCGGGACCGTCAGTAACTATGTCGTCTTTATCTCATATCCGAAATTTCTCAATCATCGCTCACATCGATCACGGCAAATCCACGCTCGCCGACCGGCTGCTGGAAATGACCGGCGCCCTCAGCAAACGCGAGATGTCCGCCCAGGTTCTCGACGACATGGACCTGGAAAAGGAACGCGGCATCACCATCAAAGCCAAGGCCGTACGCCTGAACTACCACGCGCGGGATGGCAAGGACTACATCCTCAATTTGATCGACACGCCCGGACACGTCGACTTCAGTTACGAAGTTTCCAGAAGCCTGGCCGCCTGCGAGGGCGCATTACTGATCGTCGATGCATCGCAGGGCGTGGAAGCGCAGACGCTCGCCAATTCGTATCTCGCCATCGAGCATCACCTGACCATCGTTCCGGTCCTGAACAAAATCGATCTTCCCGGCGCCGAAGTGGAACGCGTGAAGGAACAGATCGAATCCATTATCGGAATCGACCCCAGTGAAGCCATTCCCATCAGCGCCAAGTCGGGCCTCGGAGTTGAAGAAGTACTGGAAGCCATCGTTCTGCGCATGCCCGCGCCAGTCGGCGATGTCGACGCTCCGCTCAAAGCCCTGCTCTTCGATTCGTGGTTTGATCCGTATCGAGGCGTCATCGTCATGGCGCGCCTGATCGATGGCGTTGTCCGCAGGGGAATGAAGATCCGGCTCATGTCCAATGGACAGGTGTATCCGGTCGACGCGGTTGGCGTCGTCAGCCCGAAGATGAAGGAAGTCGAATGCCTTTCTGCCGGTGAGGTGGGGTTCATCATCGCCACGATCAAAGTTGTCGCCGACACCAAGATTGGCGACACCATCACCGACAATGCCCGTCCCACGGCAGCGGCCTTTCCGGACTTCCAGGAAATCAAGCCGATGGTGTTTGCCGGCCTCTACCCCATCGAACCCAATCAGTACGAAGGACTCCGCGACGCTCTCGACAAGCTGCGGCTGAACGACTCGTCCTTCTTCTACGAGCCCGAAACATCGACGGCGCTGGGATTCGGTTTCCGTTGCGGCTTCCTCGGTCTGCTCCATATGGAGATCATCCAGGAGCGATTGGAACGCGAGTTTCAGCTTTCTCTGATCACGACGGCGCCTGGTGTTCGCTACCGCATTGCGAAGACCGACGGATCCATGATTGAAATCGACAACCCGACGAAGTTTCCAGACGTTCAATCCATTCGCGAAATCGAAGAGCCCATTATTACCGCGATGATCATGTCCACGGACGAGTTTGTCGGCGTGATTCTGAAGCTGCTCGAAGACAAGCGCGGCATCCAGAAAGGCTTCGAATACATCGCGCCAGGCCGCGTGCTGTTCACCTACGAAATGCCGTTGAACGAGATCGTGCTCGATTTCTACGACCGGCTGAAGTCTATTTCACGCGGATACGCGTCCTTTGACTATCATATTTCCGGTTACAGGGCGGCGGATCTGGTGAAGCTGGACATCCTTGTGAATGGCGAACCCGTCGATGCCCTGTCGTGGATTGTCCATCGGGACTCGGCTTACGCCCGCGGAAAATCCCTGGCGGAGAAGATGAAGGAATTGATCCCGCGCCAGATGTTTGAGGTGGCCATTCAGGCGGCGATCGGCAGCCGCATCATTGCCCGCGAATCCATCCCGGCAATCCGAAAAAATGTAATCGCAAAGTGTTATGGCGGTGACATCAGCCGGAAGCGTAAACTCCTCGAAAAGCAGAAAGAGGGCAAGAAGCGAATGAAGCGCGTCGGAAGAGTCGACATTCCACAGGAAGCGTTTCTTGCCGTACTGAAGGTCGAAAACTAAATGAAGCTTCAGACCACACGGAAATATCTGGGCTCCTTTATCTTCATTGTCCTGCTCAGCCTCTCGATGGCACTTGGCGCAACCGCTGGAGTGATCTTCGTCTACAACAGCGACCTGCCTCAGGTAACCGCTCTCGACGACCTGCGCTCACCCGTGATTACCAAAGTCTATGCAGACGACGACACTACCGTGATCGGGTCGTTTGCCCAGGAACATCGAATCGTCGTTCGATACGATCAAATTCCGCCGTTAATGGAAGCCGCCATCATTTCCGTCGAAGATCAGAACTTCCGTTCCCACTGGGGCATCGATTTTCTGGGCATTGCGCGCGCCAGTTTGAAAAACATGATGGCGGGCCGTGTGGTCGGCGGTGGAAGCACGCTCACGCAACAGCTGAGCAAAAACCTGTTTCTGCTGAAGTCCGGAACTGCCGAACGAAGCCTTCGGCGCAAAATCCAGGAAGCCATGCTCGCGATTCAAATCGAGCGCAACTACACCAAGGATCAGATCCTGGAAATGTACTGCAATGAGATCTTTCTAGGCGGCGGCCAGTATGGCTTTGCCGCTGCCGCGGAGTACTACTTCGGCAAGGATCTCAAGGACGTGAACATCCAGGAGGCCGCTCTGCTTGCGGCGCTGCCCCGCTCGCCATCCAACTATTCGCCGATTCTCAACTACGATCGCGCGAAACTTCGCCGCAACTACGCCATCGACCGCATGGTGGCGGAAGGCAAGATCACGGTTGCAGAGGGCGAGCAGGCCAAGATGACCGAAATCGTTCTTGCTCCGAAACAGCGGCCGGATGACCTGGCGCCTTACTTCGTGGAAGAAATACGTCAGTATCTCGATAAGACCTACGGTCGATCCAAATACCTCGAAGGCGGACTAAAAGTTTATTCCACGCTCAATGTCGCCATGCAGACCTTCTCCAACGCGGCGGTGCGACATGGCCTGCGCGAATACGACAAACGGCATGGCTGGCGAGGGGTTGTGCGAAACCTCGCGACCGAAGGAATACTGAACTACGAGACGTACGAATTGCCGGACTGGAAACTTCCGATTCGCCCGAACGACACGGTTCCCGGAGTTGTTCTTTCGACGTCTCCCGGAAGCGCAATCGTCCGGATAGGAACCTATCAGGCCGTGCTGACTCCGAGTGACGTGGCATGGACGGGCGCCAAAGCGTCGCCGGAAATGCTGCTGAAACCGGGAGACGTTGCGCTGTTCCAGGTCCGCGCCACCAATCCCAAAGAGAAAAAGATCGAAGTCATGCTCGATCAGATTCCCAAGGTGCAGGGCGCCCTTGTTGCGATCGAACCGCAGAACGGAGAAATCAAGGCGCTTGTCGGCGGATACGATTTTGACGAAAGCAAATTCGACAGGGCCACACAGGCGTTGCGGCAGACGGGTTCGTCGTTCAAGCCTTTCGTCTATACGGCAGCCATGGACCGGGGCGTCATCGATCTCGAAGACACGATCATCGATAATCCCGTCAGCTTTGGAACCTACTCGCCGGGAAACTACGACGGCAAATACGAGGGCAAGATTTCAATACGGCGCGCCATGGCGGATTCGCGGAATATTCCGGCGGTGAAAATCCTGAACATGCTGGGCGTGACCAATCTCATTCCCTACGTTCGGAACTTTGGCCTGACGTCGCGAATGGATCCGTTTCTCCCCCTCGCCCTGGGCGCTGCGGATGTCACGCTGGTGGAAATGACGTCGGCGTACTCCACATTCCCCAACGATGGAGTTCGCGTCGTCCCGCGTTATATTCGCTCCATCACGGACTACGATGGCATCGTCCTTGAAGAGAATCTGCCGGAACTCAAGGATGTCATCCCTCTCCAGGTCGCGAGGAAAATGACGGATTTGATGCAGGAGCCCATCAAGGAAGGCACCGCCTCCAAGGCTCTGGAGCTCAAGCGACCCCTTGCCGGTAAAACCGGGACAACAAACGACTTCACCGATGCGTGGTTCCTGGGGTTCAGCCCGTCGCTGAGCACAGGGGTGTGGGTAGGCTTTGACGAAAAGGTGACACTGGGCGATAAAGAGACCGGTGCACGCGCAGCCCTTCCGATATGGATGGAAATGATGGGGCAGGTGCTGAAAGATAAGCCGGTGGAACAATTTCAAATTGCAGATCCGAGCGCTTCTCCAATTTCCACAGTTTCTACAGCTTCTACAACTAAAGGGAGTCCGTAATGAAAACCGCATTGCTGATTTTGGTCCTTAACTCGATGGTGTACGCCCAGGGAGTGTCATTGGGAGATGCTGCACGCCAGGAACGGGCAAGGCAGAAAGCCAGCACGGGCAACATCAAGGTCACGGTCACCAACGAAACGCTCGGGACTGCCGCCGCACTGCCTCCGGCCGAGGAGCCCGATAAAGCAGAACCCGGCAAGACGGATGCGGAATCGGCGAAAACGCCCGGCAAAGGCGAAGCAAAGGCCGACGCCAAAAGCGAAGCTCCAAGCGACGAGACAAGCTGGCGCGAGGCCTTTAAGCAGGCACGCGATAATGCAAAACGGGCTGAAGACCGCGCACAGGTGGTGCAGTTGGAACTCAACAAGCTCAACATGGATTTGCTGACGCGATCGGATATCTACAATCGCGAAGGTCAGCTCAATCCGTTGATCGACGCCAAGAACAAGGAACTCGCGGCTTCAGAAAAAGCACTGGAAGATGCCCGTCAAAAGGTCACTCAACTCGAGGACGAATTGCGCCGGTCCGGCGCGCCGATTGGCTGGTCTCGTTAGTGGTCTATCTCGGAATTGACGGAGGCGGATCCAAAACCGCCTTCGTCCTTGAAGACGAAAGCGGCCAGGTACTGCACCGCATCGAAACCGGACCTTCCAACTGGCTGTCCATGGGAAAGGAAGAAGCCGGACGAAACATCGCCGCGGGAATCCAGCAACTGAAGACGAAACCGGACGTCGTCGGCGCAGGATTTGCCGGCGCCGGACGCCCCGAAGGCATCCAATTCTTCAAAGACTCCCTCGCTGCCCTTCTTCCGAAAGCCCGGATATTTGTCGAGACCGACGCATTCATTTCCTACATTGGAGCCATTGGAATGGAACCCGGAGTCCTGTTGATTGCCGGCACCGGGTCGATCGCCATCGGCAGGCGCATGGACGGCTCGATGATTCGTGTCGGCGGCTGGGGACCCATATTCGGAGACGAAGGCAGCGGATTCTGGATTGGCCGCGAAGCGATACAGTCCGCGCTTCGCGCAAACGACGGGGGAACGGATCCACAGTTTGTGTCGGTCGTATGCAAGTTGCTTCAACTGGATTCGATCACAGATGTCAGCGCTTCATGGAAGTCCGGCGCTTTGACCGTTCGGTCGGTTGCGTCGCTTGCGGCTTCGGTGTTGGATCGATATCCCGCCGAACCGGCGAACCGGATACTGAATGCTGCCGCTGAGCTTCTGTGTTCGCTTTCGGAGACAGCGATTGCCAAAGTCGGCATTCCAAATTGCCGGCGCTCCATTGCAGGTTCCATCGGAAGTCATCCGGTAATGACGCAACTCTTACGCGCGCATGGCAATGGCAAGGACTTCGAAACTCCCCGGAAATCGCCGGAGCACGGCGCGATTGTCTGGGCACAATCGCTGTTGTAGGAGGGAGGATCCGGGAAAGCGGAAAATTTGAAAGTGCACGATTCCTGAATTTCCAATCCGAAATTTAAAGTTTCAAATCCGATGGGTGACTCGACATCGGATTTGAAACTTTAAATTTCGGATTGGAAATTCAGGAATCGTGCACTTTCAAATTCCCCGTTTTCCCAGTTTATTTCCCCGGGTTCGGCGGGGCGTCGATTCTGATCTTCTGTTGACCGTTCTCTCCGGCGTATTCCCGGTTGTCCTCGCAGATGTACTCCAACAAAGAATAGTTGGGGATTCGCCTGTACCCGAACGTGAACGTCCAGGGCTTCTCCAGCGTTGCAGGATCTTCAATCGTGATTTCGTCGCGCAGAATTCCATTTGCACCGAGTGAGATCCGTTCCTTGATTCTCATGTCCGCGGAATGCGGTGCATTCTGATAAACCACATTCTCCCGAACACCGACTGTTTCCGCGACCAGAGTGCTGCCTTCCCAGTGTCCCACGGAGTGTCCGTAGAATCCCGGCTCCACATCCGCGACGGCCTTCTGCGGCTGGTCGAGCAGGATTCGGCGAACCTGAGTGAAAGCTTCTTCAATAATGGTGATCTGCCCCTTGCTTTGAAGAATCTCGATGGGGAACGTTGCGCCCATCATGGCAGGCATGCCTTCGGGTAAACACATGGTGGCGCGATCCGCCAAAGGCGTTCCCTTCGCGGACGCTTCTCGAGCCGCCTGGTTTTTTGCCTGCTGTTCCTTCAGGTATTGCGGCTTCAAAGGCGGCTGCGATGCAGCGGGTATCGAGGGATCCCGTGCGCGCTCCCACGACCCGGTGATGTCGGGAATACCCGCGACTGACTGCGGAGCCTGAGCCGAAGCCGAGCCCTGAAGACCCTGAAGGCCCAGAAGGAATGTCGTGACAACGAAAATACCGGCGGCGTTTCGAATTGCTCTCGCGGACGTCACGGCTTTTGCTCCTGCTCCGGGGTTCGCTTGAACGAATCGCCGGCCGGAACGCCGAGCTGCTTGGTTTCGCCGTTCGGCAGCGTCACTTCCAGCAACAGGCCAACGGGCTCGCCGCTGGTGGCTGGCGCCATCACCGCTTTGACGGAATCCCCAAATTTGATCATGTTCGACCGCCATCCGATCCGCTGCATCATATTGATGCTGGTTCCCTCCAGTGTGTAGTGCTTGACCACGCCCTTGGCGTCGCGGACATCGAGTTCAAGATAGGCGTGCGGATTTGTCCACTGGAACTTGGTGACTGTCCCCTTCAGGGTCAACGTCCGCGTGTGATCGTACATCGCAAAGGAATGATGCGCCTCCGCGACACTTGCCGCCATCAACAGAATGACCGCCAGACACAGGCTTCGGGGCATCGCAAACTTCTCGAGGATCATGCCGTTTTCCTCCCGGAATTCAGGTTTTCGCCAGCTGATCCTATCTTCAGCGCGGTTTGAATAGCAAGGGGATGAGCGCGTCAATTCGCATGTTTTCAATGCCGCTTGCCGTGTGCCACAATGACGGGATGATCACGAATGAAATCGTCGAGAGGGCCTGCTCGGAAGTAGGCGCATACACCGACGATCAGATGATGAGTGAGTTCGATCGCTTCTTTCAAAAGCAGCCCGGTATCTGCGACTTCGTCGCTGAACTCACCAGTGAAAGCACCGTGGAAATCCAGGAATTGTCGCTGTTCCTGTCCTATATGGTGTTCAAGGCGGCAGAGGCCGCCGAACGCGATTCCCCGGGCGATCTCGGGGAGGTTTCGGCCGAGCGCATTGAATCGGCTTTCCATGAAAGTGAATCCTGGATCGAACGCATCGAGCAGGCCCAGGAAGGCAGAAACACCCTGGAGCCGGATGATAGTGAACCCTACCTGGTGCAGTACGTGATCTCCGAACTCAACCAGCCACTCGAAGACGGAACACTTCTGGAAGATGAACAGAAGGGTGAAGTTTTCTTCGTGCTGAGAACCGTAATTTCGTCGTTTGCGAGGAAACCCAATGGGAAAGAAATCGAGAGCTAAGACGGGCAGCAACGAGCCAAAGGAGCCAAAGACAGTCGCGAAAGCAAAGTCCGGAAAGAACAACCTGTGGCTGATTATGGGCGGCGCCGCAATCATGATCGTCCTGGTGTGGATCACATTCCGACCGACGACCAGGGACGCCGCGGATTCCCCGACGAAAGACGCCAGTACGGCCGCGAAATTCGACGAAACCGTGAAAGGCCCGCTGAAGCTGATCGCCACGCTGTCGCCGGATCAGTTCACCGGTAAGTCGCGCGCCGCTTATCAGGCCGCGAAGGAGATACCGGAAATCCTGGCGCAGTTGCCGTGTTTCTGCGGTTGCCTGGAGAGCAAGGAGCTTGGACACAAGAACAACCTTTATTGCTTTGCAGACTCGCATGGGAACATCTGCGATCTTTGCCAGACGATCGCGCTCGAAGCGAAAGAGATGAACAGGAAGGGAATCCCCGTCGAAAAGATTCGGAGTAATATTCGGGCGACGTACGGCAGCGCCGGCGGGTAGGGTTCGGGGAATTGCGAAATCGCACGATTCCAAAATTTCCAATCCAAAATTTAAAGTTTTAAATCCGACGGCTCGGATTTGAAACTTTAAATTTTGGATTGGAAATTTTGGAATCGTCCATTTTCGAAATTGTCCGATTCCCCGGTCACGCGTTGCGGTTCAGTATGAACTCCGGAATCGCGATGATCGCATCACGATAAGGCGACGGCGGGAACTTCCCAAGTGCGGTCGTCGCAGCCCGCGCGTAGTCTTCGGCCATTCGCCGCGTCCTTCCCAATCCGTCATACTTCTCCACGAGAGTCAAAATATCCCGGCTGTTGACGGACCGAAATTCACGTTCGGAGATCACGGTCTGAACCATGGATGCCTCTTCCGGACGTCCATCGCTCATGACAAGCGACACCGGCAGCGTCATCTTCCCTTCCTTCAGATCGCTCGCCACCGGCTTACCCAGCGTCTTCTGGGTTGCGGTGAGGTCCAGGATATCGTCCACCAACTGAAATGCCATGCCGAGACTCATTCCAATTTCCGCAAGACACGCGGTGGTGCCCGCATCCGTACCGGAAGCAATGGCGGGAAGCTTCATGCAGCCGGAAAACAGGTAACCCGTTTTCCGTTTCACAACATCCAGAAGCTGATCCGAATCCGCATCCGCCTTTCCCAGAAGCGTCAGCTGAAGCATTTCGCCTTCGACCATCTGCTGTGTGATCTCAATGAGCGTACCGAGAATGTCGAGATTGCGCTCTCCAAGCGCCACGTAGAACGACTGCATATACAGCCAGTCTCCGGCAAGCACCGTCATGGAGTTCCCCCACTGCGCATTCACGGAGGGTCGGCCGCGACGCGTATCCGCTCCGTCGATGATATCGTCGTGCACGAGGGTCGCATTGTGGATCAGTTCCACGACTGCGGCGAGCCGGATCATCGACGGGGTAACCTCGCCGAGCATCTTCGCCGTCAGAAGCAGCAGTGCCGGCCGGATCCGTTTCCCGCCTGCCATGAGAACGTGTTCTCCAATGTCCGCTATGGGCTGGATGGAGCCGCGGGTATAGCTCTGTAGTTCCTCTTCAACACGAACAAGATCGGGAACGACAAGCTGGTAAATTTCCTGAGGGGTCAATTGTCCTCCAGCGAAAAAAGGCGAGTGTAATTGCGATACGTCTCCGATTCCAGTTGTTCCACTTCAACATCGCGCGTTTTCGCGATGAATCGCGCGGTATCGGCGACGTATGCGGGTTCATTCCGCTTCCCCCGATGCGGCACAGGCGCAAGATACGGACAATCGGTTTCGATGAGAATGCGGTCCGGCGGAACCTTTCTCACGATGTCGATCAAATCCTTCGCATTTGGAAACGTCGCAATGCCGGAGAACGAAATCATGAATCCAATTTCCAGCGCGGCATCCGCAAGAGCCGCCCCGGAAGTAAAGCAATGGAGAACGCCCCGCTTCGGAGCAAAGCGCCTCAACAAGTCTTCGGTGTCGGCATCGGCATTGCGCGTGTGCACGATCACGGGCAGATCCAGCGATGATGCGATTTCCAACTGGCGGCGGAACACTTCGCGCTGGGTCTCGCGGGGTGCATGGTCGTAGTGATAGTCCAGGCCGGTTTCGCCGATCGCGACAACTCTCGGATGTGCCGCCAGCGTCTTCATGAGATCCAGGTGCCGTTCTTCCACTTTCGCCGCATCGTGCGGATGAATGCCGAGACTGGTGTGAATCCAATCGTAGGATTCCGCGATGGGTATGCCGCAGCCCATGTCGTCGGGACCTTTTCCGGTTCCGATGGTCACAATACGCCGTACGCCCGCATCCCAGGCGCGTTGAATCATGCCTGGCCGGTCGTCGTTGAATCGGGCGTCGTCCAGATGGGCGTGAGAATCGACGAGCATTATTTCAACCGTGCGCCGTTTGGAGTTTCTTCGTTGAAGCCGGCGAGAATCGGCGGATCTCCGTCACCGAGCGACGCCGCGACAATCATGCCATTGGACTCCAATCCACGAAGCTTTCGCGGCAGGAGATTTGCGACAACCACCACCTTGCGTCCAACGAGCTTTTCCGGCTCGTAGGCTTTCGCAATGCCGGCCAGAATCTGGCGCTTCTCAAATCCCAGATCGACGATCAGTCGAAGCAGTTTGTCGGCGCCTTTCACGCGTTCCGCTTCGACGACGGTTCCGGCTCGAAGATCCACCTTTACGAAATCATCGATGGTGATGGCGGGCGCCAGGGGTGAAGCGCCGTTGGATCCACCGGATCCGGTTTCGGCGGTTGGAGTCGCTACAGGCGCTGCGGCTTCGGCAGACTCGAGCTTCTTGTAGATCTCCTTCGAATCCACACGGGGAAACAAGGCCGTGCCTCCACGCACAGTTTTTCCCGCGAGATCATTGGACCACTGAAGTTCGTTCAGTTTCACGTCCGAGATATTGCCGTCCAACCCCAGCTGATTCCAGATTGTCTGAGAACTCTTCGGCATGACCGGCGCCAGCAGGGCCGCGACGACGCGCAGCGACTCCGCACAATGGAACAACACGCTGTCGAGCCGTCGTGCTTCAGCCGGCTTTTCGGCGAGCACCCAGGGTTCATTTCCGACAATGTATTTGTTCACGCGCGAAATCAGCTCCCAAACGCTTTCCAGCATCCGCGAAAAATTGAATTCGTCGAATTGCGCAATGCAGTTCGCGATCACCTTTCCCGCAAGCGTGCGCACATCGGCATCCCCTGGAGCTTCCCCAGGCGAAGGGATGACATTGCTTCGATACTTCGCAATCATGGCCATCGTCCGGCTCAGAAGATTGCCCAGATCATTGGCCAGATCGCTGTTGGCGCGCTGAATTAAGGCGTCGTAACTGAAATTGCAGTCCTGACCGAAGACCATTTCTCGCAGGACAAAGTAACGCAGAAGCTCCGAACCGAATATCGCTTCCAGCTGGTACGGATTCAGCACATTGCCTCGCGATTTGGACATCTTCAGATCCTTGTCCAGCCACCAGCCATGAGCAAATATCGTTTTCGGCGTTGGCAGTTCCGCCGCAAGCAGGAATGCCGGCCAGTAAACGGCATGGAAGCGCAGAATGTCCTTGCCGACGAGATGAATATCGGCGGGCCAGTATTTCGAAAACTTCGCATCGTTCGCCTTGAAATCAACGCCGCTCATGTATCCCGTCAGTGCATCGAACCACACATAGAACACATGCTTCGGATCGTCCGGAAGCGGAATCCCCCACTTGAGCGTCGCGCGACTGATCGAAAGATCCTTCAGTCCGCCCTTCACGAACGATACGATTTCATTGAGTCGCGTCTTCGGCTTTACGAAATCCGGATTGGATTCATAGAAAGCGAGCAATCGATCCTGAAACGCCGAGAGCTTGAAGAAATAGCTCTCCTCAGCCATCCACTCCGTGGTTCGCCCGCAATCCGGACAGACCGCGGGTTTTCCCGGATCGGTCTCGGGAGCATAGGCCTCGTCAGCGACGCAGTACCAGCCGGCATACTCGGACTTGTAAATGAATCCGTTTGCCTTGCAGCGATTGTAAAGTTCGTAAACGGCCGCATCGTGACGCGGCTCGGTCGTTCGAATAAATTCGTCGTATTGGATACCCAGCTGGCTCCAGAGTTTCTTGTACTGCGCCACGACACCGTCTGCCAGCGCGAGGGGCTCGATTCCCTGGGCCTTCGCGGAGCGCTCAATCTTCAGGCCGTGCTCGTCGGTGCCCGAAAGCAGCTTCACATCAAAACCCATCATGCGCTTGTAACGAGCAAGCGTGTCTGCCACGAGCGTGGTGTAGGCTCCGCCGAAATGCGGCGGCGCATTCACGTAGTAGAGCGGGGTCGTGATGTAAAAAGTCGGTTTAGGCATAACGCCTAGTATAGCCGGAGATTGGCAGAAGTTGTGGCTGGGGGTGGCTGGGGGGTCAATTTGAAAGTGCGCAAGCCGACTCCCCTCCTGGCACAGGAGGGGTGGCCGAAGGCCGGGGTGGTAGGTCAAATCCCATACTAATTTTCTGTTTGAACTTGTCTACCTCCCCGGCTCGCCAAGCTCGCCGTCCCCTCCTGTTCCAGGAGGGGAGTCACCACCTGGCTGGGATCAGGCAAATAGGGACTTTGGGGAATTTTTCAATGTTCAATTCCCCGCCGTCACTGGCTCAGCTCAAGATAGGCTTTGGCAGCCAGAACCTGTATTTCTTTCAGCGGAACGTTCTTCTCGCGGGCGATTCGAACGCAGTCTTCGTACTCCGGGGTTGCGCTCATCACTTTTCCATCCTGCAGCGACACCTTCACCATCACGCGGCCATATCGGGTTTCGACCGGTACCATCTTCCGTTCCAGCGCGGATCGCTTGGCGACATACTGCCGAAGGCCAATGCTCGTCGTCTCCTGGAATATCAACGAGGCAAGCGCATCGCAGCGATTCATAGGAGAAAGGACCTGCAGGATAAATCCGGAGCGGCCCTTCTTCATCTGAACGGGAATCGTACACACATCCAGCGCGCCAGCCTCGAGCAGGCGTTCGGAGACATAAGCGAAATTCTGCGGCGTCATATCGTCAATGTTGGCTTCGATCACCATGATGTCCGCGAAGCCATCCGATGAAGACTGAGGAAGACTGGCGGTTGCACCCGGCTTCTCTTCTCCGATCAGCAGGCGGAGGCAATTTGGAAAATTCTGGAACTGCTTTGTTCCGGCACCATAGCCGATTCGATCGATCGAGAATCCGTCGACGTTGCGAAAATCATTCACCATCGCCGCAAGAATGGCCGCACCCGTCGGCGTCACGAGCTCGGAGGAAACATGCTTCGAATAAATCGAGGCGCCTCGGAGCAGATCGGCCGTCGCGGGCACCGGCACGGGATAAACGCCATGCTGGCAGTGAATGAATCCGCCGCCAACATTGATGGGAGAACAGACAAATCTCTCGACACCCAGAGCGTCAAATCCGATTGCGGATCCGACGGTATCGACGATCGAGTCGACCGCGCCCACTTCATGAAACTCCACATCTTCCGGTGAGACGTGATGGACGTTGCCTTCGGATATGGCCAACTTCGTGAATATCTCTGTCGCCATCCGTTTTGCGTTTGCAGGAATTGCACTCGAACCGATCATCGCCAGGATCTCGGACGCTTTTCGGTGGTCTCCGGCATGAGGATGCAGGTGTGCGTGTTCGTGTTGCGTATGCCCGGTATCGCCCGCGATATCCACGTCGAACTTCATGGCGCTGAGGTTGGCCCGAACCACACGCGAGGACTTGATGTGGTATCCCTCCACGGGCAATTTGCGAAGTTCCGTTCTGAGATATTCCAGATCCAGTCCCAGGTCCAGCAGTGCGCCGATCGTCATGTCACCGCTGATGCCGGAGAAGCAATCGAAATAAAGCGTCCTCATACGCGGAAATACTACCACGCCGGGAAATGGTAAGATTTCCCGCTATGCAACTGCACGTTCATGCGCGTATCAAGGAGAAGCTTCGATCCTCAATTCAGTCGTTATGGAATATTGAACCTCCCGACATCATCCTCAACCAGACTCCTAAAATTGCGATGGGCGAACTGGCCAGTCCGGTCTGTTTCGAGCTCGCGAAACGACTGAAGAAGGCGCCGAAGGCGGTTGCCGAAGAGCTGATCTCCGCCACAGGCGGCATTGCCGGAGTCCGCCAGATTCAGATTGCCGGCGCGGGCTACATCAATTTCTATCTGGATCGCGCGGCCACCATGCGGGAAAGCGTTGAAGAATTGCTGGCCGGAAATCGAGCAGCTCCCGGCGGAGGCCCGGAAGGCAAGGCGATTGTCGAGCACACGAACATCAATCCCAACAAGGCCGCGCACATCGGGCATCTGCGCAATTCGACGATTGGAGACACGTTTATCCGCGTTCTGAAAGCGGCCGGGCGGGAGGTCGAGGTTCAGAACTACATCGACAATACGGGCGTGCAGGTGGCCGATGTTATCGTGGGCTTTCGTTACCTGGAAAAGAAGTCCGTTGCCGACGTCAGAGCACTGGTCGAAGATCCGGCGGTGCGATTCGATTACTACTGCTGGGATCTTTACGCGAAAGTCAGTTCGTTCTATGAATCCCAGGATCCCAAACACGAGCTTCGCGGCCGGACCATGAAGGAGATCGAAGAAAGCGGCAACGAGACTTCGGAAATGGCCGAACTGGTGGCGATGAAGATCGTCCGTTGCCATCTGGCGACGATGGGCCGCATCGGCGTGCATTACGATCTGCTCCCTCGCGAGAGCGATATCCTCCACCTGAAATTCTGGGACCGGGCATTCGAACAGCTCAAGGAGAAGAATGCAATTTTCTTTGAGACCGAGGGAAAGAACAGCGGCTGCTGGGTGATGCGTATCGATACGGAAGGCTACGATGACGACAAGATCATCGTGCGTTCGAATGGAACCGTGACGTATGTCGGAAAGGACATCGCGTACCAGCTCTGGAAGTTTGGGCTGCTGAATCAGGACTTCCATTATCAGCCGCTGGAAGGGCCTTCCGGCAAACTCTGGATGACGACGTCTGGCGCCGGTGAATCCTCTCACCCGAAGTTCGGACACGGACTGCGGGTGTACAACGTCATCGACGTTCGTCAGTCGTATCTCCAGAATGTCGTGCGGCAGGGTTTATTGGGTCTCGGATACGAAGAGCAGGTGCGCAACTCGATTCACTTCCATTACGAGGTGGTCGCGCTGAGTCCGGCATGTGCGGACGAACTGGGAATCGAGATTTCCGCCGAGGACCGGAAGAGACCGCACATTGAAGTGTCCGGACGAAAGGGCCAGGGCGTCAAGGCCGACGATCTTCTCGATCGGCTGGAACGCGACGCACGGCAGGAAGTCCGGCAGCGGAATGAGGAACTCACCGACGGCGAAGTGAACGCCATCGCACAGCAGATCGCGGTTGGAGCGTTGCGGTATTTTCTACTGAAGTTCACGCGCACGGCGATCATCGCGTTCGACTTTAAGGAAGCCCTGAGCTTTGATGGGGAAACCGGACCATATCTTCAGTACGCCGCGGTACGGGCAAATAACATTGCTAAGAAGGCGACGGATGCCGGCCACGACATTGGAACCTCGCGCATCCAGGAATTCGTGGCTGGCCCGGGCCTTGAAGCCTACCTGGCCGGGTCTGACGATATCCGGGAA
>Ga0210380_10000373_pt1 | contig 20732 bp, 19 predicted proteins | sample PLM4_5_coexredo_FD_155476 | JGI IMG/M metagenome (GOLD analysis project Ga0210380, IMG submission 155476) | Groundwater sediment microbial communities from an aquifer in East River, Colorado, USA - PLM4_5_coex redo | ecosystem: Environmental > Terrestrial > Soil > Riparian zone | place: USA... | reverse complement strand
GGGACCAACGCCGGTCCTGTAGACGGCATACGGGCTCGTCGTGTCAGTACCCACGAGGGTGGTGCCGGCGTAAAAGTCCACCTTGGCGATCGTCCCGTCCGTGTCGGATGCCGTGGCGCCGAGCGCCACCGACGCTGGACTCGTGTAGCTGCTCCCGTTCGCCGGACTCGTCAAGGAGACGGCCGGGGGGACGTTCGGAGACGCAACCTTGACGCTGTCGAACGCCGCCGTGAGACCCAGCGTTCGTGAATGGCTGGCCACCGCGAACCCGACCAGCAGGTCGGTCGCCAATGACAGCGTGTAGGTCTGAACCGCGGTCCACGACTTGCCATCGGTGGAGCGAAACGCCGTCACCACGGAGGAACGGCGCTCCAGTTTCAGCCAGACGGGAACGGTGGCGGCACCGGTGAGCGTCTGGAGAGTGTCAGCGGCCTTGGTTTTGCGGGCGCGCACCACCACACCATTCCCCGGAGTGCCGAATACGAAGACATGCTCGGCGTCTGGGTCCAGGCTTTTCCGAATCATCACGCCGGCCTGGGCCCACGCATCGACGTTGGGCAGGGTCTTCAGACGGGCCGTGATCGCGAAATCGCCGCTGATCGCGCGATACGCGAAGGTGAATTGGTCTGTATAGCGGTTGACGTCGAACCCTTTCGACATCACGGTGACGGTCGGAGATACGAAGGTCGCGCTGCCTGGCGAAGGTGGGCTCCCGATATCAACTACCGTCCATCCCGATGGCAGCGACTGTGCGTCGGCCCCCGGGATCGTCCAGGGCGTAGCCGCAAACAAAAGGACAGTCGCGCACGATGCAACAAGGCGTGTGCCTCCAAGTACATTCAATCGCAACGCAGGCAGCTCCAACGCGCCGGTCTAAGTCGTGCTTCGGGCGCATCCAAACTCCTTGAGCAACCTGTGTGCCTGCTGCGAAATCCTTCGCGGTGTTTCCGCGCAAGGAGAGAATTGCTGCGTCTGATAGCGGATTGCCATTGCTTTGATCCGCGCACCATCCCCATTTCCGTCAGGCGGAGCGATGCGAATCACTGCACATCGAGACGTTTCTCGGTGACGGTAGGTGTGTGGCGATGCAGCGAAGCCACCAGGACTTGCCCGGGGTTCAGACTGAGGGAACTCCTTGGAAGGGCGCTGCTGCCGCCATCGGGACGCTGCCCGTCACCGGGCTGGCGCCGGCGGACGGAGGTACACCCACTCGTCGAAGAAGGAGTCGAGGCGTGTCCCGCTCGCCCGTTCGATGGCGTGCTGGAAGTCCGCGGTCGTCACTGCCTTCCCGGCGAATTCGCGCGTGTAGGCGCGGATGCCGTCCCAGAACGCCGCCTCGCCCAGCATCTCGCGCAGCGCGTGTAGCGCCAGTGCGCCCTTCTGGTAGACGAGCGCCCGGTCGTCCGTCGTAGGCCGGTTCCAGTCCGGAAAGACCAGCGGCTTCTCGCCTCCGGCAGCGCGGATCTGCTCGAGGCGCCGCCGCCATCCCTCCACGTCGGCGAGATAGGCTGCGCGGCCGCGTGCGTGCTCCTTGTAGGCGGCGGCCATGAAGGTGACGACGCCTTCGTTCAGCCAGAAGTGCGTCCACTCGCGACAGGTGACGAGATTGCCCCACCACTGGTGCGCCAGTTCGTGGGCAATGAGCCCGGTGGCCGTGGCGTCGGCGAGCACCGCGCGGCCGTAGGCGTCCGACATGTGCGACAGTCCGGCCAGCTCCTGCCCGGCGCTGGTCGTCACGAGCGCCTGCGCATACGACGCGTCTGGATACGCCACGCCGGCGCGATCCGCGAAGAAGCCAGCCATCGCCGCGGTGTCGTGAAAGATGGTCCGGAGTTCGGCGTCGGAAAACCCGCGACCGAGGTAGCGCAGCGCGAGCTCACCGCGTCTGTCGCGGACCTCGGTGAAGGCACCAGCGACGAACCCGAAAGTGTAGCTCGGCACCTCGCGACGCTGCTGCCACTGCACCGTCGTCCGGTCGCGCGTGGTCCGGTTGGCCACTTCACGGCCGCTGCCGGCCGCGCGCCAGCCAGCCGGCATCGTGACCTGCAGATCGAACGTCGCCCGGTCGCCTGGTCCGTCCACTGCCACCATCCACTGACTGGTGGAGTACGTCGTGTAGGCTTGCGCGCTGCCGGCCAGGAGCGTGAGGCCGGTCCGCGGCACGCCGTGGTACACGATGGCGAGCCGGAGGGTCTCGCCGGCGCGCGCCGGTGCGGGGAGCGTGACGACGAGATGTCGCGCGCGCTGCGCGAACGCCAGCGTGGCGCCGCCGCTGTCGATTGCGTCTACGACCAGCGCGCCGCTGTCGAACACGAGCGTCGGCGAAGTTTCGAGAACCGTCAACTCGATGCGTTCTCGGCCCGCGACGGTTCCGGTGTCCACGTCGAGGTCGAGCTCGACGGCACAGTGCGTCACGTCGAACGAGCCGCCGGAAATCGGCGCCTCGGGCTGGGTCCGCGCGACCGCGGCCGCGGTCAGGATGAAACCGAGGATGAGCCCCGCTCGCACGGGCACGGGGCTGAGACTCCCTCTCTAGTACTTTGCGGCAGCGCGGATGGCCGCGAGCACGTTCGCGGATCCGGGAAGGATGGCTTCCTCGAGGATGGGCGAGTAGGCGACGGGAGTGTCGAGCGCCGCCACGCGCTTCACCGGGGCGTCGAGGTACTCGAACAGTTCTTCGGAGATGCGCGCCGCGATCTCGGCGCCGAAGCCGCACGTCAACTGGTCCTCGTGCGCGACCACCACACGGCTGGTGCGCTGGGTGTAGGCGGCAATGGTCTCCCAGTCGTACGGCACGATGGTGCGGAGATCGACCACGGCCACGCTGATGCCGTCGTGGTCGTGGGCCTGCTGCGCGGCAAACAGCGAGCGCTGCACCAGCGCGCCCCAGGTGAAGACGACGACATCGGCGCCGTCGCGCACGACCGATGCCTTGCCGAACGGCACGGTGTAATCGGGGCCGGGATACGGGCCCTTGTTGTAGGTCTGGCGATAGAGGTGCTTGTGCTCGCAGAAGAGCACCGGATCGTCGCAGCGGATCGCGGTGCGCAGCAGCCCGGCGGCGTCCTGCGCGTTCGACGGAAACACCACGCGGATGCCGGGGCAGTGCGCGAAGATCGCGACGGCGCTCTGGCTGTGGTACGGCGCGCCGCCCTTGAGGTAGCCGCCAATCGGCACGCGGATCACGACCGGGCACGACCAGTGGTTGTTCGACCGGTAGCGCATCATCGAGACCTCGTCCCGGATCTGCATGAAGCCCGGCCAGATGTAGTCGAAGAACTGGATCTCGACCACCGGCTTGAGCCCGCGCAGCGCCATGCCCACGCCGCGCCCGATGATGTTGGCCTCGGCAAGCGGCGAGTTGAAGACGCGGTGCTCGCCGTAGAGGCGCTGCAAGCCGAGCGTCACGCGGAACACGCCGCCCTTGCCCGACACGGCCGGCGAATCCAGCGCCTCGCGGCGGCTGGCGTCCGCGACATCCTGCCCGAACACGACGATGCGCGCGTCACGCGCCATCTCGTCCTTCAGCGTCTGGTTGATCGTGCCGACCATCGTCTCGGGCGTGCCGTCGGTGCGCGGCTCGGCCTCGAAGCGGGACGACGTGGGATCGACGTCGGGCGAATAGACGTAGAGCGCTGCCGTCGACGGGTCGGGCTTGGGCGCTTCGAGCGCCGAGTCGGCCGCCTCGTTCACCTCACGCTCGATCGCGGCCTGCATCTCGGCCAGTTCGACTTCGGTGGCAATGCCCTCTTTGATGAGCAGCGCCCGCATCCGCGGCAGCGGGTCGCGCCGTGCCTCGGCCTCACGCTCGGCGGGCGTCTTGTACCAGCGCTCGTCGTCGGAGTGCGAATGAGAGTACGGCCGGGTTACGGTGGCGTGCACCAGCGCCGCACCCTTGCCGGCGCGGACATGAGCGATTGCCGTCTGCAGCGTCTCGTACGACGCGAGATAGTCGGTGCCATCGCAGCGCGAGACGAGCAGGCCGGGAAAGGCGCTGACGATGCGCGAGATGTCGCCGCCCGGCGTCTGTGCTTCGACCGGCACCGAGATCGCGTAGCCGTTGTCCTCGACGAGAAACAGCACTGGCGCCTTGCTGTTGCAGGCCGTGTTCAGCGATTCCCAGAACTCGCCTTCGCTGGTGCCGCCCTCACCAATCGAGACGTAGGTGACCTGGTCGGGGTGATAGCGCGTTTCGCGCGACTCGATCCCCTCGACGCGGCTGTAGATCAGCCCGGCCTCGGCGCACCCCACTCCGTGCAGGCAGTGCGTGCCGACGCAGCTGCTCTGGGAGGGGATGTTCAGCGGGCGGCTGCTCCAGTGCGACGGCATCTGACGGCCGCCGTTGGCCGGATCCTCGGCCGCGCCGGCGGAGCCGAGGAACATGTCGCGCGCCGTCACGCCGAGGGCGAGGCACAGCGCGCGATCGCGGTAGTAGGGGAAGAACCAGTCGTAGCCCGGACGCAGTTGCCGGCCGGCAGCGACCAGCACCGCTTCGTGCCCCGCGCCGCTGATCTGAAAGAAGATCTTGCCGCCGTTCCTGAGCTGGATCTCCTTGTCGTCGATCTTGCGCGACAAGAGCATCGTCCGATACGCAGCGAGCAGGTCGTCGGGAAACAAACCGGCGCGCCCGGGGGTAGACGACTTCGCTCCAGAGGCGCGGGTCGCCGCGCCGTTGGCGAGGGTCGAAGCCTTCATGGCTTGAGCGATTATGGCACTATCATCCGGCTTCTGTCTTTGGGGTCCGGATCGTCGGAACAACCCGAGGTGGGCGAAGACAAGTGTTTTCCCTAACCCCTACGCCCTAAGCCCTGAGCCTAAACCCTGAGCCCAAAGCCAAAAGCCTCCTCTATGCCTGCCAGACTTCACCGCTGGGACGAGATCGCGCTCGAGAAGATCACGGAACTGATGTCGCAGAAGCTCGTGACCGGAGCCCATCAGATGCTGGCGCAAACCTACCTGAAGCAAGGTGCGCTCGTGCCCATGCACGCCCACGCCAGCGAGCAGATGACCTACGTACTGCAAGGGGCGCTCAGATTTCGCGTCGAGGGCGAGGAAATCGTCGTCCGCGAGGGCGAGGTGCTCCACATCCCGGCGAGCGCGCGGCACCAGGCCGAGGCGCTCGAAGACACCTTCCAGCTCGATATCTTCAGCCCGCCACGCGAAGACTGGCTTCGCGACGCTGAGCCCGAACCTTAGGGCGGGTGGGTCAGGTGGGCCAGGTAGGTCGGGTGGGTGTTTCGTAGGGGCGGGTCTTCAGACCCGCCCGACAAGCCCCTAAGCCCTAAGCCTTGAGCCGACAACCCCCTCAGTAGTACGCCAGCGTCTCGATCCCGACGCCGGCAGTAAAGCTCGATTTCACCGTGCCCGACGCCACGTCCACGACCGAGATGGTGCCGTCGCCGTGGTTCGACACGAGCGCCGTCTTGCTATCGGCGGTGAACGCGACGCCGAACGGATCACGCCCCACGGGCACCACGAGCTGCCGCGCACGAAGGTTGGAGGTGTCGAACACGTTCAGCAGGTTGGCGCCAAGGGTGGTCGTGAGCAGCCAGCGGCCGTCCGGTGAGTACTGCAGGCGGAAGGGGCCCCCGCCGGTGACTCGATCCAGCTTCACGACGTCGATGACCTTGTCGGTGGCGGTGTCGATGACTCGGATGTTGGGCTCGGCGTAATCGGCGGCGACGACGCGCGTGCCGTCGAGCGACAGGCCGATGCCCTGCGTGCCGTTGGGCATGTCGATCTTGCCGGTCATCTTGCGTGTTTTCAGATCCACGACGCTGAGGAACAACCGGTCCTGTTTGTTGGCCGTATACGCCTTGCTGCCGTCCGGCAGGACAGCGAGCCAGTGGCCGGTGCCTTCGATGTCGATCGACGCCTGCACCTTGCGCGCCTTGGGATCGATGACCAGGAGTTTCCGGCTCAGATCGCACACGGCATACAGGGTGCCTTTGGCGTCCACGCGCAGACCGTGCGGCGCAATCGCCGGCGACACGTCGATGGTGCCGGTCAGCTTGCGCGTCGTCAGATCCACGATCGCGATGACGTGACCGGGATGCGGGTTGTTGCCGTACACGCCGTCGCCGTAGATCGGGATGTAGGCCTCCTTGCGATCCGGCGAGATGGCGAGCTCGTGCGGTGGGCCGCCGATGTCGACCGTGCCGGTTTCCTTCAAGGTGCCCGGGTCGAAGAAGCGCACCAGGTTGCCGCGCTTGTCGATCATGACCAGGCCGGTCGATCCGGTGACGTTGTTGGGATCGGTCGTCGCGGCCGCGAGGAGCAACGTGGTGGCGCTACCGGCAATCAGGGCGGCCAGGATGAGGCGGAGCGTGCGTGTGACCATGGTGGCCGCATGATACACGCGGCTGCCTGACGGAGAATTCATCAAAACTTCAGACGCGGTGGCGCCGCGGAACGCTAAGCTTTCAAGGTTTCGCGTGCGTTTCTCATGAGGTGGCACATGCGGCAGTCAGCGTGGATTGCGGTCGTGGTGGTCGTGGGAGCGCTCACCGCCGGATCGATCGTCTTGGCCCAGGCGCCCGCTCCGGCTCCGGCGGCCAAGCCGGCCGCGGCGGCGCCGGCGGCCTCCCGGTACCGGGTGCACGGCACCCTGAATCAGGTGATGCGCGGCATCCTTTTCCCCAACTCGAATGTCATCTTTGCCGCGCAAGGTGACGACCCGGCGGGCATCAAGCAGGACAAGGACCCGTCGCTGGCGACCGATCCCTTGAAGAGCATCTACGGGGGATGGACGGCCGTGGAAGACAGCGGCCTGGCGCTTGCCGAGGCGGCCAACCTGCTGATGATCCCCGGGCGCGTGTGCTCGAACGGCAAGCCCGCGCCGGTGGGCAACGCCGACTGGGCGAAGTTTGCCGCCGGGCTGCGCGAGGCCGGTATGGAAGCGGTGAAGGCCGGGAAGGCCAAGAGCCAGGACGCGGTCCTCGACGTGAGCGACAAGATGACGTCGGCCTGCGCGGCCTGCCACGACGTCTACCGCGAGAAGACCGACGCGCAGGGCGGCCTCGCCGCGCGCTGCACGAAATGACGACAGGTCAGGTAAGTCAGGTGGGCCGGGTGGGGAGAGCTTTCCCTACCTGACCTGTCCGCTCTCAGTGGTACCGCGGACCCTCGTCCCGGGGCGGCCGCCCGCCCTGGTGCACGTCGAAGCGGCGCCGCGCGCGATTGATGCGCCAGCGGCTGAACTGATACTGGATCTCGGCAGCCAGCCGCACGCGCCTGCCCCGCAAATACAGCCAGCCGACCGCAAGTCCACCGAGATGCGTCACGTGCGCGACGCCGTCGCCTGAACTCCCTGCCGCCGAGAGGAACGCCACCGCGCCGATGATCATCACGAAGTACTTGGCGGGCACCGGGAACAGAAACGACATCAGAATCTGCCGGTCGGGGAAGTACAGCGCGTAGGCGAGCAGCAAACCGTAGATCGCACCTGACGCGCCCACGGTCAGCGAGTAATAGAGCCGCTCTCCGATCCCGCCGGGCACGAACGACAGCACGATCGTCGTCGCCGCGGCGCCAATGCCGCACACCAGGTAGTAGCGCGTGAAGAAACGGGTGCCCCACATGCGCTCGAGCTCGACCCCGAACATCCACAGCGACAGCATGTTGAACAGAATGTGCGAGATGCTGCCGTGCAGGAACATGTAGGTAAGCGGTTGCCACACCTGCAGGCCGGTCAATACCTCGGAGGGCCGCAGGCCGAACCAGAGCGGAAGCTCGCTGATGACCTGCTGCAGCAGGAAGGCGCCGACGTTGATGAAGATCAGGATCTTGACGGCTGGCGTCAGTGCACCAGGGCCGAACGCGTGCGACAGGTTCGAACCGGAGTAGGAGCGCGAGCGCATCGATCCAGTCTCGTTCATGCCGCGGGAGGGCGCAAGCTCTTACCCGCCGTACCGACGCGAAGCGGCGGCCCCACCCGCCCTACCCGCCTTAGGGCCTTAGCGCCGGCGCAGGCGTCTCGTGACCAGCGCGACGCCTTCGGCAAACTGCGGCACGCGCAGCACGTGAGCCGACACCGCCAGCACTGCCAGCGCCGCGCCGATGGTCAGGCCGACGCGGACCAGCTGGGCCACGGTGCCGGCGCCCGGGATCCGCGTCGAGAGGAAGAGATCGGTTCCGGCGGCGGCGGCGCCCATGGCCGCGGCGGCAATCGCGATGCGGATCAGCGCGCTGCCAATCGCCCGGGCCCCGATGCCACCGAGTCGGCGGCTCAACATCACCATCAGGAGCGACGCGTTGAGCAGTGCCGCGATCGACGTGCCCAAGGCCAGGCCGCGGTAGCCGATCACCTGTACGAGAGCGAAGTTGAGCGCCGCGTTGACGAGCACGGTAACGATGCTGACCGCGACCGGAATGCGGCTCTGCCCCAGCGCGTAGAAGGCTGGCGAGGCGATGCGCACCACCGAATACCCGAGGAGGCCGATGGCGTAGAGCTGCAGCGCCGCGGCGGCGGCAACCGTGTCGGACGGCAGGAACGCGCCCCGCTCGTACATCAGGCGGATGATCGGCTCGGCCAGCACGATCAACCCCACCGTCGCCGGCACGTTGAGCATCATCATCAGGATGAGCCCGTCCGAAATCGTGCGGCGCACGCTGTCGCGATCGCCCAGCGCGAGCTGGCGCGAGATCCTGGGCGTGGTCGCCGTGGCAATCGACACGCCGAACAGTCCGATCGGCAGGTACATCAGCCGGAACGTGAGGTTGAGCCACGACACCGCGCCCTCCTGCTGGCTGGTGGCGAGGACCGTGTTGACGAACACGTTGACCTGCGTGGCCGCCAGACCGATGGTGCCTGGGCCCATCAGCAACAGCACCCGGCGCAGACCGGGATCGCGCCAGTCCAGCGCCGGGCGATAGCGGAACCCCTCGCGGTGGAGCAGCGGCCACTGCACGGCCCACTGCGCGAAGCCGCCCACGAGCGCGCCAATCGCCACCGCGGTGATCGGCGGCAGGCCGAACCGCTGCATCACGGCGATGAGGCCGACGGTGCAGACGATCGAGCTGACGTTGAACATCGCCGGCGAGACCGCCGGAATGAAGAAGTGGTGCAGCGCGTTGGCCATCCCCATGAACGCCGCGGCAAGCGCCACGAACGTGAGGAACGGCAGCATGATGCGCGTGAGCGTGACCGTCAGTTCGAGCTTGCCCGGCACGTCTTCGAAGCCGCCGGCGAAGGTGCGTACCAGCGGCTCGGTGAACACCAGGCCGAGCACGACGGCGATGCCGGTGATTACCAGCAGCGCGCTGACCACGTAGTTGGCGAGACGGAAGGCGGAGTCCTTGCCCTTGGTGGCGAGCTCCTTGGCGAAGGTCGGGACGAAGGCGGCGCTCATCGCCCCTTCGGCAAACAGATCGCGCAGCAGGTTGGGAAAGCGATACGCGACGTTGTAGGCGTCCATCGCGCTGCCGGCGCCGAAGTAGTAGGCGAGCACCTGCTCGCGGACGACACCGAGGATCCGGCTCGTCATCGTCGCGGCGCCGGCCGAGGCGGCCGATCGCGCGACGCTGGCCGGAGGCGCTGGATCAGGCGCCAAGCGACCGGCGGACGGCCTCGTTGACGGCGCGCCCGTCCGCGGACTTGCCCGCGAGCTTCGGCATCACGGCCTTCATCACCTTGCCCATGTCCTTGGGCGAGGTGGCGCCGGTCTCTGCGATGGCGGCCGCCACCGCTGCCGCGATCTCCTCGGTAGTCGCCGCCGCCGGCAGGTACTCCTCGAGGATCTTCATCTCGCCGGTTTCCTTGTCGACCAGATCGGTGCGGCCCGCCTTCGCGAACTGCTCGATCGAGTCGCGGCGCTGCTTGACCAGCGAGACCACGACCTGCAGCACTTCGGCGTCGTCGAGGTCGCGCTTCTTCTCGACCCCCTTGTTCATGATCGCCGCCTTCAGCATGCGCAGCGACGAAAGCCGCACCGGGTCCTTGGCCTTCATCGCGGCCGCGATCTGCACATTGAGGTTGTCGCTCAGAGTCATAGTCGTCAGTGATCCTGGTCGGAGTCGCCGAAGGTGACGTGCCAGTTCTCGGTCTGATCGTAGAACCCCTTGGGCACCTGCACCGCGTTGAGCTTGACCGCCACCTCGACGTTCGATTTCACGCCGAAATAGCCGTTGCGCCGCAGCACACGCCGGAACGAGCCGTGCAGCGCGTAGCATCGCACCTTGTCGGAGTCTTCGGCGCGCGCGGCGCGATCGACCCACCGCAGCAGCGTCTTGACGCCCGAGACGTCGTCGGGGTGCGTCAGCAGGTCCACGAGTATCGTCACCCGCCCCATCGGCTCGTGCTTGTGACGGTAGACAGCATAGCCGTGCACCTCACCCTGGCGCTTGAGCGCGACGGCCGAGTAGCGCACGTGCGGCGGCTCGATGTAGCGCCAGTTGAGATAGGCGGCGTCACGCCGCACCGCCAGATCGAAACGGTCGGCCAGCTTCTCCCACAACGTCGTGAACGACGCGTCGAAGCGCCGTACCGGCTCGCACTCGGCCCGCAACGGCCTCGATCGCGACAGCACCTGCACGAAGGGAAACGCCAGCGCTGAGACCAGCTGGTTGATCGGCTGCGGCCAGTGCGGCAGCCGCACGGCGCGCCGGGTGAGCGGCTTCACCAGATAGGGCAGCACCCGCGATTCCGGAAAACGCATCTGGTCGAGCGTCTTGCGCGCCGCGGCCGAGGGCGCGAGCGCCAGGCTGGCGCCGCTGTTGCGATCCCACGCGCGCATCAGCGCCTCGCCGGTCCCCTGCTGATCACGCTCGGGGGCGACACGAGGGTCGGATGCCCACGCCGCGTCCACCTCGAGCCCCTTGAGGGAAAGGCGTACCGGCATCGTCGGCAGAACGCCGACGATAGTCGGGCCCTCGCGCGCCACCCAGATGCTGGCCGGCCCGGACGGGTTGCACGGATTACGGCGGTAGCGCCAGTCCCACGTGAGGCGGTCGGCCTCGGCTGCGTCGACGCCCCGCGTACGTCGGGTGAGCGCCTCGATGCCGCGGCGGTCTTCAGGTTTGTACCGATCGATTTCTGGCATCGAGGCGTGCCGGCGTCGCGCACGCCGCGATGGTCATTGTATGTCCGCCCTTCGCCGCGTCCCGGCGTCTTGCTCGGCGGTAGAGACGGAGCCTCGCTCCGCTATGGCTGCGTCGCCGGGGTGGGCGTGGGGCGCGGCTGCCCCGGACGCGCCGTCGGCACCGGAGTGATCACACCAGGCCGCGCGGTTCCGGTGGTGACACCAAACGGGTTGGTTGGTGCGGCCGGCGTTTGGGCCGGCGCGTCGTCGTCACCGTCGTCGTCGGGCTCGGTCTCGATGAGTTGACCGAGGCGGCGGCGCAGGTCCGCGGGCGTTTCCGGACGCGCCGGCGTGGGCACGTTGATGACGGCCGGCTCGTTGTCGGCGTCATCCTGATCGTCTTCGACTGGTGGGGGGAGGCGGCGGAGCGGCTGCGGTCCTTGCGGCCTCGACGCCACGGGCGACACCGGGTTGGGCCGCGGCGCCGGCGCCGTGCTCGTCGCCAGAATCACGATGCGGTCGAACCCCGAGACGTTTGGTTGCCCGGCCGGACGCGGTCCCACGATGTAGCCGCTGACGCCGCGGAGCAGCGCCTCGAGCGCCTGCTGCTCGTACGCGTCTTTGAACTCCACGGTGACGGGCGGCCCGGCCAGCCGTTCGGCGTTCACGATGCGGGTGCCCCCGACCCGCGCCCATTCATTCAGGATCGCGCGGACAGTGGCGTTCTCCGCCGCGAGGTCCACCTTGCCGCCATTGAACGAGAGCTTGACCGACTGCGCCGCCGTTGGGAGGACGCTGACCGTCAATAGCGCGCTGGCGAGAAGGATGCGGACCCTCATGGCGACTCTCCTTAATCCTCCGGAGTATACGACCTCTACTATCGGGCCCTCGGGACTTTCGGCCCAGGGGGATGCGCACCTTCGCGCAATCGCGATGCTTACGGCCGAGATGCCCGAAGCCTTGACCCCGAAGCTCCTCAAAAGCCCTAAGCCCTAAGCCCTAGGCCCTAGGCCTTCCTGAAATGCTCCACGACCCGGCAGACGATCTCGTCGAGGCTCAGGCGCGGCTCGTAGTCGATGAGGTTGCGCACCTTTGAGATGTCGGGGACCCGGCGGGGCATGTCCTCGAAGCCGGCTTCGTACGCCTCATCGTAGGGGACTAACTGCACCGCGGAGGGGCTGCCCGTCATCCGCTTCACCCGTTCGGCCAACTCGACGATCGTCACTTCCTCGGTGTTGCCGATGTTGAACACTTCGCCGACAGCGCGCGGCTCCTGGGCCAGCTTCACCAGCGCGTCCACGACGTCGGCCACGTAGGTGAAGCTGCGCGACTGGGTGCCGTCGCCGAACACGGTAATCGGCTGGCCGGCCAGGGCCTGCCGTACGAAGGTGGGCAGCACCATGCCGTACTGGCCCGTCTGCCGCGGGCCGACGGTGTTGAAGAGCCGCACGATCACGACCGGCAGCTTCTTCTCCTTCCAGTACGCCAGCGCCAGGAACTCGTCGATCAGCTTGCTGCACGCATACGCCCAGCGGTGCTTGACCGTGGCGCCGAGCACCAGGTCGGCGCCCTCGCGGAAGGGCACGTCGGCGCTCTTGCCGTAGACCTCCGAGGTGGAAGCGATGACGACCAGCTTCTTCTTTTTGTTCGCGTGCTTCAGCACCACCTCGGTGCCGTGGACGTTGGTCTCGATCGTGTGCACCGGCTGCTCGACGATCAGCTTCACGCCGACGGCGGCCGCCAGGTGGAAGACCACGTCGCACTGATCGATCATCTCGGCCAGCAGCGGCTCGTTGGTGACCGTGTCGATCACGTAGGAGAACCCGGCGCGGCCCTTGAGATGGGCGATGTTCTCCATCGAGCCGGTCGAGAGGTTGTCGAGCACGCTGACTTCGTGGCCGAGCTCGAGCAGCCGTTCCGCCAGGTGCGAGCCGATGAACCCGGCGCCGCCGGTGAGGAATGCCTTCACGCTGTCGTCTGTCCTTCCTCGAATGTGTGGATGGCCGCGGCCACGCGACGGACGTCGCCCGACTGCAGGCGTGGGTGCAGCGGCAGCGACAGCAGCGTTCCTGCGGCGTCGTCGGCCACCACGCACCGGTCGCGCACCCCGAGGTGGGCGAATGCCGGTTGCCGGCTGAGTGGAATGGGATAGTGGATCAAGGTTTCTACGCCCGCCGCTGCCAGACCGGACTGCAAAGCGTCGCGCCTCGCCGATCGTATAGGAAACAGGTGGTAGACGTGTCCCGGATCGCGTTCGCGAATCGGAGCGGCCGTAGCCGGCAAATGTGCCCGGTATTCGCCCGCCAGTGCGCGCCGTGCCTGCGTGGATGCCGCCAGCCGCGGCAGCCGGGTCCGGAGTACCGCCGCCTGCAGTTCGTCGAGGCGGCTGTTGACGCCGGGAAGCGTGTGCACGTAGCGGTGCGTCTGACCGCCGTTGCGCAATTGCCGGACCCGTTCGGCGAGCGCGGCATCGTTCGTGATCACGGCGCCACCATCGCCGAGCGCTCCGAGGTTCTTGGTCGGGTAGAAGCTGAAGGCGCCGGCCGCGCCGACCGTTCCAACCGGCACTCCGGCGGCGGTCGCCAGGTGCGCCTGGCAGCAATCCTCGACGATGGTCAGCCCGTGGCGGGCGGCGAGGCCGCCGATCGCGGCCATGTCGGCCGCCTGGCCGTAGAGATGAACCGGGACGATCGCCGCGGTGCGGCTCGTGATGGCGGCCTCGCACGCGGCGGGATCGAGCGTCAGCGTGTCGCGTTCGACGTCGGCGATCACCGGCGTCGCACCGGCGGCGAGCACCGCCAGGCCGGTGAAGGCCGCCGTCATGGCTGGAACGATGACCTCGTCGCCCGGCTTCACGCCGGCCGCGCGCAGCGCCAGCGTGATGGCGTCGGTACCGTTGCCGACACCGACGGCGTGTTTCGCGCCCGACGCCGCGGCGAACTCGGCCTCGAACGCCTCGACTTCCGGCCCGAGGACGAACCAGCCGCTGTCGAGCACCCGTTCGATGGCCCGGCGGATGCCGGCGGCCTCCGGGCCCGGCCGCAGGTCGAGGAACGTCAGGCGCTGGTCGTGGTCCGGGCTCACGTGACGCCGACCCGATCCGCGGCGGCGACGTAGTGCGACAGGTGCGCCCGGTAGTAGGCCACCGTCTGCTGCAAGCCGTCGTGGATGGAGGTGGCGGGCCGCCAGCCGAGCGTTCTGGCGATGAGCGACGAGTCGGCGTAGAAGCTCCCGATGTCGATCGCGCGCTTCTCGGACGGCCACTCCACGAAGCGGTAGCGCCCGCTGCCGGCCACCGCGATCAGCCGCTCCACGAGCGCGCGATGCGAGATCGGCTCGAGGCCGCCGACGTTGAACACGCGCCCGTTGGCGTCGTCGCTCGCGCCGGCGCGCAGGAACGCGTCGGCCACGTCGTCCACGTACACCAGATCGCGCACCTGCGACCCGTCGCCGTAGATCTGGATCTCGCTGTCCTCGATCGCCAGCCGGATGAACCAGCCGATGAAGCCCTGGCGGCTGTGCTTGAGCAGCTGCCGCGGGCCGAAGACGTTGGTGAGCCGCAACGAGCAGGCGCGGATGCCGAAGACGTTGTTGTAGACGAGATGGTAGTACTCGCCGGCGGCCTTGTTGATGCCGTTGACGTCGGTTGGTTTCACCAGGTGGTCTTCGGTGACCGGCAGGCTCGACGGCCGCCCGTACACCTGACGGGTGCCCGCGAACACGATCTTCACGCCGGGGTTGTGCGTGCGGCACGCCTCGAGCAGCGACAGCTGCGCCCGGCAATTGATCTCGAGATCGGTGTGCGGGTCGCGCATGCTGTCGATGTGACTCACCTGGCCGGCGAGGTTGAAGATCACCTCCTGGCCGTGCACGAGCGCGCGGATGGCCTCGTTGTCGCGGACGTCGGCCACTTCCACGCGCAGCTGCGCCTCCATGCCGTCGATGTTGAAGCGGTTGCCGCCGTAGTCGGGGATGAGTGCGTCGACGATGGTGACTTGGGCGCCGATCACTGCCAGTTCGCGAGCGAGATTGCTGCCGATGAACCCGAGCCCGCCCGTGACGAGCACCCGGCGCCCGGCGTAGAAGGCCCGGTGCGGCGCGGGAGCGTCGGGCGGCGGGCTCACGGGCGGATTCTACCAGAGGGGTTGCGGGTCTCCCGGTCGAGCACCATCAGCACGAACCACATGCGGGCCAGGTCGGCGTAGGTGCGGAGAATGCGTCCGAGGCGGAAGAACTGCGATGAGCCGAACTGCCGCGCGTAGTGGCGCACCGACACCTGGCGGAAGCTCGCCCCGGCCCGTTGTGCGCGCTTGACCAGCTCGACGCAGATCGATCCGCTGTTGCTGTGCAGCTCGATGCGGTCGAGCACCGAGCGCCGCATCAGACGGTAGTCGCAGTCCACGTCGTCGATCGGCAGCCAGAACGCCCAGCGCGTGACGAACTTGTGCAGGTTGCCGACGAACACGCGGTAGGCCGGATCGCTTCGCATCATCTTCATGCCGTTCACGAAGTCGGTGTCGGGCGTGAGCAGCACGAGCATGATCGGAAGTTCGTTGACGTCGTACTGACCGTCGCCGTCGGTGTAGAAAACGAGGTCCTTGGCGGCGGTGGCAAATCCCGATCGCAGCGCGCCGCCGTAGCCGCGGTTCACCGGGTGCGTCACCACCCTGAGGGCCGGGATCGACGCGGCCAGTGCCGCCAGCACCGCAGCGCTGCCATCACGCGAGCCGTCGTTCACCACGATGATCTCGTAGTCGTCGGCGATACAGCGCAACTGCGCCTCCGCGTTGCGGACCAGATCGCCAATTGACTGCTCGTCGTTGTAGCAGGGGAAGAACACGGAGATCGAAGGCCGGGGAGCCCCGGGCGGCTGCATGGGACCGGGAGGGTATACCAATCAGCGGCCCCGGTGCACGCTGCCGCGGGTCACCAGGCGCCAGGGCAGCCACGCCGACTCCACGATTACGCCGCCCGACAGCTTCGACGACCCCTGGCGGCGTTCGACGAAATCGATCGGCGCCTCCACGATCGACGCGCCCGCCTGTCCCGCCTCCCAGGCCATTTCCACCTGAAACGCGTAACCGTCAGAGGCGATGTGCGCGAGCGGCAGCCTGGCCAGCAAGTCGCGCCGCCAGCACCGGAAGCCGCTGGTGCAATCGCGGATGCGGAGGCCGGTGATGGCGCGGACGTACCAGTTGGCGAATCCGCTCAGCCAGACTCGCCGTCGCGGCCAGTTGTGCAGCGTGCCGCCCGGCACATAGCGCGAGCCGATGACCAGATCGGCGCTGGCGCCGGCCGCGATCAGGCGCACGAGGTCGGCCGGATCGTGCGACAGGTCGGCGTCCATCTGACAGACGTAGCGCACGTCGGTCTGCACCGCGGCCAGCATGCCGTCCACGTAGGAGCGGCCGAGGCCCCTCGGACCGGTGCGGTGCATCACGGTCACCCGGCCGCCGCTCGACGCGGCCAGGCGATCTGCTTCGGCGCCTGTGCCGTCGGGCGAGCCGTCGTCCACGATCAGCACGCGCAGGCCGTCGATGGCCAGCAGGCGCGGTACCAACACACCGATGTTCTCGCGCTCGTTGTAGGTCGGGACGATCACCAGAGCCCCGGCCCCGGCCGGACGGCTAGCCTGCAGACGGCACCCCTGTACGCGCGGCGGCCAGCAATTGCTCCACGACACCGGCCCACGTGATCAGCTGCGCGCGCGCGTAACCCGCCTCGCCAAGGCGGGCGGCATCGGCCGCGTTGGCCGCGAGCCGCGACACCGCATCGGCCAGCGCCTCCGGCGAGGGTGGCGCGATGTAGCCGTTGACGTCGTGCTCGACGAACTCCAGCGGGCCGCCGGCGTCGGTGGTCGTGATCACCGGCTTACGCGCCAGAAACGCTTCGAGCGTGACGTAGCCGTAGTCCTCCTGGAACGGCGAGAAGAGTAGCGCCCGCGCGCCTGCCAGCAGATCGATCAGCTCGGCGTCGTCGACGCGACCGGCCAGGTGCACCCGGTCTGAGACTCCCAGGGCCTCGATTCTGGCGGCCAGCGCCGCTCTCTCGCTGCCGTCTCCGGCCACGACCAGCCGGGTTGGACCCGGCACGCGCGCGAACGCCTCGATCGCGAGGTCGATACGCTTCACCTTTTCGAGGCGCGACACCGTGAGCAGGTAATCGCCGTAGGGGCCGGGGCGGATCGACGCCGCGAGCCGGGGCGGGTGGTAGAGCGGCGTTGCCGTCAGCCGGTTGTACTTCTGCAGCCGCGCCGACACGGTGCGCGCGATGCTGAAGAGACCGCGGCATTCGCTCAGCATCTCGGTGTCGAGCTCGATCAGCCGCTTGCGCAGGCCGACGTCGCGCTCGGTGTGCTCGAAGTCGCTGAACGGCGTGCCGCAGAGTTCGTACGCGGCGCGATGCTGGTGCACGAGCCACGCGACCTTGGCCGGGTGGCGCGCGAAGTAGGTGGGAAACTTCGTGGCGATGGCCACGTCCACCGGTCGATCGAGTGCGCGGGTCAGATCGAGAAGCCGCCACGCGGCCGCGTGAGCCAGCAGCTCGTCGCGCGGTGAGTCACGAAACGGCAGCGAGACGAGCTCGGCCTCGCAGCCGTGACGGCGCAGGGCGCCCACGAGCTCGCGTGCCAGCATCTCGGCCCCGCCGTGCACGAACGGCGTCTGGCTCTCGAGGACCAGGACTTTGCGGGCGCTCACGATCCTGAATCAGGTGGCGTGGCGGAAGTTGATGATGTCGCCGTCCTGCACGACGTATTCCTTGCCCTCGAGTCGTACCTCACCGTGCTCGCGGCATGCGGCCATCGTGCCGCGTGAGGTGAGCGCGTCGTAGGCCACGACCTCGGCGCGGATGAAGCCGCGCTGGATGTCGGTGTGAATTTCGCCCGCGGCGAGCTGCGCCGGCGTGCCACGCGCGATCGACCAGGCGCGGCACTCGTCCTCGCCGACGGTGAAGAACGACATGTAGCCGAGCAGGTCGTAGCTGGCGCGAATCACGCGATCGAGTCCCGATTCGCCAAGTCCGAGGTCGGCCAGGAAGGCCTTGGCGTCGGCGGGTTCGAGCTGCGAGATTTCGAGCTCGATCTTGCCGCACAGCGCCACGGCGCGCGTCGCCGCGTGCGACAGGAAATCGCCGAGGCCGGTGTGTGCCGCCGCGCGGGTCACGTCGGCGCCGACGCCGGCGACGTCGGCTTCGTCGAGGTTGATCACGAGCAGCAGCGGCTTGGCCGACAGGAACTGGAAACCGCGCAGCCGCTTCAGATCGTCGCCGGCGAGCGTCAGCGTGCGGAGGGGCCGGCCTTCTTCGAGCGCCGCCTTGCATTGCTGCACGACGTCGCGCTCCCTTTCGAGCTCCGCCGATCGCCCCTTCTTGAGATCGCGCTCGATACGTTCGAGCCGCCGCTCGGCGACGCCGAGGTCGGCCAGGATCAGCTCGTCCTCCATCGCCTGCGCATCGCGCGCCGGATCCACCGCGCCGGACGGATGCGGCACGGTCTCGTCACGAAACGCGCGCACGACGTGCACCAGCGCGTCGGCGTTCTTGTAGTTGGCGACGTCCACGAGGGCCTGTGCGCCAGTCTTGGCCACGACCGCGATGTCGGTGAACTCGACAGTGGCGGGCACCCGCTTCTTCGGGTTGTACATCCCGGTGAGCACGTCGAGTCGATCGTCGGGAACCTTCGAGATCCCGATCTTGACGTCGCCCTTGCCGCCCGCTCCGTCGCGGGCACTGGTCATGAGTTGGAAGAGGGTGGACTTTCCGCTCGAGGGGAACCCGATCAGCGCGGCGCGAAGCATGAGCGACCTCAGCCTAGCACGTGCGTTCGGCGCGGCCCGCCCGGAACGCCGACCGCGCGACAGTGTCCGGCAAATCGACTCGACGCCGGCTCGCTGTTAAGGGCTCGGGCCGTCGGGCTGGCTCCATGCGACAGGTTGTGGCGAAGATAACAAGAAGCGAAAATACAGCGAATCAAAACGAACAAAAGTCTTTCGGATCAGTCGTTTGCGATTGACAACCCAACTTCGCCTTCTTTACCATCCAGTGGTCGTCAGTGGGCCCAAATGGACGTAAGTGGTCAGAATCTCGCGGTTTTCAGGGGAAGCGCGTCGACCCGGATCGATGACAAGGGTCGACTCAAAATCCCCACGCTCTTTCGTGGCCTGGTGCACGCGCGAAGCGGGGCCGACGTGTTCGTGACCAGCTTGAAGGGCGATTCGGTCCTCATCTACCCGATGCAGGTATGGGCTGAGATGGAAGAGCGCGTCCTCAAGGCGCCGACGCAGCACCCGTCGCTCGTGAAGTTCATGGATCGGGTCAGCTACTTCGGTCAGCCGGGCGAGCTCGATCCGCAGGGGCGCGTGATGATTCCGCCGCAGTTGCGGCAGCGCGCCACGATCGTCGGCGAGGTCCGCGTGCTCGGGCGGATCAACTACCTCGAGGTGTGGAACGAAGAGCGGTTCGCGGACAAGCTCGCCCGCGAGCCCTGGACCGACGACGACGGATTGCTGCTGTCCCAGCACGGTATCTGACGCCGGGGACAGTGTAACGCCAGTGCACGAGCCGGTGATGGTGGCGGAGGTGATCGAACACCTGCAGCCGTCGCGGGGAGGGGTTTTCATCGACGGGACGGTCGGGCTGGGCGGCCATGCCCGAGCGCTGCTCGACGCGGGTGCCTCGCAGCTGCTCGGAATCGATCGCGATCCGGCGGCGGTGACGCTGGCCCGGGAGCGGTTGCGCGACTTTGGAGATCGCGCGCGCGTGGTGCACGGCGATTACCGCGACCTGCCGGCCATCCTCGATCGGGAAGGCGTGGGCGCTGTGGATGGAATCCTGCTCGATCTCGGCGTGTCGTCGATGCAGCTCGACGAGCCGGGCAGAGGGTTTAGCTTCCGGCGGGACGAGCCGCTGGACATGCGAATGGACACGTCGGCCGGCGCGACCGCCGCAGAGGCGGTTGCCGGAGCCGACGAGAAGACGCTGGCGGATGTGATTTACGAGCTCGGCGAGGATCGGCACGCACGCCGCATCGCGAGGGCGATCGTGGCGGCGCGTGCCCGCGCGCCCATCACCACGACGGGGCAGCTCGCCGACGTCGTGCGGCGGGCGGTCCCCAAGCGGGGCTACTCGCGTATCGACCCGGCCACGCGGACGTTCCAGGCCGTCCGGATCTGGGTCAACCGCGAGCTCGACGGCCTCGGCGACTGTGTGGCCGCGGCGGCGGCACGGCTCGCGCCCGGCGGGCGGCTCGTCGTCATTTCGTTCCACTCGCTCGAAGACCGGATCGTGAAGCACGTGCTGCGCTCGATGCAGGCCGCCGGCGCACACGGTTTGCGCGTGCTGACCAAGCGGCCGCTCGTCCCGGGCGCGGCCGAGACGGAGCGCAACCCCCGTGCCCGCAGCGCCAAGCTGCGCGCAGCGGAGGTGAGGGCAGTTGATGGGCCGGAGACCGCCCGGCTGGTGGGAGTGTCCGCATGACCGCCGAGACCTTCGAATACGCGATCAAGAAAGACGTTCGCAACAATCCCATCGTCCGTGAGATCGACCGCGAGCGGAACCGCGAGATGGTCCGCTCGGTCGGGATTGGCGTCTTCCTCGTCGTGGTGCTGCTTTTCTGGGCGTGGCAGCAGTTCGAGTTGCGCCGCAACGGCTACCGGCTCGAGCAGATGCAGCAGGAGCGCGCCGTCGAAGCCGACGTGAACCGGCATCTCCGCCTCG
>Ga0210380_10000372_pt1 | contig 20736 bp, 30 predicted proteins | sample PLM4_5_coexredo_FD_155476 | JGI IMG/M metagenome (GOLD analysis project Ga0210380, IMG submission 155476) | Groundwater sediment microbial communities from an aquifer in East River, Colorado, USA - PLM4_5_coex redo | ecosystem: Environmental > Terrestrial > Soil > Riparian zone | place: USA... | reverse complement strand
GCCATTAGGAGGAGGATTCCCCCTTGCCGGGACGACTGGAGTTAAGATTACGTCTACCCCACCAGACATCTCGGTTTCTTTCAATTTCCATGGGGCTAACATTTCCTATAATAATGTTGGGGTATCAGCTAGTGCTAACACTCAAGGCGTGACCATATCGCAGTCAAACTTTGTCGTTAATAACCGTTCCGTTGTAGTACCCAACGCCTCAGGAACGGCGGAGTTCACTATCCAGGCGAGCGCATTTGAGTGTGTGGTTACATGTCTTTCGCTGGATGCCTCGATTGTAAATATTTACGGCAACATCTTTATCATGGATGTGTCCAATGGCGTTGCCATGCACTTTCCGACCGCTAATGACGTGTTGGTATCGCATAACCATATTGTTCAATACTTTAGCAACACTGGCCTTGTTGGAATTAAGATAGACGCTGTGGGCGTAGGTTCGATGGTCGGCATCCTTCGTGGCAATCAATTTGTCGGCATGGATAAAGGCATCCAAGTTGTATCGGCGGGTGATTATGCTTTGCGGATTTTGGATAACCACTATGGCGGCGGAACCCCTATTGCGCTTGGCGCTGGCGCAAGAATTTTAGAGCTAAGCGATAGCTATATACCGTTTGCTAATGTTATCCCTTGTGGGCTTGTGACATTGGGCGCGCGAACCAGAATATCCGATAGCACGGTTAATACATGGGGTGCCTACGTCACCGTTGGTGGAGGCTCTAATCTGGTTGGGGCTATCTGCAATGGGACGGGATATTCGATTTACGCAAAATAGGAAACTGCCATGACCATATCAACCTTCAAACCCAAGTACCGGCCGGCGCCAAGGGTATGGAAGTGTGATTGTGGCTGCGAAAATTTCTGGCTGTATGAGGACGGTCGAATCGAGTGCGCAGAATGTCTGACGTTCCACCACAGCCGTACTGGTTTTTGGAAAATCGTCGATCTGAATGCGCCGCTCAGACACCGGGTGCGGCAGCCTGACGGGTCATACGTCGAGGAGGGACCAGATGAAGGGGCAGGCGAAAGTCCGGAAGGTGATGCACGAGTTCAAGACGGGGGCGCTGCACAGCGGCTCGAAGAAGGGGCCGAAGGTGACCAACCGCAAACAGGCGGTAGCGATCGCCCTTAGCGAGGCGGGGCAGTCCAGGAAAAAACCATGAAGTACCGTTGGTGCCGCAAACGCATGGGCTGGCTGCGTTGGCTGACAGGCTGCCGCCGTTGCGATTGCCCTCGCGGTATCTGCTACCCGATGGGGCGTGAGGGCGTAACAGAGACGCGATAGCTACTCGGCGGGCGGCCGCAGGGGCACGACATTTGTCGCAGCGACGTGGGCGGGCGTGCCCCAGTTCAAGTGGTGCTCTAGCTCCGGCCGATTTAATTGTAGCTTATAGTAAGGTACTTTAGAACCGGATGACCATTCCGTACTGATAGCGAGTATGGCCCGTACCTTGTCGTCGATGCCCCACTTACTTTTCATAAGATTGAGTATAGTGGTATAGGATTCACCGGTGCGCTTGCACCACGCCTTAAAGGCTCCGTGATCAAAACGCAGCTCGTGCTCGTCGAGCCCGATGTGGATCAGCGCCCGTGGGTATTTGTTGCGGTTAGGGCCTTCGCCGATCACCACGATCCGGCCGCCGATAGACCCCATCCGAGGGCGGCCCGGCGCAGCAAAACTCTGGGTTACCAGTAAGGCGTCGACGTGATCTGCCATAAACCGCTCGAACTTGGTCGACAATATGTCGACGTCGTCGACTGGGTTCTCATCTCGGCGGCTGCCCCGCTGTTCGTAAAATTTCTCCTTTAGGAATTTATATATGCCGGCGACGTCCAGCTCGATCAGTTTGAGCTGGGTCGCTATCGCCGCGCCGGCGGTGACCCCGACGATCACCGCAACATGGAACCGTTCCTCTGGCCGGATGTCGGGCACGTCACGGTACAGCCGGCTCCTGATATGTTTTATAGTACTCTGAATATCATCGACGTGGCTGGCTGCCCAGTGGGCGAACTCCCGTCCAGCGTGGCCGTAGTTACGCTCGACCTGCTGTACGGTTGACGACGCGTGCTCGTCGGTCTCACCCGCCGGCTCGACCTGATACTCGAACAGGCGCAGCGCGCCGGCGTTGGTGTGGGTCCGGTCCTGCTCGATGATCTCAGCCGAGGGTTTGTTTGCCGAGATAGCCATAAGAGTGCGCCAGTAGCCCACGCTGCGTTGCTCTATCTTGCTGTCCAGCCGGGCGCGCCCACGTCCCTGCGTTATGTTAAAAAACATCTCGACCATCATGGCGATGTGGTCCTTGTTAACCACGTGGATTTCGTCCCAGTACACCGGCATGAACTTGGTCTCGCCGAGCGAATGCTGGACCGAGTTGGGCGTGTCGCGGATCGCCGACATGCCGGTGATCGGGTTGCACCAGACTGCGGTGCCGACCCGAAACGCCGAGGTCTTGCGTGCGCCCGACTTCGACGACCACACCGACAGGATGCAGGACTCGCCGACGAACTCCATCAGCGGCGCGGCGAACGACGCAGCGACCAGCACCTGCAGCTCGGGCTTGTCACCAACGACGAACGTCGTCGCCTCGCGCCACCCCTCGATATCGCCGCACGGTCGGTAGTTTTTATGTATTGTGGGGTCGCCCAGCTGCGCTACCCCCGCGCTGCCGTCCGGGCGGTAGAACGTGCCGCCTATACTTAACCCCTCCAGCTCACCGGTGTCCTTGTTACGGACCCATCCGAAAGAGGGCGGCGCCTCGACGGCTTTGCAGGCTTCCTGCAGTTCTGTTATCCAAGCCATTATGAAATCCATAAACTTAAGCGCATTGGATCGGTTCAGCACCAGATGCTGCGCCGCAAATACGCTACGTATTTTGTCGAACGTGTTGCTTACCTTATTGCCGTCTACCTGGATGTGCCGGGTCCGGTCCAGCGTGTAGTCGAACAGCAGGCGGTACCCGCCACCGTCGCCCTGGTCGAGCAGCTGCGCGTTGTCGACCCGGCCTTTTACCAGGACCAGCCAGTCCTTGAGTTCGTTGTCCCACCGCTCGACCGCGTCAGGCGCCTGCCGGTAGCCGCGCGGTAGTTCGTAGGTGCTGATGTTGTAGGGGCCCTTGATCTTGCCGCGCCACGCGCAGTTGTCGCACACGCCCTTGCGGTTGGCGTCGAACGAGGCGCAGTCTGGCGCACCAAAAGTACCCTTCTCCTCGTGCTCCCGCTCGGTCTGGTCGAACTTGGCGTCGGTCTCCTCCTCGCTGTACTTCGGGAACTTACGGCCGAGCCGGTGCGCAGCCTCCCGGTCGTTGCAGAAATAGGCGAGGTTGACCATCAGGTGCCACAGCGTGCGGTCGTCGTGCTCGCCACCCTCGGCCAGGCTTTTCTTGACCTGAGGGCAGTGGTTAGAGATCACGTTGAAGTCCGCAGGTGGCGGCCTTGTTAGGTTTGCCTTGGCTGCAGCCAGCAGCTTTGACCGGGGTTGCTTACCCGGCGGCGGCGCTCCAAGGGAACTTACTACGGTAGTAAACTTTGCCAGGAACTCGTCGGCCGGGTAGAACCTGGGCAGATTCAGCTTGCGCTGCCCCGCTGTCATCTCCCAGCACGGCACCCGGTCGGTCGGGACTTTATAGTTGAACGTCTCGGGCGGGCGCAGGATGCGCGCGCTGTCGGTCGAGATGCCGATGTCGCCGCGCGCACCCAGTTCAGCGAGCAGCGAGCGGAACGCCTTGGCGTGCACCGTCCACTCATTACCGGGTAATGCCCGGTCGATTACCCAGTAAAGGTGCATCCCGTAGCCGGACGACATCCACAAGTTCGGCATGGGCAGGCGGTCGCGCACCGACCACAGCCACTCGATCAGCTCGGCGTGGGTTTGCCAGACTTGTCCCGGCTGCTTGCCGTCGCCCGGCCGGGAGATGTCGGCGTCATACCAGAAGCAGCGCAACGCCTCGACGTTGGCCTGCAGCCGGCGTTCCTCCTTGAAGCTGGCGACCGCATGGTAGACATCGGACGTGTCGGCGGTGTGGCGCAGCCAACGGACCGCCTCCTCGATGTCGGCCTGGGGGAAGAACTTATGGCGGAGGCCGCTGGACCCCGGGCGCTTGAACGCGAATGCGTAGTAAGCGCCCGGGGCAACGACGCGCGTCAGAAAATCTTGCGCGTCCACACAGGTACTCCCATCATGTAACAAGCTGGGCCAGGGGCTATTTCTGATCCGGTGTAGCCGACCTGGCTTGTTACGTACCCAGCAGGTTATCGAGCACCGACTCCATGTCCGACTCGACCTGGAGCGTCTTGGCCTGCCCATTCTTGCGGGGGCGGCCACGCGGCGCCGGCGCCTTGACCTCCTCCTCGAACGGGTTGGGCTCGGCCTTGGGCGCAGCCCGACGAGCAGCCGGCGGCGGGGCTACTTCCTCCTCCGGCTCGTCCTCGTCGGCCTCGTCCTCGGTCATCTCCTCGTCGTCCTCGATCGGCGGCTCCACCGGGGCCTGACGCGGCGGCGCCTGCTGCGGCTCAGCCGGCGCGTCGGACGAGACGCCCAGCATCCGCTCGATCAGCGGGTGCGCCACCATGCCGCCCTCGCCGGTGTCGCCGGTGCTGAGCAGCTGCTGGTTGTCGTCGAGCCAATCCAACGTCTCGAACGACAGGCGGGGGTAGGCCACGTTCTCGTCGAACCCGATGCGGGTGGCGACAGTCTCGAAGCTGGCCCCCTTCGACGCGAGGAAGTCGCTGTAGTTGCTGAGGTTGTTCAGCGACATGGGCGGGATGCGGAGCAGCATGGGACCGCCCATCAGCTCGTTCTCGATGTCGCCCAGCGGCACCACCGCAATCCGGCGGGTTTCCTGGCACGCCTTGGCGCGCTTGCCCGCGTCGGTCACGCGCGAGCCCCACTGCGAGTGCTTGCACGTGCCGCAGACCGGGTTCTGCTTGTGCGGCACCCCGACATCCGGGGTGATGCCGTCGGTGGAGAAGCAGTCCGGCCCGTCGCTGTCGCCCTCGGTGTAGGCACGGGGGAAGAACTGCCGCGAGATGTTCGGGCTGACACCGATGATCACGACGTCGATGTAGGTGGCGGCGCGCCCCCGGTCGTCCCGCACCAGCTTCTCCTCGGTGCGGTACTTGAGGCGGAAGTTGCGCCCCTTATAGGTCACCACCGCATACGAGGCGGCGATGCCCTGCCGGGCGTTGTTGAGCAGGTTGGACCGGCGCAGCCTCGCCAACGACGACGGGCGGCCACGGTCCAGCGAAGTGAGGGAATTAGCCATTGTCGATCGGTTCCTCCGAAAATTTGGGGAGAGTTGGTACCCTATAATTATAGGGTACACCGGAAGTCTACGCCTAGCTGGACCGGACCCGCAAGACGCTAGCTTGTGAAATGTCCACGCCCGGTATGGGCGCGCCGGTGTCACGCACGATCTCGACAGCAGCTCCCTTCGCGACGCGCGCTTCCAGGAGGTCCCAGAGTTTGCGCTTGCGGATGAATGCCAATGTCGAGGCCCAATCACGCACCACCACGCTAGTCACGGTGGACTTAAAAGCGGTACCATCACCGCTCTTGATCGAGTCTAACCCCGATATGTTGAGATGGTCAAGTATTGCCGTCTCCAGTTGGAACTTCATATCTTTGAACGGTTCCAACTCGACCTTGTGCTTGTCTTCGATCTGCTTGATGCGGTCGCGTAGCTGCAGGTAGCGTTTGGTCATTTCTGCTGGTGTCATGGGTTGCCTCCGAGACAAAAATGCGGCGCGCCTGGGGACTAAAGGGCGCGCCGCTAAGGGTACTCGGATGGAACCTGGACCAGAAGGGGAAGGTCCAAACAACCGAGTTATATCTAAGCGGGCACGCCTCTACTGTCAACTAATGTTCTTGCCGATGGAACAGGTCGAGCAGTAGTCCCTGGAAAGATTTTCTATCTTGCAGACGTTGATACACGGCGCGCTCGACCGATGTCCCGACGAGGTGCGCGATCAATGTTTTAGACGTCTGGCCCGGCCGCACGATCCGGGCGTTGGCCTGTTCATAAGTTTCGTAATTATTAGATGGCGAGTACCAGATGATCGTGTTCGCCGCCGTCAAGGTGAGGCCGTGCGCCATGCAGCCGGGGTGTGCAACGATCCCTCGCGGGCTTTCTGTAGACATGAACCTGGAAAAGATTTTGTTACGCTGCCCGAGCGGGGTCTGGCCGTGCACCACGACGATATCCTCGCCGGCCTTGAGCAGATGCGCCGCTACCCCTTCCAGGGCGTGGGTGAACGGCACGAACACGATGAACTTGCGTGTCGTGGACTCGACGATCGCCTGACAGGCATCGAGGCGGGGCTTTACCGGCAAGGCGAACACGCCCTTGTCGTCCGTGTAGATATACCCACAAGACACCTGCAATAGCTTGGACTGCAGCACGCCCTCGTTGGCGGCGGTGATCGTCTCGCCGTTGTTGGTCTGCATCCGCAGCTTGTTCAGCATCATCGTGTAGGCTTTCTGGGCCAGCGGCTCCAGGTCCACTTTAAAGCTGCGATAGGTCGTCGCCGGCAGCTCGGTCACATCGTCGAGCGCGTAGCGGACGGCCGGCTGCATCTGCTCATGTATCAACTTGACGGCCTGCGGCCGCTTGACCCAGCGGAACGGGCTGACCTGCCGCATCGTCAGGTCTTTGAAACGAGTGAAAGACTTTGTCGTGCGGTCCGGCGTCAGCAGTTTGATCTGGGCCCACGCATCGGTCGGCGCCTTGGGGGTGGGCGAGCCGGTCAAACCCCATACGTATTTAACCGTGCTATTGTCGATAATCTTACGGGCGGCACGCCACCACAGCGTGCGCGAGTTCCGCAGCACCGCCAGCTCGTCGATCACGAAGATCGAGAACCCGCGCGCCACAAGGGCGTCCGCCATCAGGTCGAGCCCGTGGTGGTTGATGATGTACCAATCCGCCGGGGTGAACAGCCGGTCGAGCCGGTCCTGCCGGGACCCGTGCAGGATTTGCACCTTCATCTTGGGGTCGAGGCGGAACAGTTCCTTCTCCCACACCTCGACCAAGGTGGACAGCGGCGCGGACACCAGGACCGGGCCGGTGAGCGCGGTGGTGCGGCGCAGGTAGTCCGCCGCCCAGATCACCGACCTGGTTTTGCCGGTGCCGAACTCGTTGAGCACGTAGGCGCGCTCGGATTTGGCGAGCAGCGCGGTGGTGGTGCGCTGGACCGCCCAGGGCGTCTTGCCCATCCAGTCATAGCTCATTTATAGTCCCCTAGTTTTTACTACCAGTAGTAACCAGTCATCGAGCGCGGTGAGCCCCTCGTCGTCCGATACGACGAACACGACAGCACCGCTCGCCTCGATGCGCTCGATCAACCCTTCCTGCCGGGGCGTCGGTTTGCCGCCCGGTCTTTTTGCCTCGATGGCGAACCCGTGCCCGTACAGGAAGCCGAGGTAGTCCAGCGTCGACTCGCCATACCCACCGGGCACCGGCATGTACACGTACAAATTATGCGAGCGGTACTTGTTTAGAATGATCCTGATTCGCTTCTTGATATTGCGTTCGATCACCTGTCCCATGGCTCTACGCGTATAACTTTCGTATTGTAGGTATCGACGCCTAACACGAGCGCACGTTTACGCGCCTGCTCTACGTTGGGGAACCACTCGATAACATACTTGTCGTCGTCCCGGTATCGCACCATAAATTTATGTTCGCGCACTATGTAGAGTATCTCCAACCCCCTTAGGGCCACTCGACACCTTCCTCAGCCAGCGAGTCCCACAAATCCTGCATGAGCTGGTTCTTCGCCGGCGGCAGCGAGCAGAGGTGGGCGATATACCAGTCCGGCAGGTCGCACTTGATCAATTTGTCGCGCTTCCACTCGACCTCGATCGGGCCGGACGAGTACTCGTGGCCGTCACCGGTCCTGGCGATCACGTGGGCGTGCAGGTGGTACGGATCGGACTCGATCCGGATCAGGAACCGGCCGCGAATGCGGGACGGTATCTGATCGTAGACCCGCTTGATCAGCCGGGGCATCAGACGTCTTCCAGGCCGATCTGGTAATCAACGTCTTCCCACTGCCGCGACAGTGTATGCGGCATATCTTTGCCGCACTGCCACGCGTTGTAGACAGCGCGCTGCCGGCACAGCTGCGCGTATGTCATGTCACCAACGCGATCCGGTGCCGTAGTGTGGGCACGAGGTGACGGCGCAGTACTTAACGCAAAGTCCGCTTGGTCGTGGTGGGTACTCGTTTTCATGGCTGGCTTCCTCCAATCGTCTGACGCGCGGGAGTATCCCGCGCCAGATTCCAGGTAGTCCATCGCGAGTGTACGTCTGTGAGATTATTTTATCGTTGTTGGCAAACAGGAACGCCGCTTTGACCTCTTGCACCTCCGGCGCGTAGTGCATGATCGTCGCGGACATCAAGGCGAGCTGGGTCTGGTCATCGGTAACTTTGCCGGACTTATAGTCCACGATGACCGCCGCCTTGGGACGTATCTTGGCGAAGTCGAGCACCGTGCGGAACCACACGTGCGGACTGAAGAACGCCGCCGGCTTGAGTTTCTCGGTGAGGCCGAGCTTCTGCTCGGCCATTGTCTCACCGGGGGCGTCGATCAGCTTAACCATCATCGGTTCGTGCTGCGCGTACGGCAGCGGCAAGGGTTTGCCATCGCGCACCCGCTCCTCGAACGCCTTGTGCATCGCACTGCCCTCGATGAGGGCGCGCGACTCCTCTTCTTTAATGTCCTTCACAACGTCGTAATGGTAAAATCTTTTAGGACAGGTTTCATATGCTTTTAATTTTGAGTATGACCAAGTAAATGTCATGCTGTCTTCCTCTGAGGTCGCATAAGGTTATACGTTTTTCTGCCGTGTGCATACACGTCGTCAATGTTCTGTTGCGGCGTACCCCAATAGAGATTGTCGACGACGTTTTGCTGGCTGCCATCTTTATGGCACGCAAGCGTTGCTTCAGCGGAAGGCGGCGGACCGACGAACGCTACCAGCATGAGGCGGTGGACCCGATGAATTGTCTGCTGCCCGTCTTTGGTCAGACCCACACCAGCATACCCTTTACGGTATTGCAGTTTCATAATTCGCTCGCGACGAAAAGCTAGGTGCGGCAGCTCACCGTTACCGGCCGTCGTGACGACTGCTTTTGGCAAGCTTCGCACCCGCCCGCAGTTCGACACCTCGTACAGTTCTTCGTAACCAACGATGGGCCGCCACTCCTCCATGCGCTCACCCTGTGATGTGCTTCACGGCCCACATGACCGCTTCCTCGATCTTGGTCTTCGCCAGGGACATCTCACGACTGGGGCCGAGGTAATCGCAGAGTTTGTAAAACTCTAGCCCCATGTCTTTGACGACCTTCATGTTCTGCTTATCGAGGTCCGTCAGGACCCGGTACTCGTGCCGCATGACGTTGTTCGCGACGCGCTCGTCCGAGGTGCTGTCCACGTAAGTTATTCCTTCTTGTCACGAACAGCTCGTTGCGCCGGCGGCGACTGAATCGGCACCGGCGCCCCCAGAATCATGCCACGTCCGGTGAACTTGGTCGTCTTCCCCTCCGCGTCGGCGGGGGTATCGGCGAGTTTTGTATTCATCTACTCCTCCTTCTTACCGTAGTCGCGGCGGGACGCACCGGTATGCCGCACCGGCTCCTCCTCTTTCTTCGCCTCCGCTGGTGCGGCCCGCGCCGCCGTGTCAGCCATCGCACCGGCGATCGCCACGGCGTTGGACGGCGGCGCAGCGGTCGCCCCACCGGCGTTGGTCGCCGTCACGATGCAGCTGACGCTGGTACCGGCGTCGCCGGCCGCGACGACGTAGCTGCTCTCGGTGGCGACCCCGGCGCCGCTCCAGGCGTAGGCGTAGCTGACCGGCTCGTTGAGCCAGTTGCCCATCGTGCAGGTAAGCGTTCCATCCACGGCGGCGGTTCCCATAACCAGCGGGACATCGACATTGACCGGCGCTGCCGGCGTGGTCGAGCCGCCGTAGCTGACCTCGGTCACGTTAGCGCCGGCGGGCTTGTCGCCGGCCGGGGCCATCTGGGTCTGGAGCGCGCGGGCGTGGTAGACCTCGAGGGAGTTCTGAATCCACTTGTTGATCATCGCCCCGCCGTCCGGGCTGGAGAGGTGGGCGGACCACAAGGTCAGGTAGCCGCTACGGGAATTGTCGTAGAGGAACTGCACGAACTCGGCCGGCGCCGGCTGCGTCGGGTCGAGCCCGGCGGCATCCAGGTCGAGGAGGGTGATCGGCGCCGTGTTGACGAGGAAGAACCCGGGCTGGACCGGGTTCTCGGACCGCGCCACACCGCCTTCGCGCTCGCGCTCTGCTACTGCTGTCGTGTTTGCCATTATGCCGCCTCCTTGGTGATTCTGTCGGCCCGCGACAGTCGGTTGCGAAAGAACCCGCCGTACTGCGGGTACTTCTCGTGGAATTTCCTGGCGTAGAATGGCGACCAGTTGTTGTTGATCTTATAATTCGACTGGTCCTCCAGCGGCGTCGCGGTTTCCCAGCGCACCCGATGCAATACGGCCCGCGCGCTGTAGTGGTCGAAGCCGCGCCGGATCATATGGAACGTAAACTGCTCGAACAGCCGCCACACGTCCGGGTTCTGTGCATCAACAAAAGCGAACGTCGCTGCGTTCACCTCCATCCGGCTTTTCATTTGTTGTCCCCTTGTTCAGCTGCGGTCAGGTTGCGACCCCAGCCCCCCTCGCTGGCCAGCGGCAACCCGGCACCCCACGACGGCACGGTCGCGAACTCGCGCGCCAGCTCGGCATCCATCGCCGCCGCGTCGCTCGCGGGCACGCAGTAATCCAACGAATCGTGCGTGCTCAAGAACGCACGGAACCCGGTCGATGCGCGGACGCGCAGCGCGATGTCGGTGACGATAATACGCGACAGCGCCTGGCTGATATTCTCCACCGCCTTGGCGCCGTAGATGTTCCTGGGCGTCTTACCGAACTGTGCGTCAGCGTAAGTCAAGCGTTTGTCCATGGTTTGATGCAGGTCAGGATAGCATATCCGCAAGCCGTTCGGCAGGGTAAAGCAGTCGTAATCCGGCGCGACCGGGATGTGCTTGAAGACCTCGTCCGCCTTTCGCTCGGTGTACCCCAGGCTGCGGGTAAAGCGGATCACCTGATACAGCATGCGAGCGGCGTACCCCCACAGGTCGGGGATTTCCGGATAGGTATTCCGGTATTCCCGCACGATCTCGCCGGCTTCCTGGGTGGTGACCTTGTGGCTGATGCCACCATTGCCGATAAATAACATCTTACGGAACTTGTCGGCACCGCAGCCATAGCCCAGGCCCAGGATGGCGGTCTTGCCCACAAATCTTTCTAGCTTATCTTTCTTAGGATCAATCGGACGATCGTAAATGATCGTGGCGAACTCCGAATAGACATCGCGCCGTTCGCGGAACGCATCCAGCAGCGTGCCGCAGTTCGCCATCCAGGCGGTCATGCGCGCCTCGATCTGCGAGGCGTCCCGGTGTACGATCCGCCACCCCGCCGGCGCCTCGATGGCAGTGCGCAACAGGCTCCCGCGAGGCAGATTCTGCCAATTCGCACCGCCATCTCCCGACAGCCTATGGGTGCGCGCCCCCGAGTACTTCAAAGGGATCGGGGCCCAGCCGGTGCCGACGCGCCACGGCGTCTCGGCGAGGCGCAACATAGCCGCGCTGCGCGTCTCCTCCAGCGTTGACTTGACCGCGAGCCGCGCCGCCAGCAGCGCCTGGATAAACATCGGTTGCGTGTCGTCGGCGCAGAGTTCCTTGAACTCCCAGTCACCCTTGGCCAACGCCGGGATCGACTGCCCGGTCGTTGCCGAGGTTTTCATCGGCACGATGACCTTGTGCTCGGCCAGCAGCGCGGCAAACTTGGGCTGCGACGAGAAGGTGTCCGCCGGGATTTCCTCGACCGCTTTTAACGCAGCCGCCTTGTCGGCCAGCACACGCTTATAATTCTGTTTTAGCAAACTTGCATTGAGCTTGACCTGCGGCTGGATGAACATGCGCGCGATCAAGTCGATCAGGTGCATCTCGCTGGCACAGAAATTCGCCCGCATCTTCTGGAAGATATCGTGACACAGCTCGGTATCGCGGGCGCAGTACCGGCGGTACCGAGCTAGCTCGGTACTGTCGAAGTCGGCGAGCCGCTTGCCCTTGGCGTTCAGCACCTCGTCGCCCTTGGGCGGCAGGTCCAGGTACTCCGCCACCCTGGCGAGCGACGAGCGGCCGATCGTCCAGTGGGTGGTCGCCCGCGACATGCTCAACGTGTCGAGGTACATCGCCGGCACGTGACCGTAGTGCCACGCCAGGATGGCACCGTCGAACCGGACATTGTGCGCCAGAACTGCCGACGCAGCCCAGTCGATCTGGCCCAGCCGCTTGGCGACTGCATCCTTGCCGACGAACGTCTCCGTCGGTCCGTCACCAACCTTCACACCGCACATGATCGTCTCGAAGCGCGGATCGCGGATATACTCGGTCTCGCTCATCCGAGTCAGCGAGTAGTCTTTCGCCCAGGCCGTTTCGTAATCTATGGTGATCAGCATTGGTGTCACTCGCGGAAATTTGGCGAGCGACGGTACCCTATAATATTGGATCACTCAAGACAAAAAAAGCCCCCGCTCACGGCGGGGGCTTCGTACTTATCTCGGCGTCTTCGATCTCATCGTCGGTCGGTTCGCGCTCCGCTTCGTATCGAGCTATGTGGCACCACCCCCTTTCACGATCAGAGCAAATATCAGCACCACGACAAACACCGTGAGCAGGGATATCAGCAGACCGATGCCGGCCCAGATCAGGAGGTCTATCAAAACGGCATACCCCCTAGCTTCTGCCAGTCGGCCAGACTGGCGTGCAACACGCGGTGCTGTTGTCGGTAGTTGTAGGGCTCTTGCTTGGGCTCCTTCAGCGCGACGCAGGAGATCAGCGTATCCTCGGCGAGCTGCATACGTTTCCGGTACTTCTCGCGCCACTCCGCCTCCTTGCCAAAGCGCGGCCAGTCCCAGCGGTGCAGGTCGCGGCCGACCTCGTTGCTGTGCCGCTCCCATATGTCCGGCGCCCGGCTGTAGCTGGTCGACGTTACTGCCTTGAACACCACCTTCAGCGCCGGCCAGCGCGCCATGATGTGGTACATCGTTAGCGGGTTAGTATGAGCTAGGAAGTCCGACACGGTGCTGTTGGTCAGCGCCGCCAGCCTGCGTTCGTAGACCGCCAGCTCGGTCCACGTCTTGAGCCTGGCCATCGTCTCGTCGTCGATGGCAGACCGGTTAAAGAAGATCGGGAATGCCTCCTGGTAGTTGGCGTGCAGTTGCCGGTCGAAGGCGTAGTGGATCGGCTCCGGCAGGTTGATCTGGGTGATCGACCGGCGGCCGAGCCCCTGGGCTGGCCCCAGCTCGTAGGCGATGTGGTAGGTCCTCTGCAATGAGTCGTAGCCGAGGGCGACCAGCTCGGCCAAACGGGTAGGCTTGGTGACCAGCTTGACCTGCTCGAAAGTGAGCGGGTAGTCGGTTTCCATCATCGAGGCGCGGCGGTTGGTCAGGTGGTTGATCGTCTGCATCAAGCGATGCCGGTGGTCATCGCTGGGTGTCCAGTTTGGCATGATGTAACAATCCCATCCGAGAGGGCCGCCCGATATAATCGACGATTCGGTCATATCGGGCGGTTGACATTTACGGCTTGATCTGGATGACGTCGCCGAACGGCGCTTTCTTGTCCGTCGACATGCACCAGATCACCGGATACTCGGGCTTCTTGGGGAACGCCCCAAAACCGTCGGTCAGATACACCATGCAGTCCGGCACCAGCCCGTTCTCGGCCATCCACTCGAACGGCGGGATGAACGACGTGCCGCCACGCCCCGGGATGGGGGTGCGGTAGAGCCCCTCAACCTCATCCAGGCTGTAGACCCACTCGGTGCCCTGCACGATGGCGTCGCACCAGCCGACCAGCATCCGCCGGGGTTTGACGTCCTGCATGATGCCGCCGCCCTCCGAGAAGAAGGCGTTGTACTCGCGCTCGCCCACTGAGCCCGACGAGTCGATCCACACCGCGATAAAGTCCGCCCCGTACCCCCGTTTGCCGGGCAGGTAGATGATGGGATTGAGCACAAGCCGCCGGCGGTTAACCTTGGACCAGTCCTCCCGCCGGTTGCCCACCTTGCCGGTTACCGACAGCCGGAACTTGTCCTTCCAGTCGACCTGCGGCTCGAGGATTTCATCGACCAGCCGTTGGATAGACCCTGGGATGCTACCGATCGCCTTGGCGGCTTGGACTGCCCTGGCGACCGCCTCGCGGAAGGTGATCTCGTCGGTGACGTCCTCCTCGCCGGTTACCGGATCGACGTAGGGCTCCTGCACCTCGTCGAACCGGCCACCGGCTGCCTTGGCCCGCTTGTCCGGCACTGAGCCGCGCCCGTACGATTGCGTCGGGAAGCGGCCACCGCCCTCGTTACTACCGGTAGTAACCCCGTCGGCGCCGCCGACCCCGTCGCCTGGCTTCTTTGAGCGGCCGGGCGGTGGCGGCGGCAGTTCCTCGTAGAGCTTCTTGTAGACCTCCTCGATCTTGTCGGTCCCCTTGACGTCCGGCCGGTACAGCCACTCGGGGTTGCAGATGCCGATCTTGAGGTTGATCAGGTCGGCGTTGATCACGTAGTCGGCGGCGGTATTAAACAACTCGTGAAAGTACGGCACCCCGTCGACGTTGCCGGTGCGCCGGTAATACAACGCCCGGGGCGAGTGCCGCCACACGGCGTGGTAGGTCTCGTGCGCCAACACAAAGCAGCGTTCCAGCACCTTGAGGTCCAGGAACCATGGCGGGTTGTAGAACAGCCGCTTGCCGTCGGTGGCGGCCGTGGTGAAGTGGGTGGTCGGATATTCGGAAAGTTGATCATAATAGAAGTATGCAAAAAAGGGACAAGCCGCCATGAAAGCAACGCGAGCCTCAATCATAGCCTGATCCTGTGCCGGCGTAGTCATAAGCTTAGTTGGTAACGTCATTTGACTTCCTTTCCATCCGAGTTTTTCTATCGCTGATAGGTTTTCCTCTTACGTGACTCTTCGGCCGCCGATTATATGCTTGCTGGCTTAACGTCGCCCAGCGAACATTACTCGGTTCGTAATTGCCGTTATTGTCGATGCGATCGAGCGAATACCCTGGGCCGGGTCGTAGCCCGACGTCCTCGAAGAACGCCTCGAACTTACGCCAGCGGTCGCACACGGTGATGCCGCGACCGCCATAATACTGGTACCGCTTACAGTTTTTGTTGTAGCAACGATACAGCACTCCTTTCCAAACGCCGTAGATGGTTGTGCCGAACATCCCATGAGTTTTATTCTTTTCGCCGGCCGCGTTCGGGATCAAGTGAACCTGCCGACGGACGATGTAGCCTATCGCTTCCGGTGTAACGCCGTATTCTTGGGCTATCGTTTTATAACTAGCGCCCGCGTGGTGACGGGCGCGTACCATCTGCGCCTGTTCAAAAGTCAACTTACTAAATGTCCGCATTCGTCGCTCCTTAAAGTGCCCGTCGCGGCCCAGCTAACACATACAGGGCCCCCGGGCGGTCGCGGTTATTCGGGTCCGGTCGGCTGTCTAGGGACCGCCTTCCCCACGGACACTCACGACTTGTCCGTGTCCATGTTACCTCTTGGTGATACCGGCGAGCGCCTTGAGCGCGCCCATCTGGTCGACGGTTGATCTCGTCGACCACCAGGCACCAGTCGCAACCATTGTCGCGGCCGCCGTTGTGGCGACGGATCAGCCACATCAGCTTACCGTCGGCGTCCGGCGGCGGCTTGTCACGCGGCTGGTGCGGGTTGGCGAGTTCCTGCTGCATTTTACACTTCATAGTCCCCTCCGTTTTACAGGTATTCCACGAACTACAACCCCCAGGCGGAAAGCTTGTCAGAGATACGCTGCGCCTCGCTGGCGGTAGACGAGCGTATGGCGGGGTCCTTCCTGAGGTCGCTGGCCTCGATGCCGGTCAGCATGTTGTCGATGTCGTTGGCGACCTCGTTGACCCGCTGGTCGCCGCCGATGTTCCACCCCGGCAGCAACGTGACCAGCTCGCGCACCGCACGCACGCTGGCCTCCTTAAAGATCGCGTCCTTATCGGACAGCCGATCGGTCAGGTGACGCACGCGCTCGCCGACTTCCTCCCACATGGCACGCTGCGACGCCTGCACCTGGATGTCCTGGCGCGCCTTCAGGTGGTGCGACAGGCGCTCCAGATAGGCCGGCGGCAACCCCCTAAACCCGGCGCCGTCGGGGATCGGCTCGAAGTCCTGCCAGATTCTGAAGCGCGACCTAATTTCCTCGGTAGTGGGGTAGTCGCTTTGCTTGTACATGCCGCCAAGGTTCGGCTGCGCCGACAGGATCAGGCTGGGGTAGATCGGCAGGAACCCTTCCAGCTCATCGGTCGCAACCCGCTTGAGTTCGCCGATTTCTTTCAGGTACCGCTGAAAGATCGGGTGCGGCAGCAGCCTCGGCCCAGTCTTACGGTCCGCGTTGAGGTCCGACACCCACGGCAGCGTCAGGTCGTAGTGCCGCATCCGCACGGCGGCGTACGCGCTGCGCACCGCCTTTAACGGGCCGTCGACACCGGCCAGCATGTTCTTCATCAGTTTGCCGACGTCGCCCTTGGCGTTGTTCAGACGCTTGAGGTCCTCGAGTCCGGCGCGGTCGGACTTGGTACTGTCCCACACCGAGATTTTGACGTGCGCCAGGAGCGCGCTCTCCTGTAGCGCCTTCCCCATGTCGAGGTCGGTCACGCTCATGTCGATTGTGTCCATAAATTACTCCTTTCGTTGGTTCCACGCCGAGGTGGCGTCGTCTTGCCAGACGGTGCTGGGTTCATAGTTTGTGTGTACCTGCGGACCGGTTGCGCCGCACCGGCCGCACTCGACATTGCCCCACTTGCGATGCAACGCGGCGAATACGAAACAGCTCGTCTCGCCGCAGAACGGGCACGGCTTAATGTCGGTCACGGTTCCTCCTTGTTCTCGAGTTTGTATATGCGGCCCAGGTAATACGTGTGCTGCCACGGGTACGACGAGCCGCAGGCCGGGCAGAAGACATAGCGACCGCCGCCGTCGTCTACCTCCCACCGCCACTCGCAGCACGTCGCGGTGCAGTTAGTCTCACGGCTCAAAAATCCGGCGAAGCCGGCATTAACGTCAGTCATTGTTTACTACCTGTAGTAAGTTACGACTTGTGCTCGATGGCGCCGCCGGCGAGCGGTGAGGGGGAGCGCACCCCCTTGACGTCGCGGTGGGTGATGCGCGGGTTGCCCGCGCCCCTGTTGGGGTTCTTGGTCTTGCCACCCTGCCCGACACCGCCCGACCGGGACCTGGGGGGCAACGGCGGAATGCGGTAGGTGCCGGACGAGAACCCGCCGCCCCGGTCGAAGGTAGCGACCTCGGTCCGGATGGCTTCCGGCAGCATGTAGCGCAGCCAGTGGTCGTCGTGGCGTATGTAGAGGCGCGACAGATATGCCTTCGCCTCGACGTGCAGCGTGCGGGTACAGGCCGCCGCCAGGGCGCACCGCTCGGGATCGCGACGGCGGTTCTGCTTAACGTCTGCTTTGACCACCTCGATGTATAACGGCTCGGTAGCATCGTAGACTGGCAGCCCGTCGAGGGTCTGGATACGTCGTGTCATAACAGGTTCCCTCCTAGCCATGAGCGGCGATGAGCACGTTCTTGTTTTTGCGTTGGTAGTCCCGGTACTCGGCGGTCGGGTAGACGTACTTGGCTCGCCGGGGATCGGCGACGATCGTGTTGATGCCGAGCACACCCATGTCCTGGTGCATTCTTGAAATGTACTTGATAAAGGGCGAGGCGGTGTCGGCCGAGATGTGCTCGACCAGCTTGAACACGCACACCATCTGGCCGTCCTGACCCGCCGGCAGCTTGGCCCGCATCGGGTCTTTAATAACGTCCTCGATGTCCGGCAGCTGGTCGGCGTACTTCAGGTGGGCCATGTACTGACCCGCCGCCGAGGCGCCGATCCAACTGGCGACCAGCTCGTGCGCGATGTTGTCGTTCAGGTTTAATAGCTCGCCGCGCGCCGCCAGGGCTTGCGTTCTGATACCCCGCAGGTCGCGGTCCATCAGCACGAGACTTCGCGGTGTGCAGAACTGGTCGGTCCCCTCCGGCACGGTGTCGCGGAACACCACGCCGGGGTGACTTCGGGCGAACGACACCGTGAGATAGTGCGGGCGTTTCCAGTCGCGCTGGGTTTCCACCCACACCAGCCACGGGTTCAGCTTGCCCTCGACCTTCAAGAGCCCGCGCCGGTTGACGATGAACATCAGCTCGCGCAGCACGCCCGACCTGTCCGACGTGCGGTTGGTCGCGGCGATGGCGCGCCACCGCTTGGTCAGCTTCCAGTTGCCCACACGTCCGTTGAGCAAGAGGTCCGCCATCGGCTTCTTAACGTCGTCTTCCCCTTGGCCCCACTCATCGAGGAAGACCACGCCGTCCTCCGGCAGGTCGTACTGCCACTCGCCAGGCTCGTACCATGCGACCGGGTCGTCGGGGTTCCCCGACGGCTCGCACACCCACAGATTGTCAACTGCCGGCATCCACGGCGGCCGCGAGAACACCGTGTTCGGCGCCCCGCCCTCGGCATTGCGAGTTGGTATCATAAAACCTCTTGCGTCCGGACTCGTAATTGTAGCGATCATAAAATCAACGAGCCCGATCGGCTTATTAAGCGCCTGCGCCAACATCTCGACGTACTGGAAGACGCCCTCGGTTTTGCCGACGCCCGGATTGCTCTCCAGGCAATAGGCGTTGGGCCGCTCGTTATGTAGTAGCGCGGCCATGTGGGTTTGCAGCAAGTAGTCCTTGCACCTGATAAGATCCATTGTGTTAGTCCCCTTAGAGTTAATCTACCGCCCAGCCGGCGGCGATCAGATCGTCGACATGCGGGAATACCGCTACCCGCTTTTCCGGCACGTTATCGACATACATCGCGATGCCGCCGGTATCGGTAAAACCAAAGATCGCGCCGAACTCGACGATCCGGTCGTTCTCGTACCGTTTCATGCACAGGTAGGCACCCGGCCACGTCGTCGGGTCCGGCACCATGCGACGGACCCGTGCTTCCCGCTTACTGTCCATCGTCAAGCCCCCTCTCGATCATGATCTTCTCGGTGTGCACGTGCTTGAAGGCACGGTGGAACGCACCGGCCCGGCTCATGCCGCCGCCACCCTCCAGGTCGAGCGACCGTTGGGTCAGCGCCCGTCTTTTAGCGGCGGCGCTGACGTCCGAGGCGTCTTCCTTGTTTGAGACGAACTCGAACGTGACTGTATAGGTGTGACGGTACTGGCCGTTCCAGAATGTGCGGGCCATCTTATTTCACCAACGGCATCCGCCGCACCCTCATCTCGACATTGCGCACGGCGCGCTGGTGCTCGTACTTCAGGTCGATCAGCAGCCGCATCATCTCGCGGATCGACAGCTCGTCAAACTGGTCGAAGTCGATGCGGTACTCGCGACCGGTGGCCTGCCTGATGTCGGCGCGCAACTGGTGGATCATGTGCAGTCGTTGTGTCATTTCTAACTCCATCCGAGGTTATTTACTACCGGTAGTAACTGTCACTTGCCGGTCGCCGCCGGCCTGCCCTCCAGTTTGGTGTCGATCCAGTGGTACATCCACGCCTTGGCCTGTCGTTTGTCGCGACGGCGCGGGTTCTTCATGGTCAGGACGCGCGCCGCGGCCACCCTCTCGTCGTAAGTGGCAGCGTCGCGCAGCATGATCTCGGCAACCTTACGATAGTACACGATGTCCATGTCCATCCTCCATGTGTTTTATTTGCATTATACCATAATATCAATGGTTTGTCAAGAAATAAGTTATTGTGAAACACAAAAATATGGCGGCGGGCCATTAGGCCCGCCGCCATAATGTCACAGCTTTTTTGCCTTGGCCTCGACGTTGACCAGTCTGCCCTCTACCTTGACGATGCGGTCGCGCAATGCATCCATCGCGTGCGACAGCTCGGTGAACTCCTGACGCAGCACGACCGCCTCCGCCTTGACTGCCTCGACGATCGGGTCGGCTTTGAGCGGACCGTAGGCCAGCTCCCGGTACTCGGCGACGAGCGCCCACGGTAGATTGGTTTCCTTGCCGACGCGCTGGTCGTCGTAGTTGTCGATGTAGCGGCCGATCTGGTCGTCGAAGTGGCTGTCGAGCACGCCGCGCACCTTGGCCTTCTCGTGTGACGTTAACGTGCGGTTGTAGTCGTCGGCCTCCATGTGGGCGACGGCCGCGCGCAGCACGGCGGTGTCGGTGACTGGCGGGGTATACGAGTTGGACTTGGCCATGTCGTCGGGTTCCTCCTGAGTTACGTTTTCGTAGTGGCTATCCTTAAACAGGCCACCAGCGTCGGCCATGTGCGGTGCTGGCTTCCTGCCTGCCACACAGGCCGGGCAGACACACTTTTTTGGTTTGTAGGCGTCGAAGTGCCAGCCCATGCCACGGTACTTGCGGGCGACAAAGTCGGGGTGGTTGCCGCCGGTGTTCCAGTGCAACACGCCGGCCTCGCCGCACTCGATGCAATGCGCTGTCACAAACGTATGGTAGGCGCCGTCGGTAAACTCCGTGGCAGTGTCGTAAGACGGCGTGGCGTTTAATATGCCTGTTGATTTCTCGATGCGCCGCTTGGTAGCTATCATTGTATTGTCACCTCCTGTTTGGCATGTAGCTGACACCGAATATCTGCCGGTACGCCTCTC
>Ga0210380_10000371_pt1 | contig 20756 bp, 21 predicted proteins | sample PLM4_5_coexredo_FD_155476 | JGI IMG/M metagenome (GOLD analysis project Ga0210380, IMG submission 155476) | Groundwater sediment microbial communities from an aquifer in East River, Colorado, USA - PLM4_5_coex redo | ecosystem: Environmental > Terrestrial > Soil > Riparian zone | place: USA... | reverse complement strand
GAGGGGAACGGACCGTCAATGACTTCAGAAAATTCAAGAAGGGCGGTCGTCTTCAGTATCCGTTTCACACGTTCGGGGTCATCAATACCTGGCAATTGAATCTGAATCTCAGCGCTTCTATTACCGCCACGCTGCTGGATGGTGGTCTCGGCAACGCCAAATTCATCGATCCGTCTTTCGATTGTTCGAATCGTTTGAGTCATTGTTTCCTGGCGCAGCCTGAGGGCGGCGTCATTCTGCAACGTAAGGGTGTAAGTGTTGTTGCCTTCCGGCGAGATGCTCCACTCTCCCTTCAACTCCCTTTCAAGTATTGAACGGACGTCGCCTCTGCCGTTCGGCACTACACGCAGCAGATGGATCTCGATCGCTTCGGCGCCTTCCGACGAGACGGGATTGTTCCTCTCCATGGAGTCGTACTGGATGTTCTCATCCGAAAGACTTCTTTTGAGCAGCTCGATGGATCGGTCGGCTTCTGCCTTGAATGCATCCTGGATCTGTACCTCCAAACCCATCTGCGTGCCGCCTTTCAAATCCAGGCCGAGCCGTATGTTTCGCTGCAAGTTCGCCGACAATTCCTCCACTGTTTTCGGAAATCCAACCGTGCTGATAACGCAGCCCAGTACCACAATAAAAATGACAGTCCACTTCCAACGCACAGACATAGGTGCTCCTTCGCTTGGAAAAATTATTAAGTTTTGTTGACGCTTAAGCTGCGAAGGCTGGGACGGGAGGGGCGCGAACCGGCGTGCTGCTGACGGTAATAAAATCGTCGAGGGTCGTGACTGCGAATCGAAGGGAGCGATAGACAGGAAGGACATGCGTCTGAACGCAATAGCCGTTCAGAATCGCTACAGACTTCTTTGAACCCGGCACCCTGATCTCTTTAGTCGTCCAAAGAGACCTGCCTGCCGCCGCCACGATATTACTGGCTTCGTTTGGCTGCACCGGCTGGCCGAGACCGCTGGCCGCCACCTGCAGAGGACGTTCCGGCGACTGGCTGTTTCCAACTCCGAGATTTGTGGAAAACAGCAGGAGTACCAGCGTGGTCAGCGCGGACATCCATTTTCCTGATTTCTGACGTTCAGACATACTCGAAGAAGTATAGGCGGGACAAGCTCACTGTGCGAAGAGTTTCAGCTTGGGATCCTAGCGGAGCACTGTTTCAATAGCTCGCATCGACACCATGTAGCAAAGAATGGTCAGGAGAAACAGAAGGGGAGCGATGGAACGTGGAATTCCCATTTCTTCTGCGACATGCATGATCTGCTTCAGCGTCGCAAGGGCGTGACCGTCGAATTCACGGCTGGCGGTCCGAAATCTTTCCGAACATCGAAGCAGACCGATGGACGAGATAATAATCAGAATCTTTGTAAGAATAATCACAAGGCCGTGAAATCTACGACAGGGGCGGCCCGTCGTCAACCCTGAATCTTTGCGCGTTGTGATTCAAGCTGTCCCGCCTTAGAATCGGGGCACCAGAACAGGAGATAACAACATGCGACAGTTCGTACGCCTCGTGGGCCTTGTCCTGGCTCTCAACGTGTTCATGGGCATTGCTCACGCGCATCACAGTCAGGCCGGCATTTTCGATCCGAGCAAGACGATCGAGGTTACCGGCATCGTCAAATCCGTGTCGTGGCGCAACCCGCATGGACAGATCCTTCTATCGGTGAAGGACGCGAAGGGCGCTGAAACCGTGTGGGATGCTGAAACGGCGTCGATCAGCATTCTGCGGAATCGCGGCGTCGATGGCAGCTCCATTCATGTCGGTGATCGCGTGTCAATCGCGGGTTCGCCATCGATGCGCAACCGCCCCGAAATTCTTGCGCGCAACGTCCTTTTGCCGAACGGATACGAGTTCACGTTCGGAGCGGACAGCGCCTACTTTCCAGCCGGGAAAGCAGGACGACTGATTGGCAGTGCGAAGCCCGATGGCAATGTCGCTGCAGCGAAAGCCAAAGCGGACGGCCTGTTCCGCGTGTGGTCCACAATCATGAGCGACCCCGCAGCGTTTCCGATGTTCAAGGGTGGTTACCCGCTGACCGACGCGGGCAAGGCAGGGCTTGCAAAGTGGAATCCGCGCGACAACATCCTTCTGAAGTGCGGCACGAAGGGTACGCCGCTGATCATGATTTCTCCGCTGCCGATGGAGTTCAGCAGGAAGGGCGATACCATCGTCATGCGGCTGGAAGAGTACGACAGCGTGCGCACCATCCACATGAACCCGAAGGACGTGGCGCCGACGGCGCCCACGTTGTTTGGCTATTCGCGTGGCCGTTGGGAAGGCACGACGCTGATTGTCGAGACCGATCACATCAAGGCGGGTTACTTCGATCACCTGGGCGCGCCGCAAAGCGACCAGATCAAAACCGTTGAGCGCTTCATCCCGAGCGCAGATTACAGCCGTCTCGACTACACACTCACGACGACGGATCCCGTCAACTTCACGCGGCCTTTCGAACTAAAACGGTACTTCGTGTGGAAGCCCGAGAACACCGTCCACCCGTATGAGTGTCTCGATCGCTTTGTGCCGGGGAAATAGGCCTGTGCACGTTTGCGGTTGATGCTGCCTCTGTGGAGGGCCTTTGAGGATTATGGTTTCGGGGCCGTCGGATTTCTTTTAAAAAGCTCCGGGTTATCGAGAAGCTTTTCCAGGCGCAGAACATCCTCGTTGTTTTCCGGGCAGATGTATTCCCGCAATCGTTGCCCTTCACGCAGCATCATTGTTGTGCTCGTCTTGAAAGGCTGGGTGAAGACCTTCTTGTCTTCGATGGTAGCTTCGTAGTTGATTGTGTCGTAATCGACGCGAGTATAGCGCTCGGTAATGTGCAGAGCGTCGGAGTGAAAAATACCGCCTGAGAGCACCCAGCCTTTGTCGTTGAATCCGACGATGTCGACAACCAGCGTATTTCCTTCCCAGTGGCCGATCGAATGCCCGAGAAACGACGGCTCCAGATCATCGGGATGCGACTTCTGATCGAGTGGGATCAGGCGAAAGACATTGAAGTATTCATAAAGAATCACAATCTGCTTCGGAGTCTGAACGAACTGTATCGGAAACAACGCAACGCTGTTTGCGCGCGGGCTGGGGCCCGGCAGGCAGCGACTCGTCGGGTCGTTAATTGAGCGCATGTTGACAAATTCCTGAGCCTTCTCCCGCGCCCAGGGCTGAAAAGGAATGGGATCTCGTCGAGCCTGGGATGTCACTGCGGCTTGAGTCGCCGCTGTTGGCACGCCGGGCTGATCGCTGGGTACCTGGAAATCCCAATCTCCTCGCTTTGTACTGCCACCTTGATAGACCCCTGTGAAGTCCGGCTTCCCATCCGACGTTCGGGGCGCCGGGCGGACAGCTGCTCCCCGGTTCTGTGCTTCGATCGGAGGCGCCGGGAGGAACAGCAACACTGGGGCCAGAGGCAAGACGACTGCGGCGATAAGTAGGATGCGTTTCATGGTTTGCTCACGGAACAATCGCGGTGCCTTCACCGGTTCCTGCGGGTGGCCCGAAGTAAAGCTTGCTGCCGTTGGCCAGCGTAACCTCTCGTGCATGCGCCAGCGCGGTTCCGTTCCTGGCCAGCCAGGCGAAGATCGTGAGATTGTCTCCCACCTTGAGGGTGACGTCCTTCTTGAATCCAGTGCGGGCCAGCACATTCGGAGGATAGCCCTCAAACTTCCAATTCGTTACCTTGCCGTTCGCTTCCTTTACGTCGAGATACAAATGGCAGTGAGGGTTTGTCCACTCGATCTTCGTGATCGTGCCCTTGAGAGTGATCGGCTTGTCGGCATCATACTCCGCGCCAAACGAATGATGCGCTTCGATACGCGCCGCGAAAATCAGCACACAAGCTGCCAGGAGATACGCACCAATCCGAATTCTCATGATGGAAAACACCTCGTCCATTTCCGTGGCCTTCGATCTCACAGCAGTATAAACAGCACCATTGAAAGAACTCAAAGTCAAAAGACCAGAACACACTGCGAAAGTCGTCCGACTGGAAGGTCCGGGAGTCCGGGAGTTACTGTTGAAACCATGAGTCGTCAAATCCGATGGTATGCGGCCGGACATTGCGGCCGTCGCGCGTTGAGTTCGAGGTGTCACGAAAGCTTTGAGCTTCTATCGGATCCGGGCTATCGTGCCGGCAGGAGTACTGTGAATGTTCGATTTCCTGATGATGCTGGCATTCCTGATTCAGGCGCCTCAGGCGGTCCATATTCCGAGCGGAACGGTTTTAGGAGTTCTTCGCACGAACGAAGGCGCACCGATGACTTCGGTTCGTGTTGCCGTAGAGTCTGCCGATGGAACTGATACGGGGACTGTTCTTCAGGCAATTGGACAAACAGATAACGACGGTCGTTATCGAATTGAAAACGTTCCACCCGGGCGCTATCGCATCGTGGCGGGCCGTATCGATAGTCCGCTGTATCATCCCGGCGTGCTCGATGTTCGTCTCGCAACAACGATCGTTGTAGAGGATGGCGCGACGACCCAGGTTGCGGAAATGCGGTTCGTTCGCAAGCGAGTCAGCGGGCGTGTGGTCGATGCCGCGACAGGTCTTGGCCGTCATATTGAATCATTGTCGATTTGCTGCGACTACTCTCCCGATTCGACCTTTAAATTTAATGATCCGTTCATTGGTTTTTTTGCCGTGTCTGCTGCTGTCGTGACGGCGACCGTCAATGAAGATGGCTCTTTTGAGTTTTCCGCGGTTTCTCCAGGTAATCAGTATTTTCAGGTATTCGATCCGAAAATCGTTTCATTCAATTTGCCGATCACCGTTGGAAATACGGATCAAACCGGTATCGAGTTGAGAGTTTCAAGCGGATCGGAAATTCGAGGCAAGATCGTGGATCAGGCCGGCTCTTCTATCAGCCAGGCGCAGATACGCCTCAAACCGCAGCCGGGCAACGGCTCATATGAGTTGCGAGGAAGACCACCTTTTGGAAGCGGAATGACGACGAATCGTCCACTGCCCAGCGGAGCAAGCGCACTCAGGCCAGCGACGGAGGATATTCAAGCCCGCTTGCAGCTACAGGCGGAAACTCGAAGCGTTTTTCTCGACGCTAACGGGATGTTCAATATTTCCGGGGTGCTGCCCGGTACTTATCTCCTGGACATCGGCACTCCCGGAATTTTTTCCATTCAGCGTGAGATTGAAGTCGAATCGCAGCCAGTGAACCTGCAAATTGAACTGCCATTCACGCAGATCCGCGGCAAGGTCGTGGTGAACGGCGATGGCCCCGCGCCGTCACTCAAGGATTCGGTGCGGGTTTTCCTGTATGCGCGTGATGGACTGGTTTCATCTTCTCTTCCAGACAACGATGGGCGGTTCTTCCAGGTGCGGCCTGCGGGTGAGTATCGCGTCGACGCACAGAGTTTGACTAGTGACTACTCGGTGCTGTCCCTTTCCGATGGCACACATGATTTGTCGTCGCAGCCCTATATCCTCGAACGAAACGGTCCACCTGAAATTCGAATCACGATTGGAAGGCGGCCGCCTGAATCGTCGCAATAACGCATTCGTCACCGACAGCGCCGTTGAGAAGTTTACTTCGCGTTTTGTGCTTCGGTACTCGATGTGTATCCCTTCGCGAGCCACACCTTCCAGCGTTCAATCGCATCCGCGCCTCCGTTGCATCCTCCGTCGGCAGGACTGACGAACTTGCCATCGGCGAGTCTCACCCATCCGATGCCGCCGCCTGGACGCCCGTCTCTCAACGGACAGTATTGAACGGTGACGATCGTGCCAGGTTGAAAGGTATATCCATTAATACCGCGCTGAAGCAGCTGTGTCGGCGACGACCCCTCGAAGCCCCACAGCGTTTCCTTGCCATCCTTGTCTTTGACGTTGATGTAGAGCCAGGTATGCGGGTTGTTGAAGTTAAAGCGCACGATCTTGCCTGTCGCAACCTTCTCGACGGTCTTGTCGAACATCGCGAATGAATGGTGTCCACTGACGATCGACGCAGTCAGCAGCAATACAATCAGGAAGGCCGGCAAAAAACTGAAGCATTTTTTCATTTCGACTCCTTCGTACCAGGCAGCGTGGTGTTGAAAATAGGGTCGCGCGACTGTCCGGGCAATTCCGGAAACATTGTCATGCCTCGCGGATCCTTGAACCCTTCCTCTCCCGGCAGCCTTGAACTTGTCGTGCCGTTCAGAAGAAAGTCGTTGCTGCTGGTTTCGCATTCCCAGTGTTGTACGCGATGGCCGGTCGCTTCGAGTTCCTTCCCCCGACGAAACGCGTAGACCGCGCTGACGGGTTTGACGAACGCGTGCTTGTCGTAGAACGTGACCTGGACCTCCAGCCGTTCAACGCCGCCGGGATACTGTTTCAATTCCCATATTTCGACGGACTCAAATTGATTGCTCGTCATTGGCGACCAGCGCGTGAAATCCGCAGGCAGCAGATACTTTGTGCTGGTGACGAGCTTGTTGCCGTCCCAAAAACCAATCGTGTCACCGAACCAGGAGTGCGTTCCATACACGTTTTTATGTTCCTGACCGATGTAAATGCGACGTATTCCCGGTCCGTAGTCGTTGATGAAATAGGACTCGTGCGGCAAGTTTACAAACTCGTGCGAATAGGGCTCGAGCAGCCAGCGCGGATAGCCCACAGGTTCGCAGTGCGTCAGCCGGTCATACTGAACTTCACCCAGTTCCTGCTGCTGCCGCCAGCGCTCCTTGTAAGCGGTTTCGTATGGCGGAGTCAGCACGCCCGCACGAACCTTGCCCTTGAACCCGGAACCAGCCGGGTCGATGAAGATGTCCATGTGGGTGTTACCGGCAGTCACCCATAAGCCGTCCCAGCGAGGCACGGAAGTCACTGTGTGCTTCGTTCCACCCTTTGCCTGGTCGAGCAAATATTTGTAGTGTTCGTCGGACGTTGAAAACACCTTCGGGGGAGGCACGACCTTGAGCGCCGGTCCGTACCCGCCGCCGAACGACCCAGGTTGCGCGAAGGCTATAGACGGTACGATGCCAATCGCGAACAGGACGACGACACATCTCGCACTTTCCCTGAATTTCATCGCAAGCTCCTGGAATTACGGTATTCGCTTTCGAGATATGTAAAGTGATCGGCGTCGCCTGTCAAGTAAAAGGCGGCACCCAACGGCAAGCTTCCGGCTCGCGTATGCGATCATCTCCACAACATTGACAATAATGAGTTTCAAGTGATATTGGGTTGCGTCAGCATAACCGAAAGCCGGGGGAGGTTTGATGCGAAACGCGATAATCTTTCTGGGACTGTGCCTGATCACCACCAGTGCAGTTTTCTCTTCCGAAACGGTCTTTACAGATGCTCAAAGGAGCTTCTGGTCTCTTCAGCCCGTCACGAAACCATCAGTGCCGGCTGTCCGGTCGAAGCAACTAGTCGGTAATCCCGCTAATCCCATTGACGCGTTTGTACTTGCAAAACTGGAAGAGAAACAGCTTGAACTCAACAAGCCTGCTGACAAGATCACGCTTCTCCGACGCGTGACGATCGATCTCACGGGCCTGCTTCCGACACCCGATGAAGCTCAGGCATTCGTGAACGACGCTTCCCCTAATGCTTACGAAAAGGTTGTGGATCGGCTCCTCGCGTCTCCTGCCTATGGCGAACGCTGGGGCCGGCACTGGCTGGACATCGCGCGCTATGCGGACAGCAACGGCTACAAGGCTGACGAGACCCGACCCGACATCTGGCGATATCGCGATTATGTGATACAGGCGTTCAACGACGACAAGCCGTATGACCGCTTTGTCCGCGAACAGATTGCCGGAGACGAACTCTATCCGGGAGATCACGACGCGCTGGTCGCAATGGGATTCAACCGCAACTGGATCGATGAAACCAACGCGGCAGGTCTGGTGATCCGTCGCCAGGAAACGCTGGATGAGATCACGAATGTCACCGGCACGGCATTCCTCGGCATGACCTTTGCCTGTGCGCGGTGCCACGATCACAAGTACGATCCTATTCCTCAGCGCGACTACTATCGCCTCCAGGCATTTTTCGCAAATACATCGTTCGGCGATGGACCCTTGCCGCTGAAGGATCCGGTGGAACGAAAGAAATACGAAGAGCAGTACGCGCTTTGGGATTCCAAAACCCGGGCCATTCGGGAGGAGATGAAACAGATCGTCGAGCCGCTGCGCAAGACAAAGACGGAAGGCGGTATCAAAACGTTTGAAGACGACGTGCAGGAGGCCATCCTGATGGATGCTGCCAAGCGGAACGCGTGGCAGCAAATGATGTATCACACTGCCGAGCCGCGCATCGGCTTCGATGAAGAGCCCGATGCCCGTACCCTCCGCACGCTGAAAGGTGATGCCAGTACGCGGTACGCCGCCCTCAAGAAGCAGCTGTCGGAATTTGATTCGCTGAAACCTCAGACACTTCCCCGCGGCCAGTTCATGGTGGATATCAGCGACACGGCGCCGCCAACCTATGTGCGCCCGCGGGGCGATCCGTACGGAAAAGGCGAGGAAGTGCAACCGGGATTCCTCTCCATCCTCGATCCTCGCGACGCGAAAATTGCACCGCCGCCGGGCATGAAATCCACGGGTCGCCGTACCGCTCTCGCGAACTGGCTTGTCGATCCGAAGAATCCACTGGTGGCTCGCGTGATGGTCAATCGCATCTGGCAGTATCACTTTGGAACGGGCATCGTGGCGACGCCGGGTGATTTCGGCCGCGTGGGAACCCGGCCGACGCATCCCGAACTGCTCGATTATCTGGCGTCGTACTTTGTGGAAAATGGCTGGAGCATGAAGAAGCTGACGAAGCTCATCGTGCTGTCCAATGTCTACAAGCAGTCGACGGATTCTCAGCCGAAGGCAGCGGAAGCAGATCCGGACAACAAGCTGCTCTGGCGCTACAGCCGTCATCGTCTGGAGGCAGAAGCGATTCGCGATTCCATGCTTCAGGTCAGCGGTTTGCTGAACACAAAAATGAGCGGCCCCGGCGTTTTCCCACCGGTTCCGCCGGGCGCGGTCAGTGCTCTTTCGGCGTCGGCCGCGGCAGGCGGCTGGAGTTCGGAAAAGGATCCGGCACAAAACAATCGCCGCAGCGTTTATATCTTCGTCCGGCGAAATCTGCGATATCCGATGCTTCAGGAATTCGATACGCCGAATACGTTCGAGGCCTGGCATACGCGCAAGAACACCGTCACGCCGTCGCAATCTTTGGACATTCTGAACAACGACCTGATTCTCCAATGGGCGCAGGCATTCGCAGGACGAGTCATGAGCGACGCCCGCCAGTCGACGGAATCCTGGGAACTGGTCGATCGCGCATTCAAACTGAGCTACGGGCGAGCGGCCACTGCCGAAGAGGTGAAGACGGCAACAGCGTTCCTGGATCAGCAGACCGCATTGATGACAAAGCGCCTCGCTTCCGGCGGAACAAAGCCGCCGATGCCGGCAAAGACTCTCGAAGGAATGGATCCTGCGCGCGCAGCGGCGTTTGTCGACCTGTGCCAGATGCTGTTTGCCTCAAACGAGTTCCTGTACATCAATTGAAGCCGAGTAGACATCAAGTGACGGAGCGAACATGAAAGACAACTCGAGACATCATTGGACGGTTTCCAATCGTCGGCAGTTTTTCGAACGGGCAGGCAGCGGTTTGGCCGCAATTGCTCTGACGAGCATGTTGGAAGACGAAGCTCGGGCTCAAGTCAGGAAGGCGGATCCGCTCGATCCGAAGCCACCCCACGTGACGCCGCGTGCGAAGTCCGTCATCTGGTGTTTCATGGAAGGCGGGCCAAGCCATGTCGATCTGTTCGATCCCAAACCGGCGCTCGATAAATACGCCGGTCAGCAGGTGCCTGCCTCATTCCATCCCGAAACTTTGGGAGTGACGGGATTTGGCACAAACAAGAATGGAATGCTGCCGTCGAAACGAACGTTCAAACAGTATGGTCAGAGCGGCCTCTGGGTCTCGGACTGGCTTCCGTACATCGCCGAACACGTCGACGATATGGCGGTCATCCGCTCGTGCGTGTCCAATGCAGTGAATCACGTGGGCGGCGTTTGCCAGATGAACACCGGCGACATCCTTGCCGGACGTCCTTCGATGGGCGCCTGGGTCACCTACGGGCTGGGAAGCGCCAAACGAAATCTGCCGACGTTTATCGTCATGCAGGACGACAAGGAAATTCTCGGAGGCGTGCAGAATTATGGGGCGGGGTTCCTGCCTGCAACCTTCTCCGGAACGCTCTTCCGCTCCGGCGATACGCCGATCCTCAATCTGAAGCCTCCTGCGGGAACAACCAGCGAGCAAGAGGCCAACAAGATCGGATTTCTGAATGCGCTGAACGAACGCTTTGGCCGCGACAAACTGGACGATTCCGAACTCGATGCACGCACGCGGTCCTACGAACTGGCGTATCAGATGCAGTCCGCAGCGCCGGAAGCCGTGGATCTGAGCCAGGAAAGCGATGCCACAAAGAAGCTGTATGGCATGGACGAAAAGGACACTGCGGCTTACGGTGCCAATTGCCTCATGGCGCGCAGGCTTGTGGAGCGCGGCGTGCGCTTTGTTGAGGTCTACAGCGGATCCGGAAGCCGCTGGGATGCGCATAGCGACCTGCAAAGCAACCACACGCAGAACTGCAAATCCGCAGACAAGCCCGTCGCAGGATTACTCGCGGATCTCAAGGCGCGAGGCATGTTGAAAGACACGCTTGTCGTTTGGGGCGGAGAGTTCGGACGTACGCCATTTTTCCAGGGCACCAACGACGACAAGGCCGGACGTGATCACAACCCCTGGGGATTCACAATGTTCATGGCGGGCGGCGGCGTCAAGGGTGGACAGACAATTGGATCGACCGATGAATTAGGGCTCCGTGCCGAAGAAGAACCACACCACATTCACGATATCCACGCGTCGATCCTGTACCTGCTCGGACTCGATCACATGCGAACCACATACTTGCGCAATGGCCGCGCGGAGCGACCGACGGTCACGGGTGGAAACCTGATCACCAAGTTGTGGACCTAGGACGGAAATCGGCGTTACTACTGATTCCTTTCTTCATTTTTCCCATTCTTGCGGGCTCCGCATTGGTCTGGGGGCAATCGGAAACGTCACCACCTTTGCCGGATAGTCCGGGCAAAGACACTTTCGTGAGCGTGTGCAGCCTTTGTCATGCCCCGACAACTCCATTCGGCAAGCAATGGACCCGCAAGGAATGGGAATTGAAAGTCACGGAAATGCTCCAGGAAGAGCCGGATGTCACTCGCGAAGAGCGCGCCGCGATTGTCGAGTACCTCGCCGCAAACTTCAAGCCCGGCGGAAAGATTTACATCAATAAGGCGGATGCAAAGGATCTGGTGAGTGCATTGGAAATTTCCGCGGCTGAAGCGGAAGCTCTTGTCGCTTACCGCCAGAAAGAGGGAGTCTTCAGAACTTTCGATGACATGAAGAAAGTGACTGGTTTCAACAGTTCAAAAATCGAAGGGAAGAAAGACCGTCTCGTGTTCTAAGGGGCGAGCCCGAATTGAAACGTGGGCAGTTCGATGTAGAATGCGTGCACTCATGACGACTCGGCGAACATTTCTTTCGGTTTCCCTGCTATTTGGCGCGACTGCAGTGTCTGCACTGGGTGGCCAGCAATCGCCGGCATCGGCCGGGGTTTTGGAGTCCCCTTTGATCGAAGACGTGGTGGCCGCGTACCGGGTACTTGCCCAGCACGAAGTGCTGGATGGCTTCGGGCATGTGAGTGTTCGGCATAGCAAGTCGGTGAATCGGTTCGTGATGTCTCGATCGCTGGCTCCGGAATTGGTAACGGCCGGCGATCTTGTTGAATTCGATCTCGACGGCAATCCCGTCGATGCTCGAGGCCGCGCACTGTATTCCGAGCGCTTCATCCACGCCGAAATCTACCGGGCTCGTTCCGACGTCAAGGCGATCGTGCACGCGCACACTCCATCTCTGATTCCGTATGGCGTGACCAGCGTACCGCTGCGGCCGGTCTACCATATGGCTTCATTTATTGGCGATGGTGTGCCGGTCTTCGATATCCGAAAAGGATTTGGCATTACAGACATGCTTGTCAGCGATTCGGCGAAGGGCCGGGCTCTGGCTCAGGCGCTCGGTGGCAACACCTGCGTGCTCATGCGAGGGCACGGCGTGGTTGTGGTGGGGACGTCCATTCCGATCGCCGTCGGCCGAAGCATCTACCTGGACATCAACGCGCAGATCCAAACGCAGTCCATGGCGTTGGGTGGCAAGGTCACTTATCTCGATCCGCAGGAAGCCCGGAAGGTGATGGAAGCGGGCGAGAACAGAAGCTACGAGCGAGCCTGGGAATTGTGGAAGGCGAAAGTGACAGTCAGGTAATCACTTCTTGAGGCTGGTTGGATTCTGGGTGTCTACCAGCTCCCGCCCATCGGGGAAGGTCAGCTTCCTGAGACGGCCCACCTGCGCACCGTTTCTGGCTGGATAAAGTTCTATCGTCACCTGATCGTCCGGCTTTACCGAATTGCGGTTCCATCCGACACGAGCCACAGAAGCGGGGCTGCCGGTCTCGACGCTCCAGGCGCGGACTGTACCGCGGGTTTCCTTCAGGTTGAATGTCAGGACAATGTGCGGACTCGCCCAAAGCACTTTCACGATCGTTGCATTCCTGAGCACAATGGGTTTTTCGGAGTAGGCCACGGTGGAGTGATGAGCGCACAGCACGGCGCACATCAATGGAAGCGCAATGATGGTAAAGACCAGCTTCCGACTACTCATGGTCCTCATGGCCCTCATGTCTCTTCTCCGGAGAGCTATACTACTGCACAATGCGCTCTCATTGGTTCGGGCTCGTTGTAATTCTGATTCTGGCGGCTCTGCCGGGATGCCGGAAAACTTCGACGACGTCCGAGTCGCACCCGGATTTGAGCGGTGTCTGGATCGGACCGGCAACCAACCTGCAACCGCCGGCGCTGATGACCGCCACAGGCCAGGTATTTTTCGACGCAACGAAACCGATGTATGGACCGCGCTCCGTGCCTGTGGCCGAGTCCAACGATCCGGTCAACACATGCGATCCCCAGGGATTTCCGCGAATTCTCTTTCTTCGATCCCCGCTGAGTGGAATGGAACTCATTCAAACGCCGAACCGCGTGCTTCAGGTCTTCTCTTATCAGCGAGTGCTTCGCGATATCTGGACCGATGGGCGATCTCTGCCGGGCGACGTTGGCGGAGAAAATCCGCAATCGCCGGATCCGCACTGGTATGGATATTCGGTTGGCCGCTGGTCCAGTGACGGTGAGTTTGTCGTTGAGACGGTTGGAGCCGTCGAAACCTGGGGTGACGAGGAAGGACATCCTCATGGACTCGCAGCCCGAGTTGAAGAACGCTATCGGTTGCTCGATCACGATTCCTTGGAGCTTGTCGTTACCGTCGACGACAAGGAGATGTATCAAACTCCGTTCGTCGCTTCCAAACAGGTGTTCAAACGCGCAAGGGAACTTGGCGAGCAGTTATGTGTGCCGTCCGTAGCCTCACAGTATCTCGAACTCATCGCCAGGCCCGCCGCGTCGCCAAGGTAACTCGCGTCCCAAAAAACTGGCGGTTCAGTCGATTTCCGGACAGTCCAGTCCGTGTACTCTGCATCATCGTTCTTGAATGGATACAGGACAACTTTGAGTTTGTCGACAATGTGAACGGCAGGAGGAAGCGCAAATAAAAGCGATTCCCTCGCATCGTCCTGGTTTCACCACTTTATTTTAGGAACACTCCGGCGCACTAAGCGGCGGCCTCAAAAAGAGGAGGCGAGGGAGTTCAAAGCCCCGCTGACCTTCTCTGATGTTATGGCTGCATAACTGGTTAGGAACTAGGCTGATGGCGTCAGCAGCATTTCCCGAAGAGCACGTAGTTGGTGAAGATGTTTAAGACCGCCAGGGGAAAGCGGTTATATGAATTGCGATTTGACGCTGGTAAAAATAGACTGACCTAGAATTTCAGCCCTGTGGTTGATTCTCACGGCGGGTGAATTCATGTTATGCCTCAGTGAAAGATAACGAATGACTGATCGTAGAATGCCGAAGCCAGACATTTATGCTACGTGTCCGGGCGATGGGAATGTCCTCGCGTATTACGCAGGAACTTTTGATTCGGTGTACGTAGTACTTAGCCCATTCATCAAGCCAATCAGCATTCCTATAGATCGATTTTATCCGGCCACATACCCTGATCGTCAGGAGCTCTGTACCGGATGCGAGCCAGTCTCTTGGGAGGTCGTGCGAGAGTCGTCGGGATTACCATCGATCGCAGCGGTCGATGTCGCACTGCGCACTCGAATTCTGGGATTGAAGGCCGAATTCGCCAATAGCGAATATGTAGATCGACTTGAGCTCGCTCTTCAGAAGTTGAGAATCATAGCGCCGAACGAAGGTGAGCATTCAGATTTTCTTCATGACAAAGTACTCGAACTCTTCCAGGCAGTCGGTAATAGCTGGGTATGGGTAGGTGACGAGTTTTGCTCCGAAAGAAAGTTGCATTGGATCGATGATCTGAAGGGAAGCGAAGTGCCAGTAATCGAGGGTCACTGCAACGTCTTCGCCCCGGACAAATCTATTCTTTGGACCGTACATTGGGATAGCCACTTCTCATTTCTTTGCTCAAATGGGTCCACACTTGAAAGAGCGATTGCAGAGTTGAAGCTTGAGGGTTTCTATTGTCAGCCTCAGACGGAGGTTTACTGGAGTGTCCGATGAGGCATAACACGCCGATGAACCCGACGCCGCTGACGCGGTTCCCTCGTCGCTACGCTCCTCGGCGCGGGTTATCGGCAAACCGTTAGGCAGCCATTCCGGAGATATGATCACAAACGCCGATGCGCTTACTCAAGTGCAGTCCGAATGGGCCGGAGTTCGACGGATGCGAGATCGCATGAAGCTTCTATTAATGGCTACGTTCGCAGGCGGTGCTTTTACCGCTCCAGCGCTCTCGACTGTTGTTTACAATCTCCCTCTTCTTTTGGCTTTCGACGTACTCAATCAAGTCCTTATGCAATTACGTGATGAGGGGCAATTTTCCTGTTCACGGAATCAGCTCGGCCCATTGGTTGATGCGTCCAAGACTCCATTGCCTTGGCTCGACTGGCAGGCGGTTCGGGATGGTGTGCGACGGCGAAATGAGGTGGCCCATGATGGCGTCCTCCTGGACAGTACAGTATGTCTTTCTGAAATTTCACGTATCGAGCAACAACTTGTCGCATGGCGTATCATCGCTGCTTAACACTTATGAGGACTCCCCTCGTCAAGAGACAAAAATCTCCTCAGCGCTGAAGAAACGGACCCTTCGCAAATCAGCGAACAAGAAACATCGCTAACAGTCTCGGCTCCCCGTCTTGGTTTCCCTTTGCGGGATTGCAGATCGTGTCTGCACCAAACACTTATTGAGGCTCGACCGGCGCCAGACCGAAGTCCGCGCAGATTGCCAATCCGAAAACGGATGGCGGCACTAGAAACAAATCCGTACCCTCTTGCCGTCCTATTCACAGTGGTGGCTCACCAGCCAGTTATTCTCAGGATCGGGTGAGGGGCAGAGCACGAACCGAAAGCGTTCGAATATTTGGTGGAGCGGCAGCGGAAGTCGAATCACAACCAATGGACTCGGGAATGTTTTGGCTCAGGATGGCCATCGTGGTCGAAGCCACATATGCATGCCGTCCCTGCGAGCTCGTCCCTGTTGGTCCAGTTAGACGTCGGGCTCATCCGTGCCGCTCCATATCAACGGTGCAAGAATCGTTTCATATCAAAAGCCTCTTTCCGTCGAAGAATGTAGTAAACCGCTCGCGCCAGTTTGTGCGCCAGAATGGACAGCGCCTTTCCCTTTCCGTGCTTCTTTTCCAACCGCGCCAGATACGTTTGACCTTCCGGGTTGTGGCGCAAGAACCCCACGGCCGCTTCGGAGAACGCCCACTTCAGATGGGCGTTGCCAATCTTTCCGCCGGAGCTGCCATAGACTTTACCGGCGGACTCTTTTCTCGGTTTCACCAGGCGGCAGTAGGAGGCGAAATCCTGAACGCTGGGGAATCGGCCGATATCGTGAATCTCATAAAGCAGGACCAACGACAGGATTTTGCCGACACCGGGAACCGTATCGAGCAGATAAACGCTGTTGGGATCGTGCTGTTTGGCATGTCGGACGATCTCCAGTTCGATCTCGTTGAGAAGGCCGTCGTAAAAACCGATCCGCTTCAGATCGAAGGCGACATTGGATCGGGCGCTGGCATCGGCGAAGCGCTCTGCGACTCCCTCCCTGTTTCCTCTATAAGAGATCTTCTTCCCGATATCCGGAAGATTGTACTGATGGTTCGTGTTTTGGACATGAGCCAGCAACTGCGCACGTTGATGCATCATATGCATTCGCCGGCGCAACAGATCTCGAGTCGAACGCATCTGTTCTGGATAGACGTAAGCCTCTGGGATCATGCCGCCGCGCAACAGGCCTGCTATTTTCTGGGCATCGATCTTGTCGTTCTTCGCCTTGCCGCCGTGGATCGCCTTCATGTAGAGGGCATGACCAAGCACGAAGGTAATCTTCTCTCGAGCGCAGAGATCGGCCAACCAGTACCAGGTGAAGATGCATTCGACAGCAACGGCGATCTGGTCGCGATAGGGAGCGATCGCGGTAAGAAAGGAATCCGGATCGGCCTTCATATTGCGATGAAGAACGATGGCGCCGGCCTGGTTCAAAATGCAGAGATACATCGTGCGTGCATGTAAATCAATTCCGCAGTAATGCGGATGTTGTTGCGTATAGAATCTCATCGGCCTCCTCCTTTTTTAGGGTCCCTTCGGGGAACCCTCACTTACTTGGGATGGTAGATTTCTACCAAGCCCGTTTTGGGGGAGGCCTCAATCAGTATCACCACGATGCAGCCGACAATCGGCACACAGTGGTTCCGGAGAAACGAAGCAGGATTTTGCGTGCCGATTGCGGCTGATCGTGTCGCCGCTGGACAGGCGAAGTATCGATCCTTGGAGGTTTTTGTAGTACGGTAGGTGGCGTCGAACAACTCGACTCCGATGCCTACGATCAAGGACATTCGATTTCTCTGATAGTCGTGGTCGAGTCCTCTCGGTGAAAGTAGTTAGTAAAAGAGAAATAGAAGTCGAGCTTGAATCATCTAGCGAAGGGCAAGTATGGCGCAGCACGCGGCGCTTTGGCCTTTCGGAGGACGGGCGCACCTTAACGGATCTTACGATACGAGAACATGAGGCTGTTCGGGTGCGCTGTTAGGAAGCTCAAGCTGGTCCGTGATTTATGACCAATCATGCTTTGCTAACGCGAAGGAGTCTTCTGGCCGCAGGCGCGGGCTCTCTCGGGCTGTCGATTCTTTCCATTCCTGGATGCTCACATCAGGAACCGACCTCGCCTACAGTGAACGACGCATCTGCGCCCACGACGAAATGGGCGCCGCTGATCGCTGACTTGAAACAGCAGCTCCCCACCCTTCTGGCACAGGCCACGACGGTCCCCGGTGTATCCATGGCACTTGTGGCGGACGCGAAATTGGTTTGGCGCAGAGCGTTTGGCGTCAAGGATTTTGCATCCAGGGCACCAGTGGAAGACGACACGATTTTTGAGGCAGGGTCGGTGAGCAAGACTGTCTTCGCATACGCAGTCATGAAGTTATGCGAAAAGGGCGTGCTCAACCTCGATATGCCGCTCACGACGTATACGACGGAACGATTCCTTACGGGGGATCCTCGCCTGGACCTGATCACCGCACGCCACATCCTTTCTCATACAAGTGGATTCCAGAACTGGCGATCTAAAAACGACCCGCTGGCGATTCACTTCTCGCCCGGCGAGCGCTGGGACTACTCCGGTGAAGGTTACAGTTACTTGCAGTCCGTCGTGACGCAACTCACCGGTCATGTAAACTCGAACGATTGCAGGACATTCGAAGATGATCTGAAGGTCTGTGCAACCGACCTCGACGCATATATGAAAGCAAACCTGTTCGTTCCATTCGGAATGACGTCGAGCGGCTATCTCTATCAGGAGGGCATGGCGAGACCTCACGACGAGAAGGGCCGGATGAATGGCGACCGGAAAGCAACCGCAGTGGATGCCGCACGGTACGGGTCGGCGGGCGGGCTGCACACAACACCGACCGACTATGCAAAGTTCCTGATTGAGTTCATGGATCCTAAACCGAACGATACCTATCGGCTGACCGCCGAGAGTCTGAGGGAAATGTTGCGCCCCCAGGTGAAGGTGATGGACTCGTTCTCGTGGGGCCTCGGGTGGGCAATAGAGCACAAAAAGACCGGCGGCGACATCATCAGCCATTCGGGCGACAACCCCGGCTTCAAAGCCCTGGCCGCTGCCTCGATTGAAAGGAAGGCCGGCTTCATCATGATGACGAACGGCGACCGAGGGTTTGACGAGATCATCGCAAAGGTAGCCAATAGCGAGCCGATGCAGCAATTCCTTCCTGTAACTCTGAAGTTCTGATTGGTATTCGCCTCACCCCGCTACTTGCTTTTCAATACAAACCTCTTTATCATTAGATGTCGACGACGCCAGGCACTCCCGCCGGCAAGTTTTCTGAAAGGAAATCGCATGAAATCCTCTGTCGCGAACGTCGTCCTGGCTCTCGCCATTATCGCCATCGGCCTGGCCCTTGGCACCGCGGGTATCTACATTGGGGATAAAGATGACGCTCCCGGCGCCGGGCTGATGGGCATCCTGCTGACTATCGGTTCGATAATACTTGGCGTGAGGGTTGCACGGCGCAAAGCGTGAAACTCTAGCTTCCCGGCGCGGCGTGAATGTCGGCAAAGAACAGATCCTGCCAGGATGCCGGAAGATGCTCGAGTGTCCCAATGCGATGCATGAACTCGGCATACTTCATGACGTTTTCCGGCGTCGTGGTGAACTTCACGGCGGGGTCTTCGACCACTTCCTGCAAATCCTGCAACGAGAATCCGCTCTCCGTCGTCGATGCCAGTAGCGCGCTGGCTGCCATCTTCTTATCGGCGCGAATCATGGCGTTTGCTTCTTCCAATGCCGCCAGCACCGCCTGCGTTGCCTTGGGATTGCTGTCTCGAAAAGCCGTCGTGGTGGAGAGCATCGTGAAAGTTGTCGATCCTTTCATGACATCGTCGGTGGTCATCACCGTGTGGATATGCGGATCCTTGAGCTCTCTCTGATGAAAAGGCGGCGACGTGAAGTGCGCGGAGATTGCACCGGAACCTCCGAGCAGTGCGATCACGCCATCCGGATGAGTCATCGAAATGGTGTACCGGTCAAAATGTGCGGCATCCTTCAGGCCGTATTTTTCCGCGGCTACCATCTGCATGACAATCGCGGGTATTGAAACCTTGATCGCCGTCATGGCGATTTTGTCCGAACTCGTAACATTGTCCAGCGACTTGAAGCTATTCCTGCTGGTGTTCAAATACATCGGCAATGATGTGATCGCCGCAACGCCCATTACTTTCGCGGAGTCATGCGTCCTGTCCCAGAGAACGAGAAATGCCGGCGGCCCCGCCGCTATGAAATCCACGGCGCCGGACAGCAACGCATCGTTCATCGCCGATGGGCCCCCAAGATCCACCCACTTCACTTCAAGGCCGGGCATGCCAAGGCTGGCGGCGTGCTTCTCGATAAGCTTATTCTGTTCCATCACCAGAAGCGGAAGGAAGCCGACTCCTCCGGCGCCACGTGGAATACGTACCACGGGCGGTTGAGACGCATCGCGTCCGCCACTGCAGGCAGAAAACATCAGGACAACTGTCAGAATCAGTGCCTGACATTTAACCCGACTCATTCCGGCACCGTCGCCTTGACCAGCACTCCCACATCATCCAGCGTGTCGATCTTCCAGCAATGCTCGATCAGCTCTTCAATCTTTGCCGCTGAAAGCACGAATGAAGCCTGATCGCGGAGCTTATCCTCAAGTTGCTTGTCCGTAAGCGGACGCCGAAGATTGCCGATCGATTCCTCCACAAACTTTACAAGCCTCCTCCCATCGGTCAGTTCCACCTCGATATGCGACTGGTCTTCGGTAATGGAGGTATCCGAAACTGCGATGACCCGCTCGCGAACCTGTTTCACGGCCGGGTCGTTGACTGCAGCGTCCGTGTATTCCGCCAGTCCGGCCTTGCCGCGAACCAGGCCCAGAGCGGTGCTGTGGTAGATCGAATATTTCCCCTCGAGTCCGCGAGTAATATCCTTCTTGTTGCACAGGTCGAGAACGAGTGGCGCTACACGGACACGCACCGCCTTGATATCTCCCGGAGCCGGATGGTGCTCCCGATGAAGCTCAATACAGCCATCAATCGTCGGGTGTACGACCAGTCCGCACGGATAAGGCTTGTACGCGTTGTCGCGAATCTGAAACTCGGTTCCGAGGCCATTCGTGATTTTGGACAGATCGTACGTCGCTGCCGTCACAGCGGCGAAACCTCGAGGGCCCTCGATACTGTGCGGTCCCGCCGTGAAGTCCGACTGCGCCAGAATCGCGCTGGCGTAGCCGTTCTTCGCAGCATGACCGGCATGGAAAGACTTCGCCATGTACCCGAAATTCTCGCGAAGCCCGGATGCCTGGGTTGCCGCAATGCCAAGCGCCCAGATCATCTGTTGCTCCGATAAACCGAGCAGCTTTCCAATGGACGCCGCCGCTCCAAACACTCCGGCAGTTGCGGTGATGTGCCATCCCGCTTCGTAGTGCGCCGGATATACGGCGTTGCCGATCCTGGCCTCGGTTTCAAATCCGAGCAGGAAGGCATGGACGAAATCCTTCCCGGATACGCGGTTTGC
>Ga0210380_10000369_pt1 | contig 20823 bp, 18 predicted proteins | sample PLM4_5_coexredo_FD_155476 | JGI IMG/M metagenome (GOLD analysis project Ga0210380, IMG submission 155476) | Groundwater sediment microbial communities from an aquifer in East River, Colorado, USA - PLM4_5_coex redo | ecosystem: Environmental > Terrestrial > Soil > Riparian zone | place: USA... | reverse complement strand
TGCGGTGCCGGATTCCTCGCGACGGTCTACCTTCTGGTTGCCACACTCGGTTTTAACCAGGGGCTTCCGCTCGGAACGGCGCTCATCGTCGTGCTCGCGCTGTTTTTGGGCGGCGTGCAGTTGATCCCGGTGGGGATACTCGGGCAGTACGTTGGGCGCATCTACGACGAAGTCAGGCATCGGCCGCCGGTCCTGATCGACAGGATCATTCGTCACCCGCAGCATGCGACGGCGACGGACCCCGGCAGTTGGCGCGGCCCCTCGCGCTCCATGCTGGTCTGATCGGAGAGGCCGGGGGGTCGCGCGTCGCGTGCGATCGACGCGCACCCGCTCGCGGGATGGCGACGCTGCCTAGGTAGCCGCCGGACGATGCGCCCGAAGGAAGGAATGGATCTGGCGCACCGCCAGGGGAATCCGTTCCTTGGGCTCCTTCCACGGGAACATGCTCACTTCGGCTTTCGGCGCGAGCATCGCGGCCTCCATGGCGACGACGTATGGGTGCGCCGGGATATCGTCCGGCAGGATCAATACGGGCGTCTGGCACTGGCGCACGAAATCGCGCGTCACGCTGATCACGAAGTCGGGGTTGTTCCTGTACATCTTGGTCAGAAACTTATCGACCATCTCCATCGTGATCTCGGGTCGGCGTTTCACGAGGGCCGGACCCCACCCGGCCATGTTCGTGTCGTAGTTGAGCGTGGGCATTTCCGGACGCCAGCCGCTCGGCTGCGCCAGCACGGCCGCCACCACCCGATTGGGTGCACGCTTCAGGAGGTTCCAGATCAAGGGGCCGCCAATGCAGAAGCCCATCACCATGAACTTGTCGACGCCGAGATGGTCCATCACCCCGAGCTGGTCGTCGGCGTAGGCATCCCACGGCCGGTCGATCTCGAGCGGGCCGTTCGACTGGCCGTTGTTGGAATTGCGCAGGTCCATCGCCACGCAGCGGTACTCGCCTTTGAACTCTCCGATCGCGTCGAAGGGATTGGTCAAGCCGCCGATGTTCGAGTTGAGGCCGCCGCCGGCGATGAGCAGGAGCGGGAAGCCGGAACCGGTTACCTCGTAGTGGATGCGAACGGGACCTTTTTCGTAGAAGGGCATGGCATCTCCTCAGGGCCGGAGTTTCTTCTGGGCGTCGCCGTAGCGCCCGGAGCGGGCCGGCACGAGCGCATAGGCGGCCCGCGCCTTCTCCATGTTCCTGACACGCTTGTCGTACAGGTCGGCGGCCCGCCACGCCGCGTCCCGGGCGTTGTCGGGATATTCCGTCGCGAGCTGCAGCCACGTGTCTGCCGCCAGCTCGTAGCGCCGCAGGTCGTCGTAGATTTCGGCCAGCTGGACGAATGCCGCTTCCGCGCCCTCGGCCTTCGGATACTTGGTCGTGAAGGCCCGATACGACACCAGCGCCGCCGGAACCGAACCCATGGCGGGGTCTACGACGCGAAGCTTGGCGCGCTCCTCGATAGCCGCCTTGCGCAGCAGCGCGCGTGGTGCGTAGACGCTGTTCGGGTGGTGCGTCACCACCTCGTCGAAGAGCGCCATGGCTGCACGATCACGATCGTCACGCTTGGATCGGGCCGTCAGGTCGGCGAGACGGAACGTCGCTTCCGCCGCCACGGGCGTCGCCCCGAACTTGCTCCGCAGCTCCACGTAGTTGGCCATCGCATCGTCGGGGCGTGCCTGCCGCTCGTAGATGGAACCGATCAACATGTAGGCGTTCGGCGCGCTTGCACTGGCGGGATAACGACTCAACGTCGATTTCAGATCGGTCAAGGCCTGGTCGTACAGGTTCGCTTCCACTTTCGCGCTCGCGACACGGACCTCTTCGGCCGCAGGATCCGCCGCAGCCGGCACCGAGGCGGCAGTCGGCGCCGCTGAAGCAGCGGCGCGCGCGGCGGCCGGGCGCGCCGCTGGTGCCGCCGGAGGGGCACCGGATGGGGTGGCCGCCGGTACGACAGGGACGGCCGCCGGTACGACTGGCGCGGCCGCAGCCGCGGGGGTCGCCACGTCCGCCGTCGGTACCTCCGTCGTCGGCGGCTCCGCCGTCACTGCCTCCGCGGCCACCGGTTCCGGGGTCACTGGTTGCGTGGGCGGACTCGGACGCAGCGCGAAGACTCCGCCAATCGCCGCGGCGGCAATCACCGCAACCCCCACGCCTACGAGAGGTGACGGGCGGTTCGACGCGGGCCGAGCCGGCGGCGCTACGGCTGGCGCCGCAGTCGGCGGCGGCGTGGCCACGACGGCAGCCTCGACAGACGCAGACGTCCACCGTGAGCCACTCGATCCAGCGGCGGCCACCGCGCGCGACCCGCTGCCCCGGGCATCACGCTCGCGCTTGATGGCCTGCAGGTCTGCCTGCAGCTCCGTGGAGGTCTGGTAGCGCCGCCCGCGGTCCTTTTCGAGCGCCTTGCCAATAATCCGTTCGAGCTCCGGCGGCACGTTCGCGTTCAGGACCCGCGGGGGCGGCGGCTCACGATTCAGGATGGCGTCGAACACGACGGCGGTCGTGGCACCCTGGAACGTGCGCTCGCCAGTGGCCATCTCATAGAGCACGACCCCGAAGGAGAAGAGATCCGTACGGACGTCGAGGTCTTCACCGCGTGCCTGCTCGGGCGACATGTACGCAACCGTGCCGAGCGCGATCCCTTTGCCAGTCGTCACAAACTCGTCGGCGCCGAGCGTGGCGGCGGCTGTGAGCAGCGGCTCGGCGAGCGCCGGCGCGAGCGCCTTGGCCAGACCGAAGTCGAGGATCTTGGCCTGGGTGCGGGTCGTGACGAAGATGTTGGCCGGCTTGATATCGCGGTGCAGGATGCCCTGCGCGTGCGCGGCGCCGAGCGCATCCGCGGTCTGGATGGCGAGATCGAGCAATGTGCCAATCGTCAGGGGACGGCCGGCGATCGTGCGGTCGAGCGTCTGCCCGTCGAGCAGCTCCATCGCGATGAACTGCATGCCCTCGAAATCGTCGACTTCGTAGATGGTGCAGATGTTCGGATGGTTGAGAGCCGACGCCGTCCGTGCCTCGCGCAGGAAGCGCTCTGTCGCACCTCGATCGCCGTGCCTGTCCGCCGGCAGAAATTTCAGCGCGACCAGGCGCGACAGCTTGACGTCCTCGGCCTTGTAGACGACGCCCATGCCGCCGGCGCCGAGCTCGTCGAGGACACGGTAGTGCGAGATTACGCGACCGATCATGGCTGGAGGGATCGAAGCTTAAGAGGGACGTGCGGTGCCGGTCAATCCAATGATCGTCGAGCGGGGTAACCCTACGATCATGGCGACCAGTGAAAGTTCGCCACAATCATGTAGGAGTTTGAGCGGTCCGACCGGACACAAGGCTCCACGCGCGTTCGGCGAGCGGGCGCGCCCGTGCGCCGGCAAGGCGCGCGTCGGGATCGGTGGCCGTGCCGGCGACGACGCGTCCCATGATTCCCTGGAAAATCGCCGCGAACCGGAACATGGCGAACGCGACGTAGAAGTCCCAGTGCGGCAGGGCTGTTCGGCCGCTCAGTCGGCAGTAGGTCGCAAGGTGCTCATCCTCGCTCGGGACGCCCTCTGGCGGCGTGTCGTTGCCGAACGCGCCTAGATCTTCCGGGCCCGTTCGGAACAGGAGCGCATGGTGCCCAAGATCCACCAGCGGATGGCCGATCGTCGAAAGTTCCCAGTCAATCACCGCGGTAACACGCGGTTCGGTGGGGTGCAGGATCACGTTGCCAGGGCGATAGTCGCCGTGCACCAGGACGTCTTCGTCTCCCGGAGGGATGTGGGCCGGCAGCCACGAGATCAGGCGCTCCATGGCCTCGATCCGCTCCGTTTCCGACGCACGATACTGGGCCGTCCAGCGGTGCACCTGACGCGCGACGTAGTTGCCGGGCCGGCCGAAGTCCGAGAGCCCGACGGCGCGCCAATCAACCGCGTGCAGTCGCGCCAGCACCGACGCCATCGACTCGTAGATCAATCGGCGATCGCTCGGCGCGCGGTCTGGCAGCGTCGGGTCGACCATGACCTCGCCGGCGACGTACTCCATCACGTAGAACGGCGTGCCGATGACTCCTGCGTCTTCGCAGAGGAGATATGGCTTCGGAACAGGAACGCCGCTACCCTGCAGCGCGTCCAGCACACGATGCTCTCGCTCGATCGCGTGCGCCGACGGTAGCAGCGGCCCCGGCGGTTTTCTGCGCAGGACGTACTGGCCTCCGTCCGTCTTGAGGTGGTAAGTCGGGTTAGACTGTCCGCCCTGAAACTGGCGAACCGTCATCGGCGTAGAGACATGCGGCAGCCGCCCTTCGAGGTAGCGTTCGAGGACGGCGACGTCGAAGGGATACACGGACGTAAATGTAATCCGGTTGGGCAGATCACCGATTTGCCAAAGCTCGACCTTGATCCGATTAGAATAGGCGCCCCATCATGCAGGTCTTCATCACGGGTGTCACGGGCCATATCGGCGGCGTCGTGCTGGAGGCGTTCATGCGCGCCGGGCACTCGGTGAGTGCGCTCGTTCGCGATCCTGCCAAAGCCGATCTCGTCGCCAGACGCGGTGCGCAGCCGGTGCTGGGGGAGCTCTCGAAGATCGACTCCTACATGGATGCCGCTGCGCAGGCGAGCGTGATCGTCCACATCGCCCTCGATCGTTCCTCGCGCGGGCCTGAGATCGATGGCAAAGCCGTCGCCGCGTTGCTCGAGGCGGCGGCTCGGCGGTCTGCGTCACAGTCGCCGGCAGCGTTCGTCTACACGTCCGATGTCCGGGTACTGGGTGGGACGACGACGCCCGCGGGCGAGGACGCGGCGGTCAATCCGACGCCGCTGGTGGCGTGGCGGCCTGCCCATGAACAGATGGTGATGGAGGCCGGCCGACGGGGCGTCAGAACGGCCGTCGTGCGGCCGGGAATCGTGTATGGCGGCACGAGTGGCATCGTCGCAGACCTGGTGAAAGACGCGGCAAACGGGCTCGTCCGCGTCGTCGGCGATGGCAGCAACCGCTGGCCGTGCGTCTACGTGCGAGACCTGGCCGATCTCTACGTGCGGGTGAGCACCCACCCGGACGCCGCTGGAATCTTCCACGCCAACGACGAGGCCGACGAACGCGTCGAAGACATCGTCGAGTCGATCGCAGGCCACACGCGCATGCGTCCCGACGTACGGCACGTGCCCCTGCCCGAGGCCCGATCCAAGATGGGGAAGTATGCCGACGCGCTCGCGCTCGACCAGCGCGTCCGCGGCCCGCGTGCCCGAGGGCTCGGCTGGTCGCCGACCTTGCACTCCGTCGCCGGTAACGTCGCCCGGCTCCTCGAGGAATTCAGAGCCCAGCGCGAAGCCGCCTGACGCCTGGCCGCGCGTGGCCGCTACGGCTCGCGGTCTTCGTCGTCGGCGCCCGGCAGCAACTCGAAGAACGCGTCGAGGCTTCGGTCGAGTGCCCGTCGAAGCTGAGGGATCGTTCCGTCGATTGTGTGCAGCGTGAGCCCGGCTTGCGACCCGTTCGTGAGCAGGAGCTGCCCCTCGTCCAGACCCGCGAGCGACCCTTCGGGGATCAGTCGAACGCCGTAGACCAATGTGTAGCGCGCCATGCGGCCACTATACTAGGGACCCCATGCGTCCAGGCGCATTCGTCGCAACGGGGGTCGTCGCGCTCGCGGTCGTCGCGCTGTTCGCGCAGGACCACTCCAGCATGCCGCGTGCGACGGCCATCGGACCGGCCCTCGATGAGATTCGCGCGGACGACATCGCCGCGCACATCGGATTTCTCGCCGACGATCTGCTCGAAGGACGCGGGCCCTCCACGCGCGGCGGACGTCTGGCGGCCGCCTACCTCGCCACACAACTGGCCTCGCTCGGCTACGCGCCGGCCGGCGACCACGGTACCTATTTTCAGGACGTCGCGATTGTCGAGTCGGTGGTCGATCCGTCGTTCACGCTCGCGGCTGGCAAGGGGCCGTCGTTCACATACCTGCGCGACGTGGTCGCGTCGAGCGGTCTGCAGGAACCCCGTGTGTCGGTGGACGGCGAACTCGTCTTCGTCGGCCATGGCGTCGTCGCTCCCGAGTACAAGTGGAACGACTACGCCGGCATCGACATGAAGGGGAAGGTGGCGCTGATCATGGTCAACGATCCGCCCGCGACCGCCGATGAACCGCAACTGTTTGCCGGGCGGGCCATGACGTACTACGGTCGCTGGACCTACAAGTACGAGGAGGCGGCCCGTCAGGGCGCAGCCGGCGCGATCCTGATCCATACGCCGGAATCGGCGACCTATCCCTGGCAGGTCGTGCAGGCCTCGTGGAGCGGCACGTTGTATTCCCTGCCGGCCGCTTCGAGTGAACCGGCGCTGGCCCTGCGCGCGTGGGTCACCAACGACGTGGCCGTCGAGATCGTTCGACGCGCCGGCCAGGATCTCGACGCGCTGCGCGCCGCCGCGCGGCGGCGCGGCGCGCCTCCGCAGCCCCTTGGCGTTCGCGTGTCCGCGACGATCAACCAGCGCGTCCAGCGCCGCACGGCGCAGAACGTGATCGGTGTGCTCGCAGGAACGAACCCGAAGGAAGGGATCATCTACTCGGCGCACTACGACCATCTCGGCATGAGCGAGCCCAAGCCCGGCGAGCAGGCCGACGCCGATCGGATTTACAACGGCGCCGTGGACAACGCCTCCGGCGTGGCGGGCACGCTCGAGGTGGCGCAGGCGTTCGCGCGCGCCCCCACGCGAGCTCGACGCTCCGTGTACGTCATGTTTCCCACGGCCGAAGAATCGGGGTTGCTCGGCTCGGCGTGGTTCGCGGCGCATCCCGCGCTGCCCGCAGACGCGTGGGCGGCGAACATCAACATCGACGGCCTGAATCTCGCCGGCCCCGCGCACGATGTGGTGCTGCTCGGCGCGGAACGCTCGTCGATCGGCGATGTGGCCTCCGAACTGGCGGCTCGGCATCAGCGCGTCGTGGGGCCAGACCCCGAGCCCGAGCGAGGCTACTTCTTCAGGTCGGATCATTTCTCGCTGGCGAAGGTCGGTATTCCCGCGGTGTCGGCCGGCGAGTCCGTCGATTTCATCGGCAAGGATCCCTCGTTCGCCAAGCGCATGCACGACGACTACAACGAGCGGCGGTATCACCAGCCGAGCGACGAGATCCAGGGCGACTGGAACTTTGAGGGCGCCGTCCAGGACATGCGGCTGCTCGCCGAGCTGGGCTGGCGTCTTGCGAACGCATCCACCATGCCGGCGTATCACCCGGACGAACAGTTCGCGCGCCTGCGGCGGCGATGACGCCCGCGCTCGTCTCGCTCGCCGAGATTCGCGCCGCCGCGACGCGCATCGCCGGCGTCGCCCGGCGGACGCCGCTCATCGACGTCGCCGCAGGTTTCGATCCGACCTTCGCGGTCAAGTGCGAGCAGATGCAGCCGGCCGGCGCGTTCAAGATTCGCGGCGCCTTCAACATGTTGTCGCAGCTCGGGCCCGATGTGAGGGCTCGCGGCGTCATCACCTACTCATCGGGCAACCACGGGCAGGCCATGGCGCTCGCCGCGCGCCTGCTCGGCGTGCGCGCGGTCGTGGTCATGCCCGAGACCGCGTCTCGTGTGAAGGTGGAGGGTGCCGAGCGGTTCGGCGCCGAGGTGCTATTTGCCGGCACCACGGTGCTCGATCGACGCGCGCGCGCCGAGTCCGAGGCGACGGCCCGTGGTCTCACGATGGTGCCGCCGTTCGATGACCCGTGGATCATCGCCGGCCAGGGCACGTGCGGCCTCGAGATCGTCGATCAGGCCGTCGCGTTGTCTCGGGTCTACGTCCCCGTGGGTGGTGGCGGGCTGATTTCCGGCGTCGCGGCGGCGATCAAGGCTCTCAGTCCAGAGGTGCGGGTCATCGGCGTCGAGCCGGCGGGGGCGCCGAAGATGAGCGCCTCGCGTGCGGCCGGACAGCCGGTCACGCTTCCGTCGACCGCCAGCATCGCCGACGGCCTGCTCTCGGTGCGTCCCGGCGATCTCACCTTCGCGCACGTCCAGGCCTTCGTGGACGACATCATCACGGTGGACGAAGGCGAGATCGCAAGCGCGGTGAAGTGGCTCTTCGACAACGCGAATCTCGTCGCCGAGCCGAGCGGCGCGGCCAGCGTGGCCGCGGTACTTCGCCAGAAGGATCGACGGGCTCGAGGCACCGTCGCCGTGATCTCCGGAGGGAACGTCGCGCCGGAGGATTACGCGAGGTACATCGCGGGAGGTTGATAGTTGGTTGGTGGTTCGTGGTTGGTGGTTCGTGGTTGGTGGTAAAGGTGCATGTCCACCAACCAACCACGAACCACCAACCACCAACCTCCGACGGACCCTACGCAATCGTTTCCGCCCTTGGGCAGGGTGGGATGGGTGAGATCAGTGAATTTTCTGGCGCACCTGTATCTGTCGGGACCCGAGCCCGATGTGATGGTCGGCAACTTCATCGGCGACTTCGTCCGCGGACGTGATGTCGAGAAGCGACTGGGACCGGGTGTCGCGAGAGGCGTCGCCTTGCACCGCGCCATCGACGCGTTTACCGATAGTCATGAAGTCGTCAAGCAGAGCAAGTCGCGGTTGTGGCCGAAGTACCGCCACTACTCGGCAGTGATCGTGGACGTCTACTACGATCACTACCTGGCGGCCCTGTGGGACGACTACTCGCCGGAATCGCTGACGGGGTTCGCGGCTCGCTCGTACCAGGTGCTGCTGGAACGCGAGCCCGTGCTGCCCGAACCCGTACGGCGAATGCTGCCGCACGTGATGGGCGGAAACTGGCTCGTCAACTACAGGCACGTCGATGGCATTCGGCGGGCGCTCAGCGGGATGTCACGTCGGACGACGTTCAGGTCGAATATGGAACACTCTGCGGATGACCTGACCGCGCACTATGCGAGCTTCAGGTCAGACTTCCAACTGTTCTTTCCGGCGCTCGAGACATTCGCGAAAAGCTGGCTGGCGGTCTCAACGGATCCCGGATCCCGGCTATGATTCCCTCCGTTGGAGGCACCGATGAAAAGACGTCTCGTCCTGGGCGGCCTGCTGCTGGTGGGCGCGCTCTCAATCGCAGTCGCGGCACAACAGGCACCGCCCACACCGTCGGCCGCAGCCATCAAGGTCGAAAAACTGGCCGACAACCTCTTCGTCCTCAACGCCCTTCAGGCCGGAGGCGGCGGCAACACCTCGGTCCTCGTCACGGCCACGGGCGTGGTGGTCGTCGACACCAAGAACCCGGGCTGGGGCCAGCCGCTGCTCGACAAGATCAAGACGCTCACGCCCAAGCCGGTGACGATGATCGTCAACACGCACACGCACGGTGACCACGTGAGCGGCAACGTCGAGTTCCCAGCGTCGATCGACATCGTCGTCCAGGAGAACACCAAGGCGAACATGGCGGCCATGCGCCCGGCGTCGTTCGTCGCGCAGCCCGCCGGCGGCCCGCCGCCCAACATCTTCACGCAGCGCAACGGGGCGGGCCTGGCCAAGCGGACGTTCAAGGACACGATGACGATCGGCATGGGCGCCGATCGGATCGAGCTGCACTACTTCGGACGGGCCCACACGAACGGCGACGCCATGGTCTTCTTCCCGGCCGCGCGCGTGCTGCATATGGCCGACGTGTTCGCCAACAAGGGCCTGCCGGGCATGGACTCCAACAATGGCGGCTCCGGCGTCGCCTATGCCGACACGCTGACGAAGGCGGCGGATTTCGCCGACCGGAACAACGTCGAGAAGATCGTCAACGGGCACAGCGAAACAACGACGACGCGCCCCGACCTGCGCGAGTTCATTTCGTACGTGACGGACTTCGTGAAGGCGGCGCAAGACGGCAAGCGCGCCGGCAAGACCGTGGACCAGGTGGCCGCCGCGTGGAAGACGCCGGCAAAGTATGCCGGCTACGAGGCCATGCCCGCGCCGGTGCGCGTGAAAGCCGACGTCGAGCTGATCTACAAGGAAACGAACTAACCACCACCCACGATCCTCCGGGCCTGCTCGATGGCGTCGTCCATGGACGCGACGTCGCCATCGAGCTGCCGCTCGTAGATCTGCTTCAGGATCTCCCCGACCTGCGGTCCCGGCGCCACACCTAGCGCCAGCACGTGGCGGCCGAGCAGCAGCGGGGCGGGCGGCCGGTGCTCGACGCCGAGCGCGCGCGCACGTTCGAGAAACCAGTCCATCGCCGAGCAGTCGAACGTCCCCGTTCGCCCCAGACAATCCGCGCGTGCCAGTCGGGCCAGCAGTTCGAGATCAACCTTCTGCGCCAGCCGGCGGAAGGCGCCGTCGCCGACGTTGCCGGCCTTACGGAAGGCGCCGGGCTTGAGGTGATGGGCCACGAGGCCCACGACCTGGCCTCGAACGTCAAATCCCTCGATCGAGTGTACGTTCAGGCGGTCGAGCAGCGTCAACGTTGGCGCGACGCCAGCCTGTTCGTGGTCGAGCGAGCGGATGCGTCCGTCGACGAACGCGGTCGTGGTGGGCTTACCCAGATCGTGGCAGACGGCGCCCAGCATCACCGTCGCGAGCCTCGCGCGATCGAGGTCGCCGTTCAGCTCACGCGCCTTGTCCACGACCATCAGCGTGTGGACCCAGACATCGCCCTCGGGATGCCACTCCGGCTCCTGCTTGCAGCCGACGAGCGGCGACATCTCCGGAAGGACGCGTTGGACGACCCCGAGATCCATCGCGAGCTGAAATCCCAGCGAGGGGCGCATCGCCTGGAGCAGCAGTTTCTCGATCTCTCCCCAGACGCGTTCCGCCGCCAGGTCGTCGAGCGGCAGTGCCCGGCACAGCGCGGCCGTGGACTCGTCGAGCGCGAACTCGAACCGCGCCGCGAACTGCACGGCACGCAACACGCGCAGGCTGTCGTCCGCGAACGTCGTGCGATCGACGGCCCGCAGGAGGCGTCGCTCGAGATCGGCTCGGCCATCGTACGGGTCCTCGTAGTCGCCGGTCAGCGGATCCCACGCGATGGCGTTGATCGTGAAGTCGCGGCGGCGCGCCGCGTCGGCGATGGTCATATGCGGATCGCCGTGCACCTCGAAGCCGGTATGGCCGTGTCCCTGCTTGGATTCGCGTCTGGGCAGCGCGACATCGACCTCGCCCTGTCCTGGTGTGGCGGGAATGAGCTTGAACACCGGGAAGCTGCGGCCGACGGCCTCGACGCGCCCTAGTGGCGCGAGCAGACCGGGGAGTCGATCCTGCGCGACGCCGAAGACCTCGACGTCGATGTCCTTGCCCGGCTGGCCGCGCAAGTGGTCGCGCACCCAGCCCCCGACGACGAGCGCGCGCCCCCCGGCCGCGCGCGCGGCGAGTGCGACGCGGCGGGCGAGGTCGACGATCGGGCCGCTCTCGTCCACGGCGGGCCTAACCGGTTCCGAGCTCGCGCTCGCTCAACATGCTTCGAATCACGAACGCCAGGTTGGCCGGGCGCTCGCCGAGCCGTCGCATGAAATAGGGGAACCACTCTCGCCCGAACGGCACGTAGACGCGCATCCGATAGTCGCGCGAGACGAGCGATGCCTGGAGATCCCTCCGGATGCCGTAGAGCATCTCGAACTCGAAGCGCTCCTTCGCGATGTCCTGCTGTCCCGCGTAGTCCTTGGTCGCATCGACCATCGCCGGGTCGTGGGTGGCGATGGCGGGATGCGTGCCGAAGTCGAGCAGCCGCTGCATCAGCCTCACGAACGCCGCGTCCACGTCGGCCTTGCGCTGATGGGCCACCGACGCCGGCTCCTTGTACGCGCCCTTCACCAGGCGGACGGGCGCGCCCAGCTCGTTCATCCGCGTCACGTCGCCGTCGGTGCGGTGGAGCGCCGCCTGCAGCGCGATACCGATGTTGCGGTACTCCTGTTGCCACATCGTCTCGAAGACGTCGAGCGTGAGGTCGGTCCACTCGGAGCTCTCCATGTCGATGCGCACGAAGAATCCCTGCGACCCGGCGGGCTCGAGGATGCGCCGCAGGTTGTCCACGCACGTCGCGCGGTCAACGGCCGCGCCGAGCTGGGTCAGCTTGAGCGAGATGTTCCGTTCGATGCCGGCCGCGACGATCTCGTGGAGCAGGCGAACGTATTCGCGCGTGACGGCAGCCGCGCCGTCGATGGACGTCACGCTCTCACCGAGGTAGTCGAGCGTGAGGAGCCGGCCCTGCGTATCCAGCCGGCGCGCCACCTCGATGGCCTCCTCGAGGGTGTCGCCCGCGATGAACCGCCGCGCGAACCCGCCCGGCGACCGCATGCCGTACGTCGTGGCGAGCCGCTTCAACCAGGCGCTGCGCGACAGCGCGTGAAACAGGGCCTTCAGAGTTGGGCCCATCGATGACGCCTGTCACGCAGCCACAGAGGCGCTCTTCGTGTGTTTGTGGCCCGTGCCTGTGCACGCGGCATGCGGCACCCGCGGGACAGGGGCACCTCAGTGCGTTCGGCGCGAGGGCGACACGAGCAGGTGCGCAAGCGTGCGGGCGTAGTAGCGGAGGACATTGCGTTCACGGACCCGGATGCAGCCGCGCTCGCCGACGATGATGCCGCGGTATTCGAGCGGGGGAATGGCCAGGTCCATCGCTTCCTCACCGCTCTGCACGCCGAGATTGGCCCCGGCTGATCGCAGCGTGTCGATCACCGCATCGGCGCGCGCCTGAAGCTCGCGTCGCTTGATCGACGGGCGCATGGCGTTAGCGATGACGGCCGTCGGCAGCACTTTGTACTGCCGGCCGATGGCCGCCATGATCGTGTTCGAGAGGTCGAGCACGTCGCGGCGCGAATTCGGATCCACGCCGTCCACCGACAGCGGTTTCCCGAACGTGACGATGGCCCTGGAACGATAGCCGACCGCATAGCGCACCATCTCGGCCAGCTCGCGGCTGAAGGGCCGTTGCGATCGCTTCACGCCCTGGCGCGCCAGCACGTGATCCTCGAGCACCAGGTCGTAGGCCACCGAGGTCGGTATGATCGTGAAGCTCGAGAGGTCGGCGTGCAGGGCCGCCTGCAGCAGCCCGGTCTTGGCGGGCTTCAACTCGCCGCTGTAGCTGCGGCCGCCTTCGGGGTAGTAGAACAGATCGTGGCGGCCAAGCAGCTCCGCCACGTAGGCCTTCAGCGTGATCAGGTACGCGGGGTCCTTGGTGTTGCGCCGCACGGGCATCGCGCCGGTGACATGGCGATGCAGCAGGCCCAGCGGTCCCCCAAACAGGTTGATGCCCGCCGCGATGATCGGCGGCCGGATGCCGTGGTCGTCGAGCACCAGCGGCTCGGCGAGATAGTCGGTGTGGCTTTTGTGATTGGACGCGTACACGACGCGCCCGACGCGCCCGGCGGCCCGCACATTCTCGACGTTCTCGCCGATTCGCTCGATCTTGCGGAGGATGGGGTAGAGCGGGTGCTTGAGCGCGCGATAGATCGAATATCTCTGCGTCGTTCGCAGCTCGTCCAGATAACCGTTGATGCGCTCCCGGGCATCGCGCCCGCCGTGGGTGCTCTTCAGGTAACGGGCAATCTCGTCGCGCTCCAGGACCGCCTGGGTGATCTCGTCGAGCATCGGCAGGGCGACTATACCACCGGCTGGTTGGTGGTTGGTGGTTGGTGGTTCGTGGTTAGTGGTTCAGGCCCTGGGTGAGGCGACGACAGATTGCGGTAGCGAACTCGGTGGTGCTCGCGGTGCCGCCGAGGTCGCGCGTGCGCACGCCGTCGGTGGCCAGCACCGCCCCAAGGGCCGCCATGATGCGATCGGCCATCGCATCTTCGCCGATGTGGCGCAGCATGAGGAGCGCCGAGAGCAGCAGAGCCGTCGGATTGGCGATGTCGTGCCCTGCAATGTCGGGCGCGCTGCCGTGCACGGCTTCGAAGACGCCGATCTCGACCCCGAGATTGGCCGCCGGGACGACGCCGAGACCCCCGACGAGGCCCGCGCACAGGTCGGACACGATGTCGCCGTAGAGGTTCGGCAGCAGCAGCACATCGAACTGTTCGGGCTTCATCACGAGGTGCATGCACGCCGCGTCGACGATCCGATCGTCCTGCGTGATCTCGGGATACCGCGTCGCCACGTCGCGAACGCTCCTCAGGAAGAGCCCGTCGCTCATCTTCATGATGTTCGCCTTGTGGATGGCGGTCACGCGCGTCCGCGCGTGACGGCGGGCGTACTCGAACGCAAACACCGCGATGCGGACCGAGGCCTCGCTCGTGATGATCTTCAGGCTCTCGACGACGCCGGGCACCACTTCGTGCTCGAGGCCCGAATAGAGGTCCTCCGTGTTCTCGCGAACGATGACCAGGTCCACACCGCTGTAGCGAGACGGCACCGACGGGATGTTCCACACTGGGCGCAGATTGGCGAAGAGCCCCAGCTCTTTTCGAAGGGCGACGTTGACGCTCGTGAAGCCGCCGCCGACCGGCGTCGTGATGGGCCCCTTGAGCGCCACTTTTGTCTGTCGAATCGACGCGAGCAGGCCCGCGGGCAGCGTGGACCCGAGCGTTTCGATCGCCGACGCCCCGGCCAGGTGGCTGTCCCATTCGACGTCGAGGCCCGCGGTTTCGAGGATGGTGACGACGGCGCGAGTGATTTCCGGACCGATTCCGTCGCCCGGAATCAGCGTGATGCGGTGGTGCACGGCTATTCCCGCGCTTCCCAGTAGAGCAGCGCCATGGCCGCAGCCATGTTGAAGAACATCAGCCTGGTCGAGAGCAGGTGAAGCGCGTCGAAGCGCACACGGCGGTCGTCGCCGTCGGGAAGCCGCGAAGGCAGTCCGCCCGCCTCGATCTGCACCGCGTCGATGCGGCGCAGCACCACCATGCCCGAATACAGGGCGACGCCCAGCATCACGGCCGCAATCACGGCGCGCACGCCGACATGTACGGGTCGCGGCCCGAGCACGCGCATCGCACCGAGGGTGACGAGCAGCACCACCCCGGCGCCGTAGGCGACGTAGTGGAAGCGCGCCAGCGCGGCGCCGAACACCAACCCCGCCAGTTCGCGGCCGTTGACCGGCGCGTTCGCTTGCAGTACGTCGAACGTGGTCGGCGCCACGATGGCGCCGAGAATCACCATGCCGCCGAGCCAGATGACCAACGCCAAAACGTACGCGTACCGCAGGGCCACCATCTTGGTGATTATAATCATCCCTTTCGGAGGGCCTCTGCTTGCCTGTACAGTCATCGTCCAGCGTGTCGGCGCTGAAGAACATCGCCACGCGGCTCCGCATCGACTCGGTTCGCTCGACGAGCGAGGCGGGCAGCGGCCATCCGACGACGTGTGCGTCGGCGGCGGAAGTCATGGCCGCGCTCTTCTTCGCGGAAATGCGCTACGACCCGCGTGATCCCCAGCACGCCGACAACGATCGCCTGGTGCTCTCGAAAGGTCATGCGGCGCCCATCCTCTACGCCGCCTGGGCCGAGGCCGGCTTTCTCACCCTCGAGCAGACCCTGACGCTGCGCCGGCTCGATTCCGATCTCGAAGGGCACCCGACGCCCCGTCTGCCGTTCGTCGATGTCGCCACCGGATCCCTCGGACAGGGCGTGGCGGCGGCGGTCGGCATCGCGCTCAACGCGCGACGCATCCGTTCCGAATACCGCACCTACGTGCTGCTCGGCGACGGCGAGTCGGCAGAGGGGTCGGTGTGGGAGGCGGCGGCGACTGGCGCCAGCGCCCGCCTCGATTCGTTGTGCGGGATTACCGACGTCAACGGGTTCGGCCAGAGCGGCCCGTCCGTGTGGGGGCACGACGTGGACGCGTACGCCGCGCGGTGGCACGCGTTCGGGTGGCATACGGTGCGTGTGGACGGCCACGATGTGCAGGCGATCCTTGACGCGTTCGATGAGGCCCGGAGCACCAAAGGCCGGCCCACGATGATTCTGGCGAAGACGCTCAAGGGCAAGGGCATCGCAATGGCCGAAGACCGTCCGGGGTGGCACGGCAAGGCGTTCAAGAAGGGCCCCGAACTCGACGGCGTCATCAAGGGACTCGAAGCACAACTGGTTCCCGAGGACGAGCCGGCCCACGTGCCCGGGCCGCGAGCGGCGTCAGGCCCGCCGCGTCCCGCTCCCAGGCGCGGCACGGTATCCCCGGCCTACGCCCTCAACGATCAGGTCGCCACCCGCGAGGCGTACGGCACGGCGCTCGCTGCCCTCGGTCGAGACGACGACCGTATCGTGGCGCTCGACGGCGACGTCAAGAACTCGACCTTCAGCGAGCGGTTCGAAGAGAAGCACCCGGATCGCTTCTACCAGGAATACATCGCCGAGCAGGTGATGATCGGCGCCGCGATGGGGCTGGCCAGCCGGGGTGCCATCCCGTTTCCGTCCACCTTCGCCGCCTTTCTCACGCGCGCGGCCGATTTCATCCGGATGGCGGCGATCAGTGGTCTGAACGTCAAGATGGCCGGTTCGCACGCCGGCGTCTCGATCGGCGAGGATGGTCCCTCGCAGATGGCCCTCGAAGACCTCGCGATGATGCGCGCCCAGCCCAACATCACGGTGCTCTACCCGTGCGATGCCACCAGCACCGAGCGGCTGCTCGAACTGATGGCCTACCATCCCGGCCCGGCGTATATGCGGACGTCGCGTCCGAAGACGCCGGTGATCTACGGTCCCGACGAGACCTTCCGCATCGGCGGTCTGAAAGTGCTGCGGCAGAGCCCCACGGACGTCGCGACCGTCGTCGGCGGCGGCGTCACGGTGTTCGAGGCGCTGAAAGCGCACGACCTCCTCCGGGCGCGCGGCATCGGTATCCGCGTGATCGACCTCTACTCGGTGCAGCCGATCGACACCGACGCGCTGTTGCAGAGTGCGGCGGCGACGCAGGGTCGCCTGATCGCGGTGGAAGATCACTACGCGGCGGGCGGAATCGGTGACGCCGTGGCGGCCGCCGTCGCCGGCCGCGGGTACACCGTGGAGCACCTCTGCGTCCGCGAGATTCCCCGCAGCGGAACCCCGGAACAGCTGCTCGATCGCTACGGCATCTCCGCGAGCCATATCATCGCCGCCGTCACCCGCACGCCGTAAGCCGCAGGAACGTCAGCGCGGAAAGCCCGGCGCATCGACGATGCGCTGGGCCTGCCAGAGATGTCGGCGTTCGTGGGCGGTCATGGCCGCGAACCCCGTTCCGAGCGGCATGACGATCCACTTCGACACCGGCGAGCGGACCCTCGCGCGCGCGAGGTCGAGGCCGTTGGCCTGCCGCAGCCGATCCACGTACTGCACCTGATAGGCACGAAACGCGGCCATGATGTCGTGCCGCTTGCGCGCAGGCGGCGGCCGGAGGGACGCGGGCGTCTTCACGCGCGGGCGGGGAGGCGGCTCGAGGTTCCTCACGAACAGCCGCGCGATCCACCAGTACTTGAACGGTCCTTCGCCGTAGAGACCCTGGCGGATCGCATTGGAGATGCCGTCATCGAGACGAGGCAGGTACAGCCGCGCCGTCGTGTTGAGGTGGTCGATGCAGTGCGCAATCGACCAGGCGCCCGGGGCCGGCGGCCACGAGAACTGCTCGTCGGTGAGCGGCGCAACCAGCGCGTCTGCCGCGTCGGCCAGCGATTCGAACTGGCGCCGGAAGTCGTTGATCTCCGGCGTGAGCACCAGGTGCGCGGGCGGCGGCATCTGCTGCGATCTTAGCCCGACCGATGCCTCCCAATCGCCGTGAGGTACGATCGAACGTGATGATGCCTGCACCTTTTCGCCATCTCCTGGTCGTGTTACTCGCGAGCGGAGCCGTGGCCGCTCCCGCCGCCGCACAGCTTCGGACGGCTGCCACGCAACTTCCCCGCGACAGCCCGTTTCGGGGCGGCGTGCCGACGGGCGTGGCCACGCCCGGGCCGGTGGCGCTGACGATTGGCGACGTCCTCGAGCGCGCGCTCGTCAGCAACCTGGGCATCGTGACCTCCGAGGCCGACATCGATCACGCTCGCGGCACCGCGCGCGTCGAAAAGAGCGACCTCCTGCCCCACATCGCCGGCCGGATGAGCGAAGTCCGGCAGAAGACGAACCTCGAAGCGTTCGGGCTGCCGATCGCCGAAACCGGGCTGCCTCGAGTGGTCGGCCCCTATAACGTGTTCGACGCCCGGCTGTACGCGTCGCAGACGATCGTCGATCTCCAGGCGCTCAATGAATCCCGTTCGGAGGGCCACAACGAACGTGCCGCGCGTTTCACGAATCGAAGCCGGCGCGACCAGGTGGCGTTGCTGGCGGCCGAGATGTACCTGCAGGTGCTGGCTGCCGATGCGCGCGCCGTGTCGGCACGGGCGCAACGCGAGACGTCACAGACGCTGTTCGTCCAGGCCCAGGACCTGAAGGAGAGCGGGATCGTGGCGGGCATCGACGTGCTGCGAGCCCAGGTGCGGCTCGCCGGCGATACTCAACGGGTGACGGTCGCCGAACACGATGCGCAGAAGACGCGGCTCGACCTGGCCCGCATGATCGGGCTTCCGCTCGGGCAGGAGTTCACGCTGAGCGAGCGGCTGCCCGACTTGGTCATGCCAGACGTGTCGCTCGAACGCGCCCTCGAACGTGCGTACATGCAACGGCCCGACTACCTGGCCGCGATGGCACGGGTGCAGGCGGCCGAATCCAGTCGAAGCGCCGCCCGCGGCGAGTCGCTCCCCATCGTGCGCGCGACGGCCGACTATGGCGCGATCGGTCTGTCGCCGTCGACGTCCCTCGCGACCTTCAGCGTCGCCGGCAGCGTCACCGTTCCGATCTTCCAGGGTGGCCACGACCAGGGACGGGTGATCGAGGCTGATGCGGAACTGCGCAGCCGCAAGGCCGAGGCCGAGAACCTGCGCGCCAGCATCTACTACGACATCCGCAACGCGTTTCTCGACCTGCAGGCCACCGAGGAGGAGCTGCGGACGGCGACCGGGGCGCGCGATCTCGCGGCGCAGACGCTGACGCAGGCCCGCGACAGGTTCCAGGCGGGCGTCGCGAGCAACATCGAGGTGGTGCAGGCCCAGCAGGCCGTCGCCCTGGCGGACGAGGAGGTCATCGACGCCACCTTCGGCTTTCTCATCGCCAAGGCGACGCTCGCCGGTTCCCAGGGTATCGCCGAGGAAGAAATCAGGCGCTTCGTCGGAGGAGTCAACTGATGAACACCCGGATTCGAATCGCCATCGGCATTGTCGTCGTCGCGGTCATCGCGACGACGGCCTGGCTCCTGGCGACGGCCGGCCGTGAGACGACAGACGATGCGCAGGTCGACGCGCACGTGACGCCGATCGCCGTGCGCGTGGGTGGTCACGTGATCGAGGTGCGCGTGAAGGAGAACCAGGAGGTCGAGGCGGGCGCCGTGCTGGCCGTTATCGATCCACGCGGCTACCAGGTGGCGCTCGACAAGGCGAAAGCCGAGCTGGCGACGGCAGAAGCCGACGCGGTCGGCGCAAAGGTGGAGGTGCCGATCACGTCGACGACCGCGACGAGTAGTGTGTCGACGGCGAGCGGTGGTGTCGAGCAGGCGAGGGCCGCCGTGGAGCTGGCCCGGCAGAACATCGAGGGCGCGAACGCCCGGCTCGTGACCGCCGAGGCGCGACGGCGCGAGGCCGAAGCCAACGCGACCAGGGCGTCGAAGGACCTGGATCGCCTGAAGATGCTGCTGGCCAAGGACGAGATCTCGCAGCAGCAGTACGACGCGACGGCCAGCGCTGCCGACGCCGCGCGCGCGGCGCTCGATTCGGCACAGTCGCAGGTGGTGGAGGCACGGACCTCGATTCAGGCGGCGCAGAGTCAGTTGGTGCACGCGCGAGCGGCCGAGTCGCAGGCGGCCGCCCAGCTGCAGGTCGCGCAGACGGCGCCGCAGCAGATCGAATCTGTGCGCGCGCGCGCGGCGTCGGCGGACGCGAAGGTGCTTCAGCAGCGCGCGGCGGTGCAGCAGGCCGAGTTGAACCTGCAGTACGCGACGGTGACGGCTCCGGTGAACGGGATCGTCAGCAAGAAGGCCGTCGAGGTGGGGCAGATCGTACAGCCTGGTCAGGCACTGATGGCGGTCATTCCACTCGAGGAGGTGTGGGTGACGGCGAACTTCAAGGAAACCCAGCTCGGCAGCATGAGAGCCGGTCAGCCGGCCGTCGTCGAGGTGGACGCGTACGGCGGGCGTGAGTATCGCGGACATGTCGAGAGCCTGGCGGCGGCGACCGGATCGCGCTTCAGCCTGTTGCCGCCCGAGAACGCCACCGGCAACTTCGTCAAAGTCGTGCAGCGCGTGCCCGTGCGGATCGCCATCGACGAGAAGCAGGATCCGCAGCAGTTGCTGCGGCCCGGCATGTCGGTCACTGCGAAGGTGTACACGCGATGATCAGCTACAGAGAACTGATCACAAGCCACAGAGACGCAGACGCACAAAGATGAAATATTCCTCTGCGTCTCCGTGTCTGTGTGACCAATTTCAGTGAATGAGTTCAGAACACCGGCACGTCAATCCGTGGATCGTCGCCATCGCGGTGATGTTCGGCACCTTCATGGAGGTGCTCGACACCACGGTCGTCAACGTGTCGCTGCCGCACATCGCCGCGACGATGTCGGCCACGATCGACGAAGCGACGTGGGTGCTGACGTCGTACCTCGTCGCCAATGCGATCATCCTGCCGATGACCGGCTGGCTTGCCGCCACCTTCGGCCGCAAGCGGCTCCTGATGATGTCGGTGACCGGCTTCACCCTCTCGTCGTTTCTCTGCGGCATCGCGCCCAATTTGGGGTCGCTCATCGCGTTTCGCATCTTGCAGGGAGCCACCGGTGGGGCCCTGCAGCCGCTCTCGCAGGCGGTGCTGCTCGAGTCGTTCGAGCCGCACGAACGTGGCAAGGCGATGGGCTTCTGGGGCCTCGGCATCGTCGTGGCGCCGATTCTGGGACCGGTGGTCGGCGGGTGGCTCACCGAGACGTATAGCTGGCGGTGGGT
>Ga0210380_10000368_pt1 | contig 20824 bp, 16 predicted proteins | sample PLM4_5_coexredo_FD_155476 | JGI IMG/M metagenome (GOLD analysis project Ga0210380, IMG submission 155476) | Groundwater sediment microbial communities from an aquifer in East River, Colorado, USA - PLM4_5_coex redo | ecosystem: Environmental > Terrestrial > Soil > Riparian zone | place: USA... | reverse complement strand
GCTCGAGGAAACCCATCAGCCGCGGCCGCTTCGCGTCCAGCCCGCCGCGCACCTGCGCGGCCTCCAGCGGGAAGCTCATCTGCACATCCGCCGCGCTGAACTGCGCGCCGGCGAACCAGTCGCCGTACGCCAGTTCGCCTTCCATGAAATCCAGCTGGCGGTCGATGTTGGGCTGGATGAAGGAGCTCTTGGCGCGCTGCGCGATGGCGCGCGCCACCGGGCGCACGAAGAAAGGCATCGGCGCTTTCTCGATGCGGTCGAAGATCAGCTTCATCAGCAGCGGCGGCATGGCCGAGCCCTCGGCGAAATGCATCCAGTAGGTGTAGCGCAGCCGCTCCGGCGTGCCTGTCGCCGGAATCAACCGGCCGTTGCCGTGGCGGCCAACCAGGTACTCGAGGATGGCGCCGGACTCCGCCAGCGTCACCGCGCCGTCCTGGATCACGGGCGACTTGCCGAGCGGGTGCACCGCGCGCAGCTCGGCGGGCGCGAGCATGGTCTTCGCGTCGCGCTGGTAGCGCTTCACCTCGTAGGCGAGGCCCAGCTCCTCCAGCAGCCACAGCACGCGCTGCGAGCGGGAATTATTCAGGTGGTGCACGACGATCATGGCATTCCTCAGCTCTGCAATTCGGGCAGGTCGCGGTACAGTTCGAGCGCCTCGGGATTGGCCAGCGCGTCGGTGTTGGTCACCGGCATGCCGTGCACCACCGCCTTCACCGCCAGCTCGACCACCTTGTTGTTCTTGGTGCGCGGGATGTCCGGCACCTGCACGATCCTCGCCGGCACATGGCGCTTGGTGGTGTGCTCGCCGATCTGGCGGCGGATCTTCTCTTCCAGCGCCGCGTCCAGGTGCAGGCCCTCGCGCAGCTTCACGAACAGCACCACGCGCGTATCGGTAGGCTGCGCGGGCGGCCACAACTGGCCGATGGCCACCGACTCCTCCACTTCCGGGACCTTTTCCACCTGGCCGTAGATCTCGGCGGTGCCAATCCTCACGCCGCCCGGATTGAGGGTGGCGTCCGAGCGCCCGTAGACCACCATCGTGCCGCGCTCGGTCAGCTCGCACCAGTCGCCGTGGCACCAGACGTTCGGGTACTTGGCGAAGTAAGCGGCGTGGTACTTCTCGTCGCCGCGGTCGTTCCAGAAGCCGAGAGGCATCGAGGGAAAGGGCCTGGTGCAGACCAGTTCGCCCTTCTCGCCGACGATCGAATTGCCCTGGGGGTCGAACACCTCCACCGCCAGGCCGAGCGAGCGGCATTGCAGCTCGCCGCGGTACACGGGCAGGACGGCATTGGCGTCGGCGAACGCGGCCATGATGTCGGTGCCGCCCGAAATCGAAGACAGGCACACGTCCGCCTTCACTTCCCGATACACGTAGTCGTAGCTCTCGGGCACCAGCGGCGAGCCGGTGGAGACGATCATGCGCAGGCCGGGCAGCGGGTGCGTCTCGCGCGGCTTGAGCCCCCGTTTGGCGATGGCGTCGATGTACTTGGCCGAGGTGCCGAAATGGCTGAAGCGCTCGCGCTGCGCGTAGTCGAAGAGGATTTTCCCGTCGCGCGCGAAAGGCGAGCCGTCGTAGAGCATGACCGTCGCCTCGGCGCACAGCCCGGCGAACAGCAGGTTCCACATCACCCAGTTGCAGGTGGTGTAGTAGAAGAAGTGGTCCCCGGGGCGCACGTCGAGCTGCAGCTTGTACATCTTGAGGCCGGCAAGCAGCGTGCCGCCCGCGCCATGCACGATGCATTTGGGCTTGCCGGTGGTGCCCGAGGTGTAGAGGATGTAGGCCGGGTGGTCGAAGGGCAGCTGCGCCCAGGCGATGTCGCCCGGTGTGTGCCTGCGCAGCCATTCCTCGAGCAGCACCGCCTTGGGGATGTCAGAGATGTCCGGCCGCGCATCCAGGTAGGGCACTACCACCACCTTGCGCAGCGAGGGCAATCGCTCGGCGATCTCGCGTACCCGCTCCAGCACATCGTGCTGCTTGCCGTTGTAGAGATAGCCGTCGGCGACGAACAGCACCTTGGGCTCGATCTGGCCGAAGCGGTCGATCACCCCGTCCACGCCGAAATCCGGCGAGCAGGAGGACCACACGATGCCCTGCGACAGCGCGGCGAGCGCGAACATCGCCGTTTCCGGCAGATTGGGGATGAAGGCCGCGGCGCGGTCCCCGGCGCGCAGGCCGAGCTGCTGCAGCGCCTGCACCGCGCGGGACACGTCGCTCGTCAGTTCGGAGTAGCTGACGCGCCGCTGCGCACCGCGCTCGTCCCAAAACACCAGCGCGTCGCCGCGGTCGCCGCGGCGCAGCAGGTTCTCGGCGAAATTGAGCCGCGCCTCGGGGTACCAGTGCGCGCCCGGCATCTTGTCGCCGTCCGCGAGCACCGTATTGCCCTTGCGCGAGGCGCGCACGCCGCACCATTCCCAGACTTCGTTCCAGAACAGTTCGGGGTTGTCCACCGTCCACTGGTAGAAGTCCGGGTAGCTGTTCAGGTCGAGCTTGTGCTTGCGCACCGCGTGGCGCGCAAACTGGGTGAGCTGCGCCTGCTCAACCGCCTCTTCCGACGGGTTCCACATCGGCTTCATGTCCCGATGAAACCTCCTGGTATTCCGGGCGGTGATTATATTGCCAGAGGCGTCCGAGGTGATTCGCCGCATGCGGCGGCGGGTCTGGCTATGCGAGGTTGCGCAGCTCCCGCACCGCGACCGACAGCATGGCTATGTCGAGCACCGGCGCCGCGCGCAGCTCGGCGGCGAGCCGCGTGGCGCGCTCCATGGCATCGCCTTTGCGCGCCTGCCACGCGGCGACGAGTGCGGCCGGTTCGCCCGCCTGCCCGCTGCCGATGACTTTTGCCGTCAGCGTCCTGGCGAGCCCGGCGACGTCGTCGCGCAGCGCGCCCTTGGCGAGCACCTGCCAGTGGCTGTCCGCGGGCAATGCGCCGATGCGCTGGCGCAGCCATGCCAAGCCCAGCCTTGCGCCAAGATCGAAATACACTCCCGCGACCTCGACGATCGGACGCCGCGCTTCGCCGGCGACCTCGGCGATGTCGAGCGCTGCGAACAGCGTATCGAGCGCTGCGACACGCTCGGCGATGTCGGCCGGAACGCCCGCCTGCAGCCAGCGCGAGGCTCGCGCCGCGATGTCGCTGCGCGCCTGCTGGAGTGCAAGACCCCCATAGAGCTCGTCGACTGCCGGCTGGAAGTGCTCGATCGTCTCCGCCATCGGCGCCCCGAGCCGCGGCGAGCGCAACAACCACGAGGTTGCCCGCACGATGAGGCGGCCGGCTTCGACCAGCATCTCCGCCTGGGCGGCGTCCGGCACGCGGCTGTCGAGCGCCTCGATCGCCTGCCACAGCGGCACGTAGCTGAAGATCTCGCGCTGCAGGAGATAGGCGCGCACGATCGCGGCCGGCTTTGCGCCCGTGGTGTCCATCAAGCGATGGACGAACGTGGAGCCGACGCGGTTCACCATGCTGTTGACCACGTGCGTGGCGATGATCTCGCGCCTGAGCGGATGGCGCGGCATGACGCCGGCGTAGGCCTCGCGCAGCGCCCGCGGGAAGTAGCGGCCGAGCACGGTGGCGATCCACGGGTCTTCCGCCAGATCCGAGGCGAGGAACTCGTCGACCAGCCAGATCTTCGCGTAGGCGAGCAACACGGCGCGTTCCGGGCTCGCCAGGCCGATTTTTCTTGCGCGCCGCTCCGCGATCTCCTCGTCCGGCGGCAGGTATTCGAGCGCGCGATTGAGCCGGGCGTTCTTTTCGAGGAACTGCATGAAGCGCTGCTGCGCATCGAGCAACTGCGGCGCGATGCGGCCGGCGACCGACAGCGACTGGGTCTGGAAGTAGTTGTCGCGCAGCACCAGCGCCGCGACCTGGTCGGTCATCTGCGCGAGCAGCGTGTTCCTCTGCTTCTCGGTCAGCTCGCCCTCGGCGCTCACCAGCCCGAGCAGGATCTTGATGTTCACCTCGTGGTCGGAGGTGTCCACGCCCGCCGAATTGTCGATCGCGTCGGTGTTGATGCGCCCGCCGGCGAGCGCGTACTCGACCCGGCCGAGCTGGGTGAATCCCAGGTTGCCGCCTTCGGCGACCACCTTGCAGCGCAGGTCCCTGCCGTTCGCGCGCAGCGCGTCGTTCGCCCGGTCGCCGACATCGGCATGGTTCTCGCGCGAACTCTTCACGTAGGTGCCAATGCCGCCGTTGTAGAGCAGGTCGACCGGCGCCCTGAGGATCGCGTTGACGAGATCGTTGGGCGTCAGAGCGTCGGCGGCAATGCCGAGCGTGCGCTTCGCTTCGGCCGAGAGCGGGATCGATTTCGCTGCGCGCGGCCAGGCGCCGCCGCCGCGCGAGATCAGCGCGGCGTCGTAGTCCGCCCAGGACGAGCGCGGCAGGTCGAACAGGCGCTTGCGCTCCGCCCAGCTCGCCGCGGCGTCGGGGTCGGGGTCGATGAAGATATGGCGATGGTCGAATGCGCCGACCAGGCGGATGTGCTGCGAGAGCAGCATGCCGTTGCCGAACACGTCGCCCGACATGTCGCCGATGCCGACCACGGTGAACGGCGTCGTCTGGGTGTCGACGCCAATTTCCCGGAAGTGCCGTTTTACCGATTCCCAGGCGCCGCGCGCGGTGATGCCCATCGCCTTGTGGTCGTAGCCGGCCGAGCCGCCGGAGGCGAACGCGTCGCTCAGCCAGAAGCCGTACTCCTTGGAGATCGCGTTCGCGTAGTCTGAGAAGCTCGCCGTGCCTTTGTCGGCGGCAACCACCAGGTAGGGATCGTCCGGGTCGAGCCTGCGCACTCGCGGCGGCGGCTCGACCTTGCCCGCGACCAGGTTGTCGGTGAGATCGAGCAGCCCGCGCAGGAAATCCTGGTAGCACGCCACGCCCTCCTTCATGAAGGCCTCGCGCTCCTGCGTCGGCGGCGCGCGTTTCAGGACAAAACCGCCCTTGGAGCCGACCGGCACGATGACCGTGTTCTTCACCATTTGCGCCTTCACCAGGCCGAGAACCTCGGTGCGGAAGTCCTCGGGGCGGTCCGACCAGCGCAGGCCGCCGCGTGCGATCTTGCCGCCGCGCAGGTGCACGCCCTCGAAGCGCGGCGAATACACGAAGATCTCGAACATCGGCTTCGGCTCGGGCAGGCCCGGGATCTTCGATGGATCGAACTTGAATGAAACGAACGACCTGCCGCGCCAGAAATTGGTGCGCGTGGTCGCTAGCACCAGCGCGAGATACTGCCGCAGCACCCGGTCCTCGTTCAGGTTCGTCACCCGGTCGAGCGCTTGCCCGATGGCATTGACCTGCGCGTCGGCCGCGGCTACGTCCGCCTTGAGCGGGTCGAGGCGCAGCCCGAACAGCTTGACCAGCATGCGCGCGATGCTCGGGTGCGCCGCCATCGTCTGCTCGATGAAGCCCTGCGACAGCGCAAACCCGATCTGGCGCATGCACTTCGCGTAAGCGCGCAGCACGACGATCTCGGCGGCGCCGAGGTGCGCGCGGAGCACCAGGCGGTTGAAGTCGTCGTTCTCCACCTCGCCCGAGTGCACGCGTGCGAACGCGTCCTCGAACAGCGGCCCGAGCTTGCCGACGTCGAAGTCGGCATCGCCAGCATCGAGGCCGAAGTCGTGGATCCAGACCGGCTCGCCCTCCTCGGGCGCGATGCGATACGGCCGCTCCTCCAGCACGCGCAGACCCATGCGCTCGAGCATCGGCATGCCGTCGGAGAGCGTCATCGGTTTGTCCTTGTGAAACAGCTTGAAGCGCAGCGTCCCCGGCGGCGCCTCGAGCGGCCGGTAAAGCTTCATCCCGAGTGCACCGCCCGCCAGCACCTGGGCCATGGTCTCGCAGTCGGGCACCGCGTTGCGCGCCCGGACGTCTTCGCGATAGGCGGCCGGGAACGCCGCGCCGAAACGCCGCATCAGCTCGTTGCCGCGCGCTTCGCCCGAGGCATCGAGCAGCGCCTGGCGCAGATCGTCTTCCCAGCGCCGCGCGGCGGCGTCGAGCCGGCGTTCCAGCTCGCGCACCTCGGGGTCCGGGAGCTGGCCCGGCGTGGTGCGCACCCTGATCATGACCCGCGCGAGCATCGACTCGGAAAAAAAGACATTGAAATCCGAGGAGGTGCCGTTGAACTCCCGCATCAGGATCGCCTGCCATTTGAGGCGGATATCGGTGGTGTAGCGCTCGCGCGGCGCGTAGATCAGGCAGGTGACGAAGCGCTCGAAGGGGTCGCGCCGTACGAAGAGCCGAAACCGCTGGCGCTCGCCGAGACGCAGGACGCCGAGCGCCGTGTCGAACAGCTCCTGCTCGGGGATCTGCAGGAGCTCGTCCCGCGGGTAGGTCTCCAGGATGTTCTCCAGCTCTTTCCACGCGTGCCCGCCGCGCGTCGCTCCCAGGCGCAGCTGCACGTTCGCCACCTTGCGGCGCAACATCGGGATGTCGCGCGGCGCCGCGTGATACGCGGTGTGGGTGTAGAGCCCGAGGAAGCGGTGCTCGCCGCAGACCTCGCCGCGCTCGTCATAGCGCTTGATGCCCACGTAGTCGAGATAGCCGGGGCGATGCACCGTCGAGCGCGAGTTGGACTTGGTGAGGACGACGAGATCCTTGACGCGCGCGTAAGCGCGCGCCTGCGGCGAGAGCTGCGCGAAGCTCGCCGACACCGCCGCGGGCCGCTTCACGCGCAGGATGCCGAGCGCCGATCCGCCCACCGGCTTGAGCGCGTCGCTGCTTTCCGTCGCCACCAGGTCGTGGCAGCGGTAGCCGAGGAACGTGAAATGGTCATCCGCCAGCCATTCGAAAAACGCGCGCCCCTCGGCAAGCTCCGCCGCGGCGAGCGGCGGGGGACGGCGGTCGAGATCGGCGACGATCTCGCGCAGACTGGCGAGCATCTTCTTCCAGTCCTCGACCGCGGCACGCAGGTCGCCCAGCACGCGCTGCAGATCGGCGGCGAGCGCCTCCATCGCCTGCGCGTCGACGATGCGATCCACCTCGACGTGCATATAGGAGGAGGTTTCGATGACCGGATGCACGATGAGATGCAGCGTCACACCGTGCCGGTTCACTTCCATCGTCACCGTGTCGACCAGGAAGGGCATGTCGTCGTTGACGATCTCGACGACGGTGTGCTTCGACTGCCAGCCATGCTCCTGCACGCCCGGGTTGAACACCCGCACGCGCGCAGTGCCGGGCTCGCGCCGCCGCGCCAAGTTCCAGTGCGACAGCGCCGCGCCGCAAAGGTCCGCCGGCTCGCGCTCCGCGAGATCCTCCGGATCGACCTGGCGGTAATACGCGCGAACGAAGCTCTCGACGGCATCCCGCGAGGACGGCGCAACCTTCTCCCGGACCAGAGCGAGAACCTCCTCCATGCCCGTTTAGTCTAGCGCGCAAGCAGGACTCAGTGTCGCTTGACATGCCGCAGGCAGGATGCCGAGAATGGCCGCTCCACAAAAGGAGAATGCTTCCCATGACCCTCGTTCGCCTCGCCCTGGCGCTGCTCGCCTCGGCCACCCTCGCCGCCCCGGCCCTCGCGCAGGAAGGCACGCTGAAGAAGATCAAGGACACCGGCTCGATCACTATCGGCCACCGTGACGCCTCGCTGCCCTTTTCCTATTACGACGACAAGCAGCAGCCCATCGGCTACGCCATGGACCTGTGCATGAAGATCGTCGATGCGGTGAAAGCCGAGCTCAAGCTGCCCAAGCTGGAGGTCAAGTACCAGCTGGTCACCTCGGCCAACCGCATTCCGCTGATGGGGAACGGCACCATCGATCTGGAGTGCGGCTCGACCACCAACAACATCGCGCGCCAGGAGCAGGTGTGGTTCACGATTACCCATTTCGTCACCGCCAACCGCTGGGTGGCGAAGAAATCGTCTAACGTCAGGAAGCTCGCCGACCTGAAGGGCAAGACCATCGTCTCGACCGCGGGCACCACCAACATCAAGCAGATCACCGAGATCAACGCGGCGCAGGGCCTCGGCATGAACATCATCTCGGCCAACGGCCACCCGGAAGCCTTCCAGATGGTCGAGACCGGCCGCGCGGTGGCCTTCGTGATGGACGACATCCTGCTGGCGGGACTGGCCGCGCAATCGCGTTCGCCGAACGACTATGAAATCTCGGCCGACGCGCTGTCGGTGGAGCCCTACGGCATCATGCTGCGCAGGGACGACAAGGCCTTCAAGGCAGTCGTCGACAAGGCGATGTCGGACGTCTACAAGTCAGGGCAGATCAACCCCATCTACTCGAAGTGGTTCGAGAAGCCGGTTCCGCCCAAGGGCGTCAACCTGCAGTTGCCCATGGGCGCGGCGTTCAAGAAGGTGATCGCCAATCCCACCGACTCGGGCGATCCCAAGAGCTACCAGTAAGCCTGGGCAATGACCAACAGGGGGAGCTGCGGCTCCCCGCTTTTTTTCGTGAGCCGGGCTTGAGGCTGGCGTGAACTACCACTGGAACTGGGGCATCCTGCTCGCCCCCGAGCCCGGCGGCACGGGGACCTACCTGGCTTACCTCTTCGTCGGGCTGGGATGGACGCTCGCCACCGCGCTCGCCGCCTGGGTGATGGCGCTGACGATCGGCTCGGTGGTCGGCACCCTGCGCACCACGCCGTACAAATGGGTGGTGCGGCTGGGCAACGCCTACGTCGAGATATTCCGCAACATCCCGCTCATCGTGCAGATGTTCCTGTGGTTCTTCGTCGTGCCGGAGCTGCTGCCGAAGGCGCTGGGCGACTGGATCAAGCAGGTGCCGCCGCCCTGGGGCTCGTACTTTCCGGCGGTGCTGTGCCTGGGCCTGTTCACCTCGGTGCGGGTGGCCGAGCAGGTGAAGGCCGGAATCCAATCGTTGTCGCGCGGCCAGGGCATGGCCGGCACCGCGCTCGGCCTGACTCTCGGGCAGACCTACCGCTTCGTGCTGCTGCCGATGGCGTTCCGCATCGTCCTGCCGCCGCTGACCTCGGAATTCATGAACGTGATCAAGAACTCCTCAGTGGCGCTGACCATCGGCCTGCTGGAGCTCACCGGCCGCGCGCGCGCCATGCAGGAATTCAGCTTCCGCGTCTTCGAGGCCTTTACCGCGGCGACCTTGATCTACCTGCTGACCAACCTGCTGGTGGTGTTTGCGATGCGCGCGCTGGAGAAGAAGGTGCGCGTGCCCGGGCTGATCAGCGCTGCGCCGACTGCGGGGGGACACTGATCCATGTTCTCCGGTTACGACTTCGACGTCATCCAGCGCTCGGCCGGGTACCTCTTCAGGGACGGGATGACGTTCACGCTCACGCTCACGGCGCTGGCGATGCTGGGCGGCATCCTCTTTGGCACGCTGCTGGCGATGATGCGGCTCTCCAAATTCCGCCTGCTGTCGGTCGCGGCCGGCGGCTACGTGAACCTGATGCGCTCGCTGCCGCTGGTGCTGGTGATTTTCTGGTTCTTCTTCCTGGTGCCCTACATCGGCGCCTGGATCATCGGCGCGAAGGATCCGGTCAGGGTCGGGTCCTTCATGTCCTGCCTCATCACCTTTACCATGTTCGAGGCGGCGTACTACTGCGAAATCATGCGCGCCGGCATCCAGTCCATCGCGCGCGGCCAGGTGTGGGCGGGCTACGCGCTGGGGCTCAATTACTGGCAGACCATGGGCCGCATCGTGCTGCCGCAGGCGTTCCGCAACATGCTGCCCGTTCTGCTGACGCAGACCATCATCCTGTTCCAGGACACCTCGCTCGTCTACGTGATCTCGGCCACCGACTTCCTCGGCGCCGCCGCCAAGGTTGCCAACCGGGACTACCGCCTGGTGGAGATGTACACCTTCGTGGCGGTGGTCTACTTCGTCATCTCCTTCGGCCTGTCGACTCTGGTGAAGCAACTGCAGAGCCGCATCGCCATCATCCGGTAAGGGAATCGCCATGATCTCGATGAAGAACGTGAGCAAGTGGTACGACGGCTTCCAGGTGCTCACCGACTGCTCCACCGAGGTCGCCAAGGGCGCGGTGGTGGTGGTCTGCGGGCCCTCCGGCAGCGGCAAATCCACCCTCATCAAGTGTGTGAACGCGCTCGAACCTTTCCAGAAGGGCGAAATCACCGTCGACGGCATCTCGGTCGGCGACCCGCAGACCGACCTGCCGAAGCTGCGGGCGCGCATCGGCATGGTGTTCCAGAATTTCGAACTGTTCCCGCACATGTCGGTCACCGAGAACCTCACGCTCGCCCAGCTGAAGGTGCTCGGACGCAGCGCAGAAGCGGCGCGGGAAAAGGGCCTGAAGCTGCTCGAGCGCGTGGGTCTCTCGGCGCACAAGGACAAATTCCCCGGCCAGCTCTCCGGCGGCCAGCAGCAGCGCGTGGCGATCGCGCGCGCGCTGTGCATGGACCCCATCGCCATGCTGTTCGACGAGCCGACCTCCGCGCTGGATCCGGAGATGATCAACGAGGTGCTCGACGTGATGGTGCAGCTGGCGAAGGAAGGCATGACCATGATGGTGGTCTCGCACGAGATGGGCTTCGCGCGCAAGGTGGCGCACCGCGTGATCTTCATGGACTCCGGCAGGATCGTGGAGGACGCAACCAAGGACGAGTTCTTCGGCACCCCGCGCTCGGAGCGCGCGCAGCTGTTCCTGTCCAAGATCCTGCATCACTGACATCGATGACGTGAGCACGATTGCCTTCGTCGGTCTGGGCGCCATGGGTTCGCGCATGGCGTCGAACCTGCTCGCGGCGGGCCACCAGCTGCGCGTCTACAATCGCGACGTGGCCAAGGCTGCGCCGTTCGCCGCCAAGGGCGCCGCCGTATGCGACTCGCCCGCGGCCGCGGTGCGCGGCGCCGCGTTCGCCGTCTCGATGGTCGCCGACGATGTTGCGACGCGCGCGGTGATGCTCGGCCAGAGCGGCATGGTCGGCGCGGCAGCCGCCGGCACGATCCTGATCGATAGCAGCACCAATACTCCGGGGATGGCGCGCGAGGCGGCGCAGGCGGCGGCCGCGCGCGGCGTGCGCTACCTCGACGCCCCGGTGTCTGGCAGCCTCGCACAGGCGCAAGGCCGGGAGCTGGTATTCATGGTCGGCGGCGACAAGGACGCGTTCGACAAGGCGCAACCGCTGCTCGCCGCGATGGGGCGCCTCTCCCGCCACATGGGGGCTGCGGGCGCCGGCGCGACGATCAAGCTGATCAACAACATGCTCTCCGGAACCGCGACCGCGGCGATCGCAGAGGCTGCGATCGTCGCCGAGGCTTCGGGCGTGGACCGCGCCGCCGCGCTCGAGATCCTGGGCGAAGGCGCGGCCGCTTCCCGCCTGCTCAAGACACGGCTGCCCAAGATGTTCAACCGCGACTTCGCGCCGCAGTTCCAGCTGGAACTGATGGAGAAGGACCTGCGCTATTTCCTGCTCCTCGCGCAGGAGCTCGACCGCCCGGTTCCGCTCGCCTCGCTGGTGCGCAGCCAGTACCAGGCCGCGCGCCGCGGCGCGCTCGGCAAACTCGATTCCTGCGCCGTGTTCCTGCAGGCGGCGGGCGAAAAGCCCACGCCCTGAGTCTCGTGCTGCGCGCCGACGCCCGGGTGCTGTTCGCCCTGTTCGCCCTTTCCGGATTCACCGGCCTGGTCTACCAGTCGATCTGGTCGCACTACCTGAAGCTGTTCCTCGGCTCCGCGGCATTCGCGCAGTCGTTCGTGCTGGCGGCCTTCATGGGCGGCATGGCGCTCGGGGCCTGGCTGGCGAGCCGCTGGGGCGTGCGCCGCGCAAACCTGCTCGCCGCCTACGGCTGGATCGAGGCGCTGATCGGCGTCGCGGCGCTGGCGTTCCACCCCGTCTTCGTGCTGCTCACCGAGGCCTCGCTCGAGCACGCGATTCCGGCGCTCGGCTCGCCCGCGGCCGTCGAGATCTACAAGTACGCGCTGTGCGCGCTGCTCATCGTGCCCCAGACCGTGCTGCTCGGCATGACCTTCCCGCTGATGAGCGGCGCGGTAATCCGTCGCCACCCGGCGGACGCCGCCGGCCGGCCGGCGGGCGGCCACCACCTCGCCATGCTGTACTTCACCAATTCGATCGGCGCCGCCGTGGGCGCGCTGGCGGCGGCGTTCTGGCTGCTGGGCTGGGTGGGCATGCCGGGCACCATGCAGGTGGCGGGCGTGCTCAACCTCCTGCTCGCCGCGGTGGTGCTGCGCGCCGCGCGCGGCGGCGAGCCGCTGGCGCCGCGCGCCGCGGCGGCGGCGGGCGCGATGCCCGCGAGCCCGCTGATCGTGCGCCTGTTCCTCGCCGGCGCCTTCGTCACCGGCGCCGCGTCGTTCATCTACGAGATCGCCTGGGTACGCATGCTCTCGCTGGTGCTCGGCTCGTCGTTCCAGGCCTTCGAGCTGATGCTCTCCGCGTTCATCACCGGGCTGGCGCTCGGCGGCCTGTGGATCCGCAAGCGCATCGACCGCATCGCCGATCCGGTGCGCTTCTCGGGCGTGGTGCAGGTGGCGATGGGCCTGGCGGCGCTTGCCACGATCTTCGTCTATCACCTGAGCTTCGCCTGGATGAGCTGGGCGCTGACGGTCCTGCAGCACAACGAAGCGGCCTATCCGCTGTTCAACCTGTTCAGCCATGCCATCGCCTTCGCCGTCATGCTGCCCGCCACCTTTCTCGCCGGCATGACGCTGCCGCTATTCACGCATGTGCTGATGCGCGGCGGGCACGGCGAGCGCGCCATCGGCCAGGTCTATGCCGGCAACACGCTGGGCGCGATTGCCGGGGTGCTGCTGGCGGTGCACGTGCTCCTGCCGGGGATGGGCGTGAAGCTCGCGCTGGTGGTCGGCGCCGCGCTGGACATCCTGCTCGGCGCCTGGCTGCTGCGCTACTCGCAGGCGCAGCTGCGCCGCTCCCACGCCTTCGCCACGCTGACCGCCGGCCTGCTCGCCGCCATCTTCGCCGCGCGTGCCGACGTACTGCCGCCGGAACGCCTGTCCTCCGGCGTGTTCCGCCACGGCAGGATCGAGTCCGGCGACGGCAGCATCATCTACTACCGCGACGGCAAGACTGCCTCGGTGGCGGTGAGTGCCTCGCCGCGCGGCGCACGCATCATCGTCACCAACGGCAAGCCCGACGCCGCGATCCAGATGGACATGGCGCAGCCGCGCATGGAGGACGAGTACACCATGACGCTGATTGCCGCGCTGCCGCTGCTGCTCAAGCCGGACGCGAAGAGCATCGCCAACATCGGCATCGGCTCGGGCCTCTCGGCGGAGATCATGCTGTCGCACACTGGTCCGCAGGAAGTGCACACCATCGAGATCGAACCGGCGATGGCCACCGGCGCCCGCGCCTTCTACCCGCGCGTCGACCGGCTGTTCCGCGACCGCCGCGCGAAAGTGTTCTTCGAAGATGCGAAGAGCTACTTCGCGCGCCACGGGCGGCGTTACGACATCATCGTTTCCGAGCCCTCCAACCCCTGGGTGAACGGTGTGGCGGGGCTGTTCACGCGCGAGTTCTACCGCGACACCTCGCGCTACCTGGCGCCGGGCGGCGTGTTCGTGCAATGGCTGCAGTTCTACGAGCTGAACGACCGCCTGCTCGGCTCCATGTTCGCCGCCATGGACACGGTGTTCGCCGACTACGACGTGTACCAGACGAGCGCCGGGGACCTGGCGGTGCTCGCGGTGCGCGAGGGGCGCATACCCTTGCCCGGCGAGCTTCCCGCGGAGCAAACCGGTTTCCTCGCCGAGCTGGCGAAGATCGGCATCACGCGCCGCGAGCATGTGCTGGCGCGCCGCGTCGGCACCAAGCGCCAGCTGGCGCCGCTGTACGCGCAGTTCCGGCCGCCCGTGAATTCCGACTATTACCCCTTCGTGCAGCTCGAGGCGACGCGTGCGCGCTTCGCGCAGGGCGGCGCCGGCGCCATGCTCGGCCTCGCCAATGCGACGCTGCCGATCAACGAGTTGCTCGCCGGTACCGAGCCCGCCTACCTGTCCAGCGAGCATTTGAGCGGCAACACCGGGCGCCTCCTGTACCTGCAGTCGGCGCTCGACGTGTACAGCATCCTGGCGAAAGGCAGCTACCCGGCGGAGCGCACGGCGCCCTTCGCTGCGCTTGCCTTGAAGCAGCCCGGCGCAATGTGCGGCGCAAAGCCAGGCAAGCACGCGCTCGAACAGCTGCACTTCGCGGCAATGCAGACGCTGGCCACCCTTGCGCCGAAGATGCGGCACGAACTGTGGGTCGAGCCGCGCTGGCTGGGTTGTCCTCTGGCGCGCGCCTCCGCCGAGGTGCGCGAGCGCTTCGCCATCTACCGTGCGATCGCCGAGCGCGATGCGCCCGCCATGCTGGCGCGGGCCCGCGTCCCGCTCGAAGACGAGCGGAAAGTGGAGGTCGAATGGGGCCGCTACCTGCTGCTCACTGCGATGCTCGGCGCGCAGGCTTCGGGCCAGCGCGACGAGGCGCACCGGCTGTGGCAGAAGCACTCGCCCGCGCTCACCATTGGCGGCGCGGCGCCGTTCGAGTTGTACGTCCTGAACTGGCGCTAGCGGGGCGGCTCGGGAATCCGGTAGTCCGGATAGCGCTTCCTGAACTCGGCGAGGCTCTCTTCCGCCTCGCGCGTGCGGCCCTGCTTGCGCAGCTCGGCGATGCGCTCAAGCCAGGCCTGCGGCGATAGTTCGGCTTTGGCCATCTTGCCCGCGGGCACGTTGGTCTCGGCGCCAACGCCCGCTGCCGCGGGCGCCGGCGCCGGCGCTGCCGAGGCCCGAGATGTCGGCTTGGCCGCAATATCCGAGCGCATCCGGCTCTCCGCCAGGGCATCCGCTGCCGCAACCTCCGCCGCGGCCTCGGCACCGGCGGCGGGCCTTGCCAGTTCCCTCGCCGGCGCCGGCGCAGACGCGGCGGGTCGCGGGGTCTGCATCACCTGCGGGGCGAGCGCGACCGATTCAGCCTCTGGCCGCTGCGGCAGCATGCGCAGTGTCACGCCGACGGCGAGCACCAGCACGGCGGCGATCGACAGGGGAACCCGCCACTGCGACGGGCGTTTGCGTGCCGCCGTGAGGATCGCCTCGTCGAGCGCGCGCGGCGGTTCCTCGCTGCGAAGGGCGCGGTAACCCGCCGCCACTTTCTCGTCGCGTTCCGTATCAGCCATCACCCAAAGCCTCGCGCAGCCTGGCGAGCGCGTAGCGCAGCCGGCTCTTCGCCGCTTCCTGCGTCGCGCCAGTGGCGAGCGCAATCTCGGCCAGCGTCATGCCGGCTTCCTCGTGCAACAGGAAAGTCTCGCGCTGCAGCTCGGGCAGCGCGGCGAGCGCCGCCGCCAGCCGCTGCAGGTCCTGCCGGCCTTCGGCGCGCGGTTCCGGCTCGAATGACCGATGCCCCACCGCGTCGGCGCCCTGCGCGTCTACCAATTGCAGGCCGCGCTTGCGCCAATGGTCGGCGAGCCGGTGGTGCGCGATCGTGTACAGCCAGGTAGTGAACTTCGCCTGAACCGCGTAGCGGCCGCGCGACTCGATCACCCGCATCCAGATCTCCTGGTAGAGCTCTTCCGCCAGCGCGCGCTCCTTCACGGAGCGCAGCACAAAGCGATACAGGGGCCCCTTGTGCCGCGCGTAAAGCGCTTCGAAGGCCCCGGCCTCGCCCCGCCGGTAGGCGAGCATCAACTGTTCGTCCGGGGCCTCCACCCTCCCAGTCTACGCGCCGGAGGACGACGTCACCCGGGGCCAGCCGTCAACACATGGAACGAATCCGCCACCGAAAAGGGTTAACATGCGCGCTCATTTTTTCCGCGCACCGGATATGACCAAGCCCGCCTACGACTGCTCGACATGCCCCGCCTACTGTTGCAGCTACCCGCAGATCGAGGTGTCCAAGGCGGACATCGCCCGACTGGCGCGACACTTCGGCGTGAGCGAGGCCGTGGCCGAGGAGCGTTATACCAAGCTCGAGCGGGAAGACAAGATGCGCGTCCTGCGCCACCGCGAGGACGAGCATTTCACTTCAGTCTGCATGTTCCTGGACCGCAAGGAGCGCCGCTGCACGGTGTACGAGTCGCGGCCGGCCACCTGCCGCGGCTATCCCTACGGCTCGCGCTGCGGCTATTTCGAGTTCCTCAAGTTCGAGCGCGAGCACCAGGCCGACGAGACCTTCGTCGCCACGACGTAGGGTGGGCCAACGGCCCACCCCGTGGTCGGCCGGGGCCCGCCTGGTGGGCCGGGGCCCATTTGGTGGGCCGGGGCCCACCCTACTTTTCGCGATCCAAGGCCTGCTTGCGGATGCCCGACAAGGTGCTGGTGGTGGTGATGGCGTCCGGGTCGATCCTTAGCTCGATCAGCGCCGGCTTACCCGAGGCGCGCGAGCGCTCGAAGGCCGGCGCGAACTGATCGGTGGTCTCCACGAGTTCGCCGTGCCCGCCGAAGGCGCGCGCGTAGGCGGCGAAATCGGGGTTCTTCAGCTCAGTGCCCGAGATGCGCCCGGGGTATGCGCGCTCCTGGTGCATGCGGATGGTGCCGTACATGCCGTTGTTCACCACCAGCGCGATGATCGGCGCGCCATACTGCGCGGCGGTGGCGAGTTCCTGGCCGGTCATGAGGAAATCGCCGTCGCCCGTGACCGCGACGACGGTGCGCTCCGGCGCGGCAAGCTTCGCGGCCACCGCGGCAGGCAGTCCGCAGCCCATCGAGCCATTGGTCGAGCCCAGTTGCGTGCGGAAGCCCTTGTAGCGGAAGAAGCGGTGCACCCAGCCGGAGAAGTTGCCCGCGCCGCCGCACACGATGGCGTCCTCGGGCAGCTGGTCCGACAGCCACTTCACGACATGCGCATACTGCAGCCTCCCGGGCATGGGCTGCGGCTCGCTCCAAGCCAGGTACTCTTCGCGCGCCTGCCCCGTGCGGCCCGCCCATTTTGCCCCGTCCAGCTTCACTTGGGCGAGCGCCTCGACGAAGCGGGCCATGCCCGAGTTGATCGGCAGCGCCGCGCGGTACACGCGCCCCAGCTCCTCCGCCCCGCCGTGCACGTGGATCAGTGTCTGGCTGGGTACCGGCACCTGGAACAGCGCATAGCCGCCGGTGGTCATTTCGCCCAAGCGTGCGCCAATGACGAGGACTACGTCCGCCTCGCGCACGCGCTGCGCGAGCTGCGGATTGATGCCGATGCCGACATCGCCCGCGAAGCTCGGGCTGCGGTTGTCGAGCAGGTCCTGGCAACGGAACGACGTGCCCGCGGGCAGCCGGGACGCTTCCAGCCAGGCGCGCAGGCCGTTGCAGGCGGCGCGATCCCAGCCGCCGCCGCCGATGATGACGAAGGGACGCTCGGCGCCGTGCAGGAGCTTGTGCAATTCGCGCATGTCGGCAGGCGAAGGCGCCGGGCGCACGGTCTTGTAGTGCTGCACGTCCGCCACCGCTGCTTCCGCGAACAGCATGTCCTCGGGCAGTGCGAGCAGCACCGGGCCGGGCCGACCCGCCATCGCCGCATGGAAGGCGTGGCTCACGTACTCCGGGATGCGCTCGGTGCGGTCGATCTGCGCCACCCACTTGGTCATCGGCCCGTACATGCGCCGGAAGTCGATCTCCTGGAACGCTTCGCGCTCTGCGAAATCGCCGCCCACTTGTCCCACGAACACCACCATCGGCGTGGAGTCCTGGAACGCCGTGTGCACGCCGACCGCGCCGTTGGTGGCGCCCGGACCGCGCGTCACGAACAGCACCCCCGGCTGGCCGGTGAGCTTTCCGTAGGCCTCCGCCATGTAGGCGGCGCCGCCTTCCTGGCGGCAGATGACGAACTTCAGGTGCTCGCGCACGTCGTAGAAGCCGTCGAGCACCGGCAGGTAGCTTTCGCCCGGCACGCCGAACGCCATCTTCACGCCGTGGCCGACCAGCGCGTCGGCGAGGATGCGTCCTCCGTGGCGGAGTTTCAGATCATGCTTCAAGGAAATTCGCCCTTATGAGCGGGCGAACAGCAGTGCGGCAGCGTAGGCCAACGCGCCCAGCGATGTGCACGCGAGAATCCCGCCCGACAGCCTGGGATGCGCCTCGACCAGCCGGTCGAGAGTCAGAATCATGTCATCCCCGCCTTGCAGCATGCGCCGGGCAGTAAACCACCGGTTGGCATATTTTTCGAGGATGGCCAAGGCGTCCGGGGAAAAGCAAAGCATGCCTCCGACCACCACGCCGGCTAGGCTGCCGACGATCAGAAACCACCTCAAGGTCCCGGCCACGATTGCGACCAGGCGCGCCTGGTCGCCTTTGGCGAATGCCGCGCCGACTGCGGCAGCGTCGACTCCGGCGGCCAATCCGAACGTCGAAAAAATGCCGCCCGCAATCAAAGCCCAGCCGACCCAGCGCCGGTTGCGGTGCGAGAACTGCTCGGTGCTGCGCGGCATGTCCATGGCCCTGAATGCACCGCGGGTGGAAACCCATCGGTTCATCATCTGCAGGAATCGCAGGGTTCGCGCACTGGAAAAAATCAATCCAATGCCCACAATAAAGCCGACGCTGGCGAACACCAGCACAACCGCAATGAAGAACTGGAACAGCACCTGCCAGATCAGATCGTTACGGGACGGCACGTGTCCTCCATCTTCCAACAGTTGCGCAGCTTCTCGCAGCACTCGGATACTGCGGCATTGGCCGTGTCGAGCACGCCGCCGAACAGGATGAAGCCGTGCACCATGTCGGCATACTCGCGGTAGGCGACTTCCACGCCCGCCTGCGCCATGCGCTCCGCGTACTCCCGGCCCTCGTCGAGCAGCGGGTCGTAGCCCGCGGTGATCACGCAGGCGGGCGGCAGGCCGGCGAGGCTCTTGGCGAGCAGGGGCGAGGCGCGCCAGTCGAGGAAATCGCTTCTGCGCGGCAGGTACTGGGCCTGGAAGTAGTCCATCGCTTTCTTGGTCAGCAGGTAGCCTTCGCCGTTGCGCGTCACCGAAGGATGCTCGCCGCGCTGGTCGGTTGCCGGGTAGATGAGCAGCTGGAAGGAGATCTTCGGCCCGCCGTGGTCGCGCGCGTGGAGCGCCACCACCGTCGCGAGGTTGCCGCCCGCGCTGTCGCCGCCCACCGCGACGAGCTTGTGGCGCCCGGCGACGAACTTCGCCGCCGCGATGCAGTCATCGACCGCGGCAGGAAACGGGTGCTCGGGCGCAAGGCGATAGTCCACCGAATAAACCGCGCATCGCGCGCCATTGGCAAGCTGGCGGCAGAGCACGTCGTGCGTATCGAGGTCGCCGATCACCCAGCCACCGCCGTGGAGGTACACGAGCGCCGGCAGTTGCTCGTCCGCCTTGGCGCCCGCCGGACGGTAGGCGCGCAGCGCGACCGGGCCGGGTGCGAGGATGAGCCGTGCCTCCGCCACTTCGGGGGGCTTGGGTGAGAGGACCGCGCGCGTGTCGCGGTAGATGCGCCGCGCGATGTGCGCGGGCACCTCGCAAACCGGCGGCAGCGGCGACTTGGCCGCGCGCTCGAGCAGCTGCGTGACCTGGGGGTGGAGGCTCACTTGACGGCCGCGAGCATCTTCTTCAGGCGCGCGACGAAGAACGGCGCGCACTTGTGGATCTTCGTTTCCTGCGTGACCATCAGCGGCCGGATGCGCGGCAGGTAGGCCTGCCATTCAGGGTCCGCCTGCATTGCCGCGCGCATCTTCTCGCGTTGCAGCAGGTCATCGTAGGCCCACATGTGCGTCACCAGGTTCTGCATGCCGACCTCGGTGACGTAATAGCCCACCAGATTCGGCAGGTGCCTGAGCTGGATCTTCATACCGACTTCCTCGTAGTGCTTGAAATACTCCGGCGCCTTGCCCACCTGCAATAGATACATCCGTTCTTCGACGTACATGAGGATTCTCCCGGGATTGTTCGATTATAGTATCCGGCCCATGGACGACATCAATACGCTGCGCCGCATCCTGCTGCAAAACCGCGTCATCGCCGTCGTCGGGCTGTCGGCGGACTGGTTCCGGCCGAGTTACTTCGCCGCCAAGTACATGCAGGAGCACGGCTACACCGTGATCCCGGTGAATCCGCGCTACACCGAGGTGCTCGGGCAGAAGTGCTACAAATCCCTGCGCGACATTCCGGTCAAGGTGGACATCGTGGACTGCTTTCGCAAGACCGCGGACATCCTGCCGATCGCGGAGGACGCCATCGCCATCGGCGCCAAGGTGCTCTGGCAACAGCTCGGCGTGAAGAACGAGGCCGCCGCCGCCATGGCGGGCGCCGCCGGGCTGGACGCGGTGATGGACCGCTGCGTGAAGATCGAGCACGGGCGCCTGTTCGGCGGCCTGAACTGGGTCGGGGTCAACACCAAGGTGATTTCGGCCAAGCGCCCGCGCTGGCTCGCGTACTGAAATTTCCCGCCAGCTATCTGTTTTTTCGATAGTTTTGTGTGGAATCTGGCACTGGCGCGCGCATGCATGCACCGTTATCCTAGTGTCCATGCCCAAACCGATCCGCATCTTCGAAGGACGCTTTGGCCGCGTGGTGCTCGCCGACGCCTCCGCGCCTGGGGAGCCGCAGGCCCTCGCCGAGCCGTTCATCTTCCTCAAGTACGACGGCGCCGACAGCATGTTTTCCATCGGCGGCAGCCCGCATGCGCTCACGCGCGAGGACGCGCTGTTCGCCAACCCCGGCGAACCCTCGCAGTACCTGGGCAGCGCCAACGGCGCGCCGGCGCGCGTAACTCTCTTCCACCCCTCTTTCGCCTGGCTGCAGGCAAGCTTTCCCGCGGCCTTCGAGGACGTCGGGGGCAGCGTGTTCCCGCGTGCGCGAGAGACGATCACGCCGCGCATCCGCCAGCTCGCCGATGCCCTGGCGATCGAGGCGCTGAACGACCAGTTCCTGTCGCCCGAGCGCCTCGAGTTCATGCTGCAGGAACTGATGCTCTCGGTGGTGGAGACGTACCTGGCGCGGCGCCGCGCAGGGGCCTCG
>Ga0210380_10000367_pt1 | contig 20895 bp, 15 predicted proteins | sample PLM4_5_coexredo_FD_155476 | JGI IMG/M metagenome (GOLD analysis project Ga0210380, IMG submission 155476) | Groundwater sediment microbial communities from an aquifer in East River, Colorado, USA - PLM4_5_coex redo | ecosystem: Environmental > Terrestrial > Soil > Riparian zone | place: USA... | reverse complement strand
TCCGACATCGCGACTGGGCTCTACGTCGGCATGGTGGTGGACCGCGGCACCCAGCGCGTGGTGCTGATGGCCTCCGCCGAGGGCGGCATGGACATCGAGGAAGTCGCGGCGAAGACGCCCGAGAGGATCCACAAGGTGTTCGTCGACCCGGCGGCGGGGCTCACCGACGGCGAAGCGCGCGGCGTGGCGAAGAAGATCGGCGTCCCGCACGCCGCCCTCGCGCAAGCCAGTGCGCTGCTACAGGGCCTGTACCAGTGCTTCTGGGACACCGACGCCTCCCTGCTCGAAGTGAATCCGCTGATCCTCTCGGGGGATGGCCGCGTGGTGGCGCTCGACGCGAAAATCAACTTCGACGACAACGCGCTGTTCCGCCACCCCGAGATCGTGGCCCTGCGCGACCTGGACGAGGAGGACCCACTCGAGATCGAGGCCTCCAGGCACGACCTGTCCTACATTTCGCTCGACGGGAACATCGGTTGCATGGTGAATGGCGCCGGGCTCGCCATGGCCACCATGGACACCATCAAGCTGTTCGGCGGCTCGCCCGCCAACTTCCTGGACGTGGGCGGTGGCGCCACGGCGGAGAAGGTCACCGCGGCGTTCAAGATCATGCTGTCGAATCCGAAGGTGAAGGCGATCCTGGTCAACATCTTCGGCGGCATCATGAAGTGCGACACCATCGCCGCCGGCGTGGTGGCGGCGGCGCACGAGGTGAAGCTGTCGGTGCCGCTGGTGGTGCGCATGAAGGGCACCAACGAGGATCTCGGCAAGAAGATCCTCAAGGACTCGGGGCTGCCGATCATCTCGGCCGACAACATGGCGCAGGCAGGACAAAGAGTGGTCGCCGCCATCAGGAAGAAGGTCGCGAAGAAGAAAGTCTTGAAGAAGAAGGTCGTGAAACGCAAGGCAAGGAAGAAGATTGTCAAGAGGAAGAAGCAATGAGCATCCTCGTCAACAGGAATAGCAGGGTGATGACGCAGGGCATCACCGGCAAAACCGGCATGTTCCACACGCAGACCAGCCGCGCCTACGGCAATGGAAGCAGCTGCTACGTGGCGGGCGTGAACCCGAAGAAGGCAGGAGAGAATTTCGAGGGCATCCCGATCTTCGGTTCGGTGCGCGACGCGAAGGAGAAGACGGGCGCGACGGTGTCGGTGATCTACGTGCCGCCGGCCTTCGCCGCCGCGGCCATCTGGGAAGCGGTGGAGGCCGACCTGGACCTGGCAATCTGCATTACCGAAGGCATTCCCGTGCGCGACATGGTCGGGGTGCGCGACAGGATGAGGAAGCAGGCGCGCAAGACGGTGTTGCTCGGCCCGAACTGCCCGGGGGTGATCACGCCCGGCGAGCTCAAGATCGGGATCATGCCGGGCCATATCCACAAGCAAGGGCGCGTCGGCGTGGTGTCGCGCTCCGGCACGCTCACCTACGAGGCGGTGGCGCAACTCACCGAGCTTGGCATCGGCCAGTCGAGCGCGGTGGGCATCGGCGGCGACCCGGTGAACGGCCTGAAGCACGCGGACGTGCTCAAGCTGTTCAACGACGATCCCGACACCGACGCGGTGATCATGATCGGCGAGATCGGCGGCTCGGACGAGGAGGACGCCGCGCAGTGGGTCAAGCAGAACATGAGGAAGCCGGTGGTCGGCTTCATCGCCGGGGTGACCGCGCCGCCGGGCAAGCGCATGGGCCACGCCGGAGCCATCATCTCCGGGGGCAAGGGCACCGCGCAGGAGAAGCTCGCGGTGATGCAAGCCTGTGGCATCAAGGTGACGCGCAACCCCGCGGAGATGGGCCGGTTGCTGCAATCAGTGCTGCCATAGGAAGGAGCGGGCATGTTCGGCGACTGGTTCAACACCAAGGAAGTCGACGGCATCGCGGATGCGATCGTCGCCGACCTCGTCAAGCGCTTGCCGCCGATGCCGGGGCCGCACACGCGCAAGACCGCCGACCGGCTGCGCAAGACGCACGACGTGATCTTCGCCCGCCTCGAGCAGTTCGTGCGCTCGCGCAAGCTCAATATCTACAAGAAGGCGCATCTCGGCAACCGCGTGAAATGGGCGCTGCGCGAGGCCGGCTACTCGAACGAGTTCACCGACGCGCTCAGCTACGAGCTGGTCACTGTGGCGACGCTGGCGTCGCGGCAGGCCGGCCAGGCCGGCAAGCCGGGCGCCTGAGGCGCCCGCGGTGTTCAAGCGGCTGTTCGGCAAGTCTGCGCCGCCCCCAGCGGCGGACGCGGCGCGCCACGCGCTGGAACAGGCCTACGCGCACCACATGGCGGGGCGCCTGGAGCAGGCGGATGCGGGCTACCGCGGTGTCCTGGAGAGCGCGCCGGAACAATTCGACGCCCTGCACATGCTCGGCGTGCTCGCCTTGCAGGCGGGGCGCCCGCAGCAGGCGGCGGACTGCATCGCCCGCGCATTGCGCGCCGACCCGTCCAACGCACAGGCGCACAACAATCTTGGCGAAGCCTATCGCCAGCTCGGCAGGCCGGAGGAGGCCGTCGCCTGCTACCGCGAGGCCGTGGCGCGAGACCCGGGTTTCGCCGATGCGCTGGTCAACATGGCGCTGGCGCTGCGCAGGCTGGATCGCAGCGACGAAGCGCTCGCCGCCTGCCGCCGTGCGCTCGGCATCAATCCCGCGTTTGCCAAAGCGCACCAGCGCATGGGAGAGACGCTGTTCGCGCTCGGCCGGCCGGCCGAGGCGGTGGCGGCTCTGCAGGCCGCCCTGGCGCTGGAGCCGGCGTCCGCCGAGGCGCACAGCAGCCTGGGTGTCGCGCTGCGCGCCCAGGGCCGGCTCGACGAGGCGCTCGCGGCCTGCCAGCGCGCGGTGGCCCTGGATCCCGGGCTGGTGTCCGCGCGCTTCAACGCAGGCAACATGCTGCGCGAGAAGGGTTTCCTCGCCGAGGCGGCCGCCGCCTATCGCGCCGCGATCGTCATCCAGCCCGGCCTCGCCGAGGTGCACAACAACCTCGGCAATGTGCTGAAGGAATTGGGCAATGCAGAGGAGGCGTTGGCCTGCTACCAGCAGGCGCTCGCGCTGAAGCCGGATTTTGCCGACGCCCTGTTCAATGCCGCGCAGCTGCTGCGCGACCTCGGTCGGATTGCCGAGGCCATCGGCGCATTCCGTTCGGTAACGGATGCGCGCCCGGACATGGTCGAGGCGCACTACGACCTCGGCAACCTGCTGAAGAACAGCGGCGACAAGGCCGGCGCCCTCGCCTGCTATCGCACGGCACTGGAGATCGATCCAGACTATGCCGAGGCGCGCTGGGCCTACGCCATGTCGCAGCTGCCCATGGTGGCCGCAGACGACGCGGAGCTTGCGCGCAGCCGCCTCGACTTCGCCGCGGAGCTGGCTGCGCTCGAGCGCTGGTGCGAGGCGCGGGGCGCCGAGAAGATGGCGCGCGCCGTGGGCGTGCAGCAGCCTTTCTACCTCGCCTACCAGGAGGAAGATCATCGCGCATTGCTTGCGCGCTATGGCGCCCTGTGCTCGCGCCTGATGGGGACCTGGCAGGACGCGGCGGGTTTGCGCAGGGCGGCGACCGTCACGCGCGCGGAGATCCGCGTCGGCATCGTGTCGGCGCATGTCCACGACCACTCGGTCTGGAATGCAATCGTCAAAGGATGGCTGCAGCGCCTGGACCGCAACCGATTCGATGTGCGCCTGTTCCACCTCGGCCGCGCGAACGACCTCGAGACTGCGCTCGCCAAGACCATGGCGACGCACTACATCTACGGCAAGACCGACCTGGTGGAGTGGACGCAGCTGATCCTCGGCCACCAACTCGACGTACTGGTGTACCCGGAGATCGGCATGGACCCGACCACCGCGAAGCTCGCCAGCCTGCGCCTGGCGCCGGTGCAGGCGGCTTCCTGGGGCCATCCGCACACCACGGGGCTGCCGACGATCGACTGCTTCCTGTCGGCCGAGGGGCTCGAGCCGCCGGGGGCGCAGGCGCATTACACGGAACGGCTGGTGCGCTTGCCGGGCCTGGGCTGCGTGCTTGATCCGGCCAGGGTAGCGCCGGTGAAGGCGGACCTCGCCGCGCTGGGCATCCGCGAGGGCGTGCCGCTGCTGGTGTGCGCAGGCACGCCTTTCAAGTACACGCCCCCGCACGACGCGGTCCTGGCTGCGATCGCGCGCCGGCTGGGGGAATGCCAGTTCGTGTTCTTCACCCCCGGCAGGGCCGACGAACTGATGCAGCGGTTGCGCGCCCGCATGGTGCGCTCTTTCGCTGCCGCGGGCCTCGACCTGGATGCTTTCGCCGCATTCGTGCCGTGGCAGGGCCGTGCGCAGTTCCACGGCCTCATGGCGCAGGCCGACGTGTTGCTCGACACCATGGGATTCTCCGGCTTCAATACTGCCTTGCAGGCGATCGAATGCGGCCTGCCGGTGGCCGCCTGGGAGGGCCGCTTCCTCCGCGGGCGCCTGGCGAGCGGGATCCTGCGCCGCATGGGCATGGACGACCTGGTGGCGGACAACGACGCGGCATTCGTGGCAACCGCGGTAAGGCTCGCGCAGGACGCAGCCTGGTGGGGCAGCGTGCGCGAACGCATGGCTGCGGCGCGCGCGAAGCTCTACGGCGACGCGGAGCCGGTGCGCGCGCTGGAGAAATTCTTCGAGGACGCAGTCAGGAAGTAGCCTCTTCGTCCTTTCCGGTGGGCGCCAGGTCCGGCTCGCCGCAATAGCGCAGGATCTCGGCGCGGGCCCGGTTGCGCAAACGGATGCTCGCCGCCCAGTCCGCGCCGTCCGGCGCGATAGGCGAGCACACCGTCACCGCCGCCGGCGCGCGGCGCGCATACCAGGTCCCATCGCGCAGCACCGAGCGCACGCCGCGCAGCGCCACCGGCACCACCGGCAGGCCCGCCTGCGCAGCCACCTGGAACGCGCCCGCGCGGAACGGCATCAACCCGGTGTTGCGCGTCAGGGTGCCCTCGGGAAAGACGATGAGGGAGGCGCCGCCGCGTGCCGCCTCGACCAGCACCTCGGCGTGCTCGGCGCTCTTTTGCACCTCGAAGCGCTCGACGAACAGGGTGCCAAACCCCCTGAGCAGCACGCGCATCAGCACGTTGCTCTCGAACTCGCGCTTGGCGACGAAGGAGTACACGCGCGGCCCGAGCAGCGCCACCAGCACAAGCGCATCGAGATAGCTGGTGTGGTTCGCCGCCAGCACCACCGGCGTCGCGGGGATCCGCTCCAACCCGCGCATCACCAGCGGGATGCCCGACACGCGCAGGAACGCGCGGCAGACCGCGCCGCCGACGCGCCAGGTGGCCGCCGGTTTGCCGAAGGCGGCGGCGAGCAGCGCAATCGGGAACAACAGGCCGAAAGCCAGGTAGACGCGCAGGGCGTAGAGCGCGCCCAGCGCGGCGCGCCTGCCGCGGCGCAGTTGCGGCGCGGCACCAGCCAGCACCAGGCGCAGGAATTGCAGCCACACCGCCTGCGGCTTCACCGACGTCGGCCCGCGCTCGTAGAACTCGCGCGCGGCGACGCGACGGATCTTGCCGCTGGAAGTCTTGGGCACGGTCGCCGGCGGCGCGAGCACGATGTCGTCGGCCGGCGCACCGATCAGGCTGACCGCGAGCCCGTTGATCATGCGCTTCAGGTCGGCGTGGCGCGAGGCGTCGGGGTTGCGCATCTCGGCCAGCACCACCACGCGCTCGGTGCCGGTGGCAGCGTCCGTGCTGCCGAACACCGCGACGCAGCCGCGCCGTACGCCGGCGAGGTCGCCGACCGCCTGCTCCAGCTCGTAGGGGCTGATGTTGCGGCCGCCGCGGATGATGATGTCCTTTTCGCGGCCTGTGATGTAGACCATGCCCTCCTTGAGGTAGGCGCGGTCACCGGTATTCACCCATTCGCCGGCGAAGAGGTTCTTGGTCGCCGCCGGATTGCGGTAATAGCCCGAGGTGGCCGAAGGTCCGCGAAACTGCAGCAGTCCCTCCTGGCAGTCGGGCAGCTCGAGGCCCGCCGCGTCCACTACGCGCAGGTCATGGCCCTCGACCACGTGGCCGCAGCCGACCACCTTGAGCGGCGCCGGGTCGTCCGGCTTCGCCAGCACCGCTTCGCCGGTCTTCGAAAAACTCTCGCGGTCGAGCGCGTCCATGCGCCAGGGTTCGCCTGGCGTGGTGAAGGCCACGCCCACTGTGCATTCCGCGAGGCCGTAACAGGGGGAGAAGGAATTCTTCCTGAATTTGTACTTTTCAAATTTGTCGCCAAAGGCAACCAGCGTCTCCGGGCTCACCGGTTCGGCGCCGTTGAAGGCGAAGCGCCAGGACGAGAGGTCGATGCCCTGCATCTCCTCGTCGGGGATGCGGCGCAGGCACAGCTCGTAGCAGAAGTTCGGGCCGCCCGAGAGGGTGCCGCGGTGCCGGTGGATGGCGCGCAACCAGCTACCGGGGCGCGACAGGAAGGCGAGCGGCGACATCAGCACTACCGGGAAGCCGAGAAACATGGTGGCAAAGCAGCCGCCAATCAGTCCCATGTCGTGGTAAAGCGGCAGCCAGCTCACGAACACGTCGGCGGGACCGGCGCTCACCGCCTTGCCCATCGCCTGCACGTTGACGAGGAGATTCGCGTGTGACAGCACCACCCCCTTGGGATTGCCGGTGCTGCCAGAGGTGTACTGCAGGAAACCGATGTCGCCCGATTTCCCGCGCACCGGCGCATAGCCCGCGCCGCTGCCTTCCAGGTCGGACGGCATCAGCACCGCGCGCAGGCTCTCTACCTGCGCACGCAAGAGGTACGCGAGGGCCTTCGCCTCCGGGATGGTGATCATGATCGTCGCGCCCGCGCTCTTCAGGATGCCGACGTGGCGCGTCATGTGGTCTTCGATGGTGGTCAGGCGCGCGGGCGGGTAGAGCGGCACCGGCACCCCTCCCGCGAGCAGGACTCCGTAAAACGAAAACAGGTACTCCTTACAGGTAGGCAGCATGATCGCCACCATCTGCCCGGGCCGCAGGCCCGCCTGCGAAAGGCGCGCGGCGTAACCGAGCGCGCCGTCGTAGAGCTGGCGGTAGGTGATCGGCGTTTCCTCGCCTTCCTCATACATGTGCACCGTCAGCCGGTCGGGCTGGCGCTCGACGTGGTACTCGAGTGCCTCGGTGAGCGTCTGCGCGTGCAGCGGCGCTCGCACGTCGGTGGACTGTGAGAGGCTGGCAACGGTCGTATCGGCCGCGCGCGGCGCGTGGCCGGCGCTGGAAAGCAGGAAGCGCAGCAGGTCGCGCGGGGTTTCGCTGGTGGCGAGCGCCTGCTCGGGGAGGCTCGTGCCGAACTCACGCTCCAGGCGCAGCACCAGTTCGACGCGCGCCAGGCTGTCCAGGCCCAGTTCCTTTTCCAGCGAGCTGTCGAGCGCGACATCGGGTTGGATGCTCGGGCGCGCTTCGCGCGCCACCGCCTGCACCACACCGAGCAGCTTGTTCGCGTCGATCGCGCCGGCGGCCTGATCCATGGCGTGCCGAGTGTACACTCGTGCGCAGCATGTCCGCCGACGCGCTGCAGCAATCCGCGCTCGCGCCGCTGCTCGAGGTGGCGCGCGAAGTATCCTTCGTGCAAGGTGCCCGCCTCGCGCGCCAGGGCGAACCGGCGCGCGGCGCGTTCCTCATCCGCTCCGGCGAAGCCGAGGCGCAGGTCAGCCTGCCCGGGGGCGGCATGCTCAGCGTGGCGTCGTTTTCCGCCGGCGCGATGTTCGGCGAGATGGCCCTGATCGAGCGCGGGGTGTGTTCCGCGACGGTGGTGGCGAAGACGAAGGTGGAGGGCTGGTTCGTCGGCCGCGACGATTTCCGCGCCATGGTGGCAAGCCGCGATGCACGCGCTTTCGAGGTGCAGCGCGCGATCACGCGCACCCTGGCGCAGCGGCTGCGCACGCTGAACGCCAAGGTGCGCGAGCATCCGGCGCAGGAGGACCGGCCGGTGCGCGAACCGCCGCCCGCCGGCGATCCGCTGGCGACGGTGCGGCGCATGGAGCGCGCTTCATTCGACTGGAAGGCCTTCGTTCCGGCGCTGCCGTTTTTCGACGGCTTCGATGCGCAGGAGGTGGAGGAGTTGATTGCCTGCGCGAAGGTGCTGGAACTGCCGCGCGGCGCATGGCTGTTTGCGCAGGGCCAACCTGCGCCGGCATGTTTCCTGGTGTTGCGCGGTGCGGCAGAGGTGTTTACCCAGGCGAAGGGCCGCGAGCGGCGCGTGGCGATTGCCGGCCCGGGGGAACTCGTAGGCTACATGGCGACGCTCGATGGCGCGCCGCACGGCGGCAATGCCCGCGTACGGGAGTCGGCTGCGCTGCTGGAGTTTCCGCGCGAGGCGCTGCTCGCGATTTATCTCGGCACTTCAGCTGCGTCGAAGAGCCTGCAGCACTCGATCCAGCGCAGCCTGCTCAAGGCGTTGGCGCGCACCAATACCCTGCTCACGCGACTCATCAGCCACGACCGCCTCGCACGGGCGGGCGACAAGGCGCAGGAACTGGAGACGGCACTGCACGCGCAGATCTGGCGCGCGGACTAGAGGCCGGCGGCCAGCTCCCGCGTGAGCTGCGCAGCGGGCACCTCCTTGCATCCGCTCCTGTTCTGGCCCGACCACAATGGCGAGAAATCGCCCCGGCCCTGGCCTTCGACCTTGGCGCGCAGCGGCGCGATGGCGGAGGTGGCCAGGGGAAACTCGGGCGCCGTGTCGCTGAGCGGACCCAACTCGCGCATGAGGCGATTCACGATGCCGCGCGCTGGTCGACCGGTAAACAGGTTGGTGAGCGCGGTGTGCCGCTCGGCGCCGCTCTTCAGCGCGGCGCGATGGATCGCGCTGGTGGTGGCTTCCGGGCAGAGCAAGTAGGTGGTGCCGACCTGCACGCCGGCTGCGCCCAGCGCCATCGCGGCAGCGGCTCCTGCCGCGTCGGCGATGCCGCCGGCGGCGATGACCGGAAGCCGCACCTCCCGCACGACCTGCGGCAGCAGCGCGAACGTCCCCAGCTGGGCGTCCAGGTCCGCCGAGAGGAAGTTGCCGCGATGTCCGCCCGCCTCCAGGCCCTGCGCAATGATCGCGTCGACGCCGTGGCCTGCGAGCCAGCGCGCTTCCTCGACCGTGGTTGCCGAGGAAAACACTTTCGCGCCGCGGCCTTTCACTCGCGCCAGCAGCTCGGCCGATGGCAGCCCGAAATGAAAACTCACCACGGCGGGCCTGAAATCCTCCAGCACGTCGGCCATCGCGTGACTGAAGGGCGCGCGCCCCGGCCCGGCCGGAATGGTGCTGGCGTCGATGCCGAACTCCGCGTAATAGCGCGCCAGCGCTGCGCGCCAGGCCGCCTCGCGTTCGGCGCTGGGTGCGGGCGGCGCGTGGCAAAAGAAATTTACGTTGAACGGCTTGCGCGTTCCGGCCTTCATCGCGGCGAGCTCGGCGCGCAGCGCATCCGGCGTGAGCATCGCGCAAGGCAGCGAACCGAGGCCGCCGGCATTGGACACCGCCAGCGCCAGCGCGCTGCCCTGTGCGCCCGCCATGGGGGCCTGGATGATCGGCAGCTCGATTCCCAGCAGCTGGCGCAAGTCCACGATCGGTGTCGCCCCCTAGTCGAGCAGGTGCAGAGCGATGTGCGGGCGCCCGCGGCGAACTTCCGCGAACAGGGCTCCATACTCCGGCAGCTCAACCCACGAAGAGGTGTCCCGGGTCAGCGGTTCCGAGGCGACGATGATCGAATCCGCGTTCTCGGCGCCGCCGGTCATCTTCCATTCGCCGTCGTGCAGCGCGTAGTCGCGCCCGAGGGTGTACCAAAGCGACAGGAAACCGAGATTTGCCTCGTGCAGCTTGGTCGGGTCCTCGGTGCGATAGCGGCCGAAATCGAAGCAGTAGCGCACCGCCGCGAGCTGGCTGCCGTTGGCGATGAAAAGGTTCACCGAAGACGACACATCGATGCCCAGTTCGGCCCGGGCTTCGCGAATGATGCCCAAGGTCCGCTCAATCGCCTCGAACGCCGACTTCTCGGTGCCGGGTTTCAGGGCATCGGGCAGTTGCGACACGAATAGCGCGTAGATCCATTCGCTGTCGGTGGTGCCCCGGATCTGCGCCAGGAACTCCGTCTTCATGTGCCGCGCCAGCAGCGACTTCATCTGCGCAATACCGGCCAGGTCGCCGTTGTGCGCCAGGCACCAGGGCAGGCCCTCGAACTGGAACGGGTGGACGTTCTGCAGGGAAATGTCCACCGTGGTGGAGTAAGCGACGCCGCGCACGTGTCCGAGGACGCATGCCGCGCGCACCTTTTCCGCAAGGTTCTTCAGATTTCGGTCGAACACCGGCAAGGACGGCGAGCCGTAGGCGAACGGCTTCCCTGGCGTGTGAGAAGCAGGATCCCAAGCGCGCAATCCGAACCCTGCCAAGTTCAGCATGTGCAGCATCTTTGGCATGTAGCTCTGCCGGATCAGCGCCGAATCGGGCTGGAACAACAATGTATCCAGCAGCACTGGTTGCCCGAGGTAGAGCAGGGCGCGGCACATCGCGCTAGCCTTTCGGCTTCACCCAGGTCTCCGACCAGGCGAGACAGGCGCTCGTCGAATCGCGCTCGCCGCGCTTCTCCGCGTAAGGCGTTCCCGCGGCAACACGGCCGTTCAGAGATATCCGGGCGGCTTTCGCCGGAAAGAACGTGCTGAACACGCCGATCGGCCGCCCGCCCGAGCCCGGCGGCATGTTGAGCACGAAGGGCGCAAGAAAGTCCTCCCACGACAACAGGACCTCCGCGTCCTTCGCCGTCACCAGCTCCGCCGCCCGGGTGTCGATGCCGCCCGAGCGGGTGAATGTTGCCGGCACGACCGGCGTCGCCGCATCGGCGAACGCAGGAAATAGATACGACTCGATCGCCTTCTGCAGCCAGCGCGCCACCGGCGGGTTGTCCGACCAGATGCGCACCGCGCCGCCGGTCAGCGTGCTCTTCGCGAACAAGGCGTGGCCGGCCCCCGCGGGGCACCACAGCACGCGCCAGTGGCTGGCGCGGTCTGTCTGGGTCTTGCCGCTGTCGGGGCTGTAGCGGATGAAGGAATTTTCTCCGGTCATCATCACGTCGTTGGGATCCACGGGGGAAGTCATCGGCCGATCCTCCTGTTGTTCAAGCCTCACGCGATGTTAACGCACGACGCGCCGAAACTTGACCGCTGTCAAGGCGTTCCATCCCTCGGCGGACCGTAGAATGGGGTCGATGGATGATAGCGTTTCAGCACCGAAAAAAACTTCGAAAGGCGGCAGGGCGCGCGGCACGCCCAAGGGACGCAGCGTCGAGCCGCAGGCGCTGGAGGAAATCAGGGCGCTGCTCGCTGACGCACCGCGCCGCCGCGACCTGCTGATCGAGCACCTGCACAAAATCCAGGACCGGTACGGCCATCTTTCCGCGGCGCGCCTCGCGGCGCTGGCCGAGGAGATGCGCCTGTCGATGGCCGAGGTCTACGAGGTGGCAACCTTCTACCACCACTTCGACGTGGTGAAGGAAGGCGAGCAGGCCCCGCCCGCGCTCACGGTACGCGTGTGCGATTCCATCGCCTGCGAGATGGCGGGCGCGCAGGACCTGCTGAAGAAGCTTCCCGCGATCCTCGGCAAGGAGGTGCGCGTCATCCCGGCGCCCTGCGTGGGCCGCTGCGAAGTCGCGCCCTGCGTGGTGGTGGGTCAGAACCCGGTCGGCCGGGCGGATGCCACGGCCGTGCGCGCGACGGTGGAGGCGAAGGCAGTCAGGTGCCCGGAGCCGGCGCACATCGATTACAGCACTTACAGGAGGGGCGGCGGCTACCAGTTGCTGGCCGACTGCCTCGCCGGCAAGCGCAAGCGCGAAGACCTCACCAAGATCATGGAAGACGCGGGCCTGCGGGGCCTGGGCGGCGCCGGCTTTCCCGCCGGCCGCAAGTGGCGCCTGGTCGCCGCCGAGCCCGCACCGCGCCTGATGGCGGTGAACATCGACGAGGGCGAGCCGGGCACCTTCAAGGACCGCTGGTACCTGGAGCGCGACCCGCACCGGTTCCTCGAAGGCATGCTGGTCGCCGCCTGGTGCGCGGGCGTGGGCGAGGTCTACATCTACCTGCGCGACGAATACGCCGGTTGTCGCGCGGTGCTGGAGCTGGAACTCGCCATGCTGAAGAAGAATCCGCCCTGCGCGCTGCCGCCGATCTACCTGCGCCGGGGCGCCGGCGCCTACATCTGCGGCGAAGAGTCGGCGATGATCGAATCGATCGAAGGCAAGCGCGGCATGCCGCGCCTGCGCCCGCCTTACGTGGCGCAGGTGGGCCTGTTTGGCTACCCCACGCTCGAACACAACATGGAAACGGTGTACTGGGTGCGCGAGATCGTGGAAAAGGGCGCGCAGTGGTTCGCCTCCCACGGCAGGCACGGCAGGAAGGGGCTGCGCGCTTTTTCGGTGTCGGGCCGCGTGAACAAGCCGGGTGTACACCTCGCGCCCGCGGGCATCACGGTGAAGGAACTGATCGAGGAGTATTGCGGCGGCATGCTGGCGAGCCACGAGTTCTACGCCTACCTGCCGGGAGGCGCCTCCGGCGGCATTCTCCCCGCCTCGAAAGGCGACATCCCGCTCGACTTCGACACGCTGCAGCCGCACGGCTGCTTCATCGGCTCGGCGGCGATCGTCATCCTGTCGCAGCGCGACCAGGCGGCCGCCGCGGCGCGGAACCTGATGAAGTTCTTCAAGGAAGAGTCCTGCGGCCAGTGCACGCCTTGCCGGGTCGGCACCGCCAAGGCGCTTGCCCTGATGGAGGAAAAGCGCTGGAATCAGCCGTTGTTGGGCGAACTCTCCCAGGCGATGATGGATGCTTCGATCTGCGGCCTGGGCCAGGCGGCGCCAAACCCGGTGCAGTGCGTCATCAAATACTTTCCGCACGAGGTGCAATGATGGACCGCGTGAGTACGCAGCAACTGGCGACGCTGCCGATCGAATTCAAGCTGAACGGCCAGACGGTGGTCGGGCGACCGGACGAGAGCATCCTCGAGACCGCCAAGCGCCATGGCGTCGAGATCCCCTACCTGTGCGCCATGCCGGGCCTGCGGCCCGACGGCAACTGCCGCGCCTGCGTGGTGGAGATCAAAGGCGAGCGCGCGCTCGCGCCTTCGTGCTGCCGCTTTCCGAAGGAAGGCATGGAGGTCACCAGCGACTCCGCGCGCGCAGTGCTGTCGCAAAAGATGGTGCTCGAGTTGCTGCTCTCGGACATGCCGGAAAAGGAGTATCGGAAGCACTCCGAACTCGACCAGTGGGCCAGGAAGCTGGACATGGGCCTGCCGCGCTTCAAGGCGCGCCGCGAGCCCAAGGCCGACCTCTCGCACCCGGCGATCGCAGTAAACCTGGACGCCTGCATCCAGTGCACGCGCTGCCTGCGCGCCTGCCGCGAGGAACAGGTGAATGACGTCATCGGCTATGCCTCGCGCGGCGAGCACGCCAGGATCGTGTTCGATTTCGACGACCCGATGGGCGCCTCCACCTGCGTGGCCTGCGGCGAGTGCGTGCAGGCCTGTCCCACCGGCGCGTTGATGCCGGCGCGCGAGGCCGGGTTGCAGGCCATCGACAAGACCGTCGACTCGGTGTGCCCGTTCTGCGGCGTCGGCTGCCTGCTCACTTATCACGTCAAGCAAAACGTCATCCAATTCGTCACCGGCAAGGACGGCCCCTCGAACCACGGGCGCCTGTGCGTGAAGGGACGCTACGGCTTCGACTACGCGCACCATCCGCACCGCTTGACGCGGCCCTTGGTGCGCAAGCCGGGCGTGAAGAAGTCGGCCGATTTCAAGGTGGACCCGGGCAACTGGGGCGGGGTATTCCGCGAAGCGACCTGGGAGGAGGCGCTGGGCCTCGCCGCGGCGGGCTTCCGGCTGATCCGCGGGCAGGATCGCGGCGCGCTTGCGGGCTTCGGCTCGGCGAAAGGCTCGAACGAGGAGGCCTACTTGTTCCAGAAGCTGGTGCGCACCGGTTTCGGTTCGAACAACGTGGACCACTGCACGCGGCTGTGCCACGCGTCTTCGGTGGCAGCGCTGCTCGAGGGGATCGGCTCGGGGGCGGTTTCCAACCAGGTGAACGACGTGGCGCACTCCGAGGTGATCTTCCTCATCGGCGCCAACCCGACGTCCAACCATCCGGTGGCGGCGACCTGGCTGAAGAACGCCGCGCAGCGCGGCGCGAAACTGATCGTCGCGGATCCGCGCCGCACCGACCTGTCGCGCCATGCCTCGCACTTTCTGCAGTTCCACCCGGATACCGACGTGGCGCTGTTGAACGCGATGATCCACACCATCATCGACGAGGGCCTGATGAACAAGGCGTTCATCAGGGACCGCACCAGCGGCTACGAGGCGCTGAAGGAGAACGCGAAGGAATATTCGCCGGAGAAGATGGCGCCGGTCTGCGGCATCCCGGCACCCTTACTCCGCGAGGTGGCGCGGCTCTACGCGACCTCCAAGGCTTCGATCATCCTGTGGGGCATGGGCATCTCGCAGCACATTCACGGCACCGACAATGCGCGCTGCCTGATCGCGCTAACCCTGATGACCGGCCAGGTGGGGCGCCCGGGCACGGGACTGCACCCGCTGCGCGGCCAGAACAACGTGCAAGGGGCATCTGACTCGGGCCTCATCCCGATGATGTACCCGGACTACCAGCGCGTGGCGACGCCGGAAGCCAGGCAGCGCTTCGAAAAGTTCTGGGGAGCCGAACTCGACCCGAAGCCCGGCCTGACGGTAGTCGAGATCATGAACGCCGCCTACGATGGGAAAATCCGCGGCATGTACATCATGGGCGAGAACCCCGCGATGTCGGATCCGGACCTCGCACATGCGCGCGCCGCGATGGCGAAGCTCGAGCACCTCGTGGTGCAGGACATCTTCCTCACCGAGACCGCGTATCTCGCCGACGTGGTGCTGCCGGCCACCGCCTGGCCGGAGAAGGACGGCACCGTCACCAATACCGACCGCATGGTGCAACTGGGCAGGAAGGCGCTGGACGCGCCGGGCGATGCGCGAGCCGACCTGTGGATCATCCAGGAACTGGCGCGGCGCATGGACCTGCAGTGGAACTACGCCGGGCCGAAGGAGGTGTGGAACGAGATGCGCGGCTGCATGGACTCGATCCGCGGCATCACCTGGGAGCGCCTGGAGCGCGACTCCTCGGTCACCTACCCCTGCGAGAACGAAGGCGACCCGGGCGAGCCGGTGGTGTTCCAGACGCATTTCCCCACCGCCACCGGGCGCGGCAAGTTCGTGCCGGCGGACCTGATCCGCGCCGACGAGCGCCCCGACGCGGAGTTTCCGATGGTGCTGATCACCGGGCGCCAGCTCGAGCACTGGCACACCGGGGCGATGACGCGCCGCGCCGGCGTGCTCGACGCGATCGAGCCCGAGCCGGTGGTGTCGCTGCACCCGCTCGACCTCGCGGCGCTCAAGGCGGCGCCCGGCGAGGTGGTGACGGTGGAATCGCGACGTGGCAGGATCTCGCTCTACGCGCGCGCCGACGCGGGCACGCCGCGCGGCGCGGTGTTCATCCCTTTTGCCTTCCAGGAGGCGGCGGCCAACCTGCTCACCAACCCGGCGCTCGACCCCTTCGGCAAGATCCCGGAATTCAAGTACTGCGCAGTGCGCCTGACGAAGGGCGGCGCACGCCCTCCCGATCCGGGGTACGGCAAAGGCAAGACTCTCGCACTGACCTCCCGCGTCGCTTGATTTGAGTCAAGAGAGCGGGCGCGTGCGCTCGCCTATAGTCCCGGCGTTCGCACACCAGACCCCAGGGAACCCGCAATGCCGTCCGACATCGAAATCGCACAGGCCGCCAAGCTGCAGCGCATCAGCAGGGTCGCCCTCGAGCGCCTGGGCATCGCCGAGGAGCACCTCGAGCCCTACGGCCACTACAAGGCCAAGGTCTCGCTCAAGTACCTGGATTCCCTGAAGGGGAAAAAGGACGGCAGGCTGGTGCTGGTGACGGCGATGACGCCCACGCCGGCGGGCGAGGGCAAGACCACCACCACGGTGGGCCTGGGGGACGCGCTCAACCACATCGGCAAGAAAGCGGTGATCTGCCTGCGCGAACCCTCGCTCGGCCCGGTGTTCGGCATGAAAGGGGGCGCGGCCGGCGGCGGCTACGCGCAGGTGGTGCCGATGGAGGACATCAACCTGCATTTCACCGGCGACTTCGGCGCGATCCAGCTCGCCAACAACCTGCTCGCGGCGCTGCTCGACAATCACATCCACCACGGCAACGACCTCGGCATCGACGTGCGGCGCATCGCCTGGAAGCGGGTGCTGGACATGAACGACCGCGCGCTGCGCAACATCGTGGTCTCGCTCGGCGGGCCGGGGAACGGCTACCCGCGCGAAGACGGTTTCGACATCGTGGTGGCCTCCGAAGTGATGGCGATCTTCTGCCTCGCCACATCGCTCGAGGACCTGAAGAAGCGCCTGGGCAACATCGTCGTCGCCTACACGCGCGAGCAAAAGCCGGTCACGGCCCGGGACCTCAATGCGCACGGCGCGATGACGGTGCTGCTGAAGGACGCGCTGGCGCCCAACCTGGTGCAGACGCTGGAGAACAACCCGGCGTTCATCCACGGCGGGCCCTTCGCCAACATCGCGCACGGCTGCAACTCCGTCATCGCCACGCAAAGCGCGCTCAAGCTCGCCGACTACGTGGTGACGGAAGCCGGCTTCGGCGCCGACCTCGGCGCCGAGAAGTTCCTCGACATCAAGTGCCGCAAGTCCGGCCTGCGGCCGAACGCGGCGGTGATCGTGGCGACCATCCGCGCGCTCAAGTACCACGGCGGCGTCGACGTCAAGGCAGTGAACAAGGAAAACCTCGCCGCGCTGGAAAAGGGGCTGGTGAACCTCGAGCGCCACGTGGAGAACGTGCAGAAGGTCTACGGCATTCCCTGCGTGGTGTCCATCAACCGCTTCAATTTCGATACGCCGGCCGAGCTCGAGCTGCTGAACGCAAGAATGAAGAAGCTGGGAGTTGCGGTGGTGCTCGCCACCCACTGGGGCGACGGCGGCAAGGGCGCGGCCGAGTTGGCGAGGATCGTCGTCGGGCTGTGCGAGCAGCCCTCCAAGCCGACCTTCGTTTACGAGGACGCCGATCCCCTGTGGGATAAGATCTCGAAGATCGCGAAGCAGGTCTACCGCGCGGCCGACGTGACTGCCGACTCCAAGGTGCGCAACCAGATCAGGCAGTTGCAGGATTCCGGCTACGGCCACTACCCGGTGTGCGTCGCCAAGACCCAGTACTCGTTCTCCACGGATGCGCAGTTGCGCGCCGCGCCCACCGGCCACGTGGTCAACGTGCGCGAGGTGCGCCTCGCCGCCGGCGCCGAGTTCGTGGTGATGATCTGCGGCGACATCATGACCATGCCGGGCCTGCCCAAGGTGCCCTCCGCCAGCAAGATCGACCTGGTGGACGGGAAGGTAGTCGGGCTGTTCTAGCGGGTTAGAATTCCTTCCGTGAAGATACTCATTGCGGTGGACGGCTCGAAAGGCTCGCTCGATGCGGTGCAATGCCTGATCGATCACGCCAACTGGTACCGGGGCAAGCCCGAAGTCCAATTGGTAACGGTGCACCTGCCGGTACCGAAACTGCCAGGCATGGGCGCCGCGGTCGGCAAGAACCAGATCCAGAAATACTACGAGCAGGAGGGCCAGGCCCAGCTCGCCGCCGCCAAACGCAAGCTCGACGGCGCCCGCATTCCCTATGAGGCGCAGGTTCTCGTCGGCCCGGTGGCCGAGAGCATCGTGCAGCACGCGAAGGAAAAACGCTGCGACCTCATCTACATCGGCACGCGCGGCATGACCGAGATCGGCAAGGCGCTGGTCGGTTCCGTCGCGACCAAGGTCCTGCACATCTCCGACATCCCGGTATTGCTGGTGAAGTAACCAGCCATCCCCGCCGCATGCTCGAGCAATTCGCCACGCAGGTTTTCTGGATCGGGCTGCTGAAGATCATCGGCGTGAACATCATCCTTTCGGGCGACAACGCGGTGGTCATCGCGCTGGCGGCGCGCTCGCTGCCCGCCAGGCAGCAGAAGATGGCCATCATCTGGGGCTCGGGCGCGGCGGTGGTGATGCGGATCATCCTCACCATTTTTGCCGTCGCCCTGCTTACGCTGCCCTGGCTGAAGCTGGTCGGCAGCCTGCTGCTGTTCTGGATCGGCGTGAAGCTGCTGATTCCCGAAGAGGGCGACGAGAACATCGACGCCAGCGACAACATGATCTCAGCCATCAAGACGATCCTGATCGCCGACTTGGTGATGAGCATCGACAACGTGATCGCCGTCGCCGCCGCGGCGCAAGGCAGCATCACGCTGCTGATCCTCGGCCTGGCGATCTCCATTCCGCTGGTGATCTTCGGCTCGACGCTGCTGCTGCACCTGATGGAGCGCTGGCCGGTCATCATCACCGTCGGCGGCGGCCTGCTCGGCTTCGTCGCCGGCGAGATGCTGGTCACCGATCCGGCGCTCAAGGACTGGCTGATGGGCGCCGGCGTGCAGTTCGACGGCAACGGCAAGCCGTATGTCGCAGGCCTCGGCCTGGAGATCATGTGCGGCTTGATCGGCGCGATTATCGTCGTCACCGCGGGTACACTGCTCGCAAGGCGAAAGCAGGGTGGCGAACAGGTTCAGGCAGAGACGGAACAGCCCAAGTCTTGATCGCCATCAAGGCTCGGTGGCCATGGGGAGAACCAGAATCGGGCAGGTAGCATCAAGTGGCAATGGTGCGCTGCAGCGGAAAAACACATAGGAGGAGTCATGACACGCTCAATCAAAAGCAAGATGCTGGTGCTAGCGGCAGCGTTGGCGCTGCCTGCGGCGGCGCAGGCGCAGTGGGAGCCGACCAAGAACGTGGAGTTCATCATCCCGGCCGGCACCGGCGGCGGCGCCGACCAGATGGCGCGCGCCATCCAGGGCATCGTTGCCAAGCACGGCCTGATGAAGCAGTCGATCCTGCCGATCAACAAGGCGGGCGGCGCCGGCGCCGAGGGCTTCCTCGACGTAAAGAACGCGACCGGCGAGCCGCACAAGATCATCATCACTCTGTCGAACCTGTTCACCACGCCGCTGGCCACCGGGGTGCCGTTCAACTGGCGCGACCTGACGCCGGTGCAGATGCTGGCGCTCGACAACTTCGTGCTGTGGGTCAACGCCACCACGCCCTTCAAGACGCCGACGGAGTACATCGACGCGGCGAAGAAGGCCGGCCCCGGCAAGATGAAGATGGGCGGCACGGGCGCCAAGCAGGAGGACCAGATCATCACCGCGGCGATCGAGCAGCGCACCGGCGCCAAGTTCACCTATATCCCGTTCAAGGGCGGCGGCGCGGTGGCCACGCAACTGGTCGGCGGGCACGTCGACTCGACGGTGAACAACCCGATCGAGGCGGTGGCGCAATGGCGCGCCGGCGCCCTGCGGCCGCTGTGCGTGTTCGACCAGCAGCGCCTGCCGTACAAGGAAAAGGTGACGGCGAGCATGTCCTGGTACGACATCCCGGTGTGCAAGGATGCGGGCCTGGACGTCGACTACCTGATGCTGCGCGGCATCTTCATGGCGCCGGGAGTCAAACCCGAGCACGTGAACTATTACGTCGGCCTGTTCAAGAAGGTGATGGCCACGCCGGAGTGGAAGAAGCTGATGGAGGAGGGCGCCTTCAACACCACCGCGTTGACCGGCAAGGAGTACGCCGACTGGGTGTCGCGTGAAGAAGCAAGGCACGTGCAGCTGATGAAGGCCGCCGGCTTCATGGCGGGCCAGTAGCACCGCGGCCCGGGACCAAGGGGGAGGGGAATGAGCGAGGGCCAGCAGGTCCGGGCCGCGTTTCGCCGCAGGAGCGCCGAGTTGGCGGTCGCGGCGTTCATCTTCCTGCTTGGCTCGATCGTCATTTTCGATAGCGCGCGGCTCGGCATCGGCTGGCGGGAGGTGGACGGCCCGCGGCCAGGCTATTTCCCCTTCTACATTGGCCTGATCATGTGCGTGGCGTCGCTGGTCAACGTCGCCCGCGCGCTGATGGTGCGCGGTGCGGACAACAAGACATTCGTCGAGGTCGGCCAACTCAAGCTGGTGCTGGCGGTGCTGTTGCCTACGGCGGTGTACGCCCTGTTCGTCACCTGGATCGGGATCTACATTTCGTCGATCCTGTTCATCGGCTTCTTCATGCGCTGGCTGGGCAAGTACCCGTGGTGGAAGGTGGTTGGCGTCAGCCTCGGCACCGCGGTGGTGCTCTACCTGGTGTTCGAGCAATGGTTCAAGGTGCCGCTGCCCAAGGGCCCGCTGGAAAACCTGCTGGGACTGGGCTGAGATGGACGAGATCCAGTCGCTGATGCATGGGTTCAACGTCGCGCTGTCGCCGACCAACATCGCGCTGATGTTCGTCGGCGTGGTCCTCGGCGTGATCATCGGGGTGCTGCCGGGGCTGGGAGGAGCGAACGGCGTCGCCATCCTGCTGCCCCTCACCTTCAGCATGGCGCAAACCCCGGGGGGCGCGACCTCGGCGATCATCCTGCTGTCGTGCATCTACTGGGGGGCCCTGTTCGGCGGCGCCATCACCTCGATCCTGTTCAACATCCCGGGCGAGCCCTGGTCGGTGGCCACCACCTTCGACGGCTACCCGATGGCGCAGCAGGGCCGGGCCGGGCAGGCGCTCACCGGCGCGTTCACCTCCTCGTTCGTCGGCGCCTTCTTCGCCGTGGTGATGATCACGTTCCTGTCACCACTGGTGGCGAAGTTCGCCCTCGCCTTCGGGCCGCCGGAATTCTTCGCGGTGTACCTGCTCACCTTCTGCGCCTTCGTCGGCACCAGCAAGGAGCCGCCGTTCAAGACGCTCGCCTCGATGATGCTGGGCTTTGCCCTCGCGACGGTAGGCACCGACACGGTCACCGGCACGCTGCGCCTGACCTTCGGCTCGACGCACCTGCTC
>Ga0210380_10000364_pt1 | contig 20985 bp, 16 predicted proteins | sample PLM4_5_coexredo_FD_155476 | JGI IMG/M metagenome (GOLD analysis project Ga0210380, IMG submission 155476) | Groundwater sediment microbial communities from an aquifer in East River, Colorado, USA - PLM4_5_coex redo | ecosystem: Environmental > Terrestrial > Soil > Riparian zone | place: USA... | reverse complement strand
GTCGGCGCCGCTCAACGCAAGCCACCCAGAGGTTCAGTGCGCCTCGGCGCCCGAATCCTTAGCGCTCGAGTCCTTCGCCGGCGTCAGCAGCACGGACTCGCCGCAGCCGCAGGCCGAAGTCTGGTTCGGATTGTTGAACACGAATTGGGACGACAGCTTGCCGATCTTCCAGTCCATCTCGGTGCCGAGCAGGAACAGCACCGCCTTGGGATCGATCAGCAGCTTCACGCCCTTATCCTCGACCACCTCGTCGGTCGGCCCGATGCTTTCGACGTATTCCATGGTGTATTCCATGCCGGCGCAGCCGCCATTCTTGACGCCGACCTTCACGCCCGCGATCGGGCGATCCGCCTTCACCATCAATTCCTTGATGCGTGTGGCAGCCGCCTCTGAGAGGCGCATCACCTGGGGTCTCGGCCGGGCTGTGGCCATCGCATCGTCTCCTTGGCTGATCGTCGAAACGCCGTTTAGATCTGTAATAACTCAAAAATACCAAGCACTTCGCTAGTCCCTATGTAGGGCGTCGTGGAGAGTCGTGCAACTCACCACATGTTGAGCACAAGCCTCGCCTCATCCGACATCCGGCTCTGGTCCCACGGCGGGTCCCAGACCACGTTACATTTGGCGCTGCTCACACCCGGCACGCTCGCCACCGCGGTCTCCACCATCAGCGGCAGTTCCGCCGCCGACGGGCAGTTCGGCGTGGTCAAGGTCATGTCCACCTTCACCGAGCGGTCGTCCTCGATATCGACCTTGTAGATCAGGCCGAGTTCGTAGATGTCGGCCGGAATCTCCGGGTCGTAGACGGTCTTGAGCGCGGCCACGATATCGTCGGTCATCCGGGTGATTTCCGCCTCGGGCAGCGATGTCGCCTTGTTCTCGATGTCGACGTCTTCGCGCTTGCGGATCGGTTCGTCGGTCATGCGAAAATCCTCATGCGAATATTTCTTGCGCCTTGGTCAAAGCGCGCGCCAGGCTTTCGACCTCGTCTTTGGTACTATAGAGCCCAAACGACGCCCGGCATGTCGCCGTGACGCCGAAGCGATTGAGCAGCGGCATCACGCAATGGGTGCCGGCGCGCACGGCGACGCCCGAACGGTCGATGATGGTCGCGACATCATGCGGATGCGCGCCCTTCATCTCGAACGACACGATCGGCCCCTTGTCCTTGGCCGCACCGAAAATCCTGATGGAGTTGATCTCGCGCAGCCGCTCGTGCGCATAGGCCGAGACGGCCGATTCATGGGCGCGGATGCGCGCCTTGCCGATCGAGTTCACGTAATCGATCGCAGCGCCAAGGCCGATCGCCTGCACGATCGGCGGGGTCCCCGCCTCGAAGCGATGCGGCGGCTCGCCGTAGGTGATGCGGTCCTCGAACACATCGCGGATCATCTCGCCGCCACCGTTGAACGGCGGCATGGCAGCCAACAGATCGTACTTGCCCCAAAGCACGCCGATGCCAGAGGGCCCGTAGAGCTTGTGCCCGGTGAAGACATAAAAATCGCAGCCGATGTCCTGCACGTCCACATCGAGATGAACCGCGGCCTGGCTGCCGTCCAGCAACACCGGAATGCCGCGGGCCTTGGCGAGCCGCACCACGTCCTTCACCGGCACCAATGTGCCGAGCATGTTTGACATGTGCGTGATGGCAATGAGCTTGGTGCGCGGGGTTAAAAGCTTCTCGAACTCGTCGATGAGGAAATTGCCCTCCTCGTCCACCGGCGCCCATTTGATCACCGCGCCCTGGCGCTCGCGCAGAAAATGCCACGGCACGATGTTGGAATGGTGCTCCATGATCGAGAGCACGATCTCGTCGCCCGGCTTGATCCGCTCACGCCCGAACGTGTAGGCGACGAGATTGATTGCTTCGGTGCCGTTGCGCGTGAAGATGATCTCTTCGGGCCGGCCGGCGTTCAAAAACGTTCGCACCTTCTCGCGCGCGCCCTCGTAGCCTTCGGTCGCGGCATTGGCGAGATAGTGCAACCCGCGATGCACGTTGGAATATTCCGACGTGTAAGCCTGCTGGATGCGGTCAAGCACCGCCTTGGGCTTCTGCGCCGAAGCTGCGTTGTCGAGATAGACCAGCGGCTTGCCATAGACCTGCATGCCAAGGATCGGGAAATCCTCGCGGATGCGGTTGACGTCATAAGCGCAGTTGCTCACCGCCGGATGCATCGTCAGCTCCCGCGCGACCGCAGCCAGCCGACCACCTGCTCCATCAGCGCGTCGCGCAAGCCTGCATGCTCGATGCCCTCGATCGCCTCGCCGACGAAAGCCTGCACCAGGAGCGCCTCGGCCTCAGGCTCGGGAATCCCGCGCGCCATCAGGTAGAACTTGAGACCCTCGTCGAGCGCTCCGGACGTGGCGCCGTGGCCGCATTGCACGTCGTCGGCGAAAATCTCGAGCTCCGGCTTGTTGTCGGCCTCGGCCTCGTCGGACAGCAGCAGCGCACGCGTCATCATCCTGGCGTCGGTCTTCTGCGCGCGCTGGCGCACCACGATCTTCCCCTGGAACACGCCGCGGCTCTCGTCGTCGAGCACGGCCGCGAACACCTCGCGGCTCTGGCAGCCCCCGGCCTGGTGATCGACCACCAGCGTCGAATCGATGTGCTGCTTGCCCTTGAGCAGGCTCGCGCCGCGCAGCCCCGCGTGGGTGCCTTCGCCGTCGAAGCGAACGAACGTCTGGTTGCGCACCACGCCGCCGCCGATATTGAAGGCAAAATCGTTGAAGCGGGCGTTGGCGCCGATCGCAGCCATCAGCGACGACACGTGAACAAGATCGCTCGGTCCGCTGGTGATCTTGATGTGGTCGACATGAGCGTTGTCGCCAACCACGAGCTCAAGCGCCGTATTGACCTGATGTCCGGCACTGGCGTCGTGGCTCTCGACCACCATGGCGCGCGCGCCCTGCTCGATCACCACAAGCGAGCGAGTGAACACGGAGGCCGCCTTGTCGCCGGTCGCGGCAAACACCAGGTGAATCGGCCGCTCAAGCGTTGCGCCCTTGGCGACGTGAATGACGGCGCCGTCGCGCATCAGAGCGGTGTTGAGCGCAATAACGCCCTCGCCGTCGGCTGGCATGACCTTGCCTAGTCTGTCGGCGACCAGCGCGTCGCCCTCCGCTAGCGCCTGGGCCATCGAGCGGATGGTCAGACCGGGCGACAGATTGGCAAGGTCGGAAAGCTCCGGCACGAAGGTGCCGTCGACAAACACGACGCGCCGCGCATCCATGTCGCCGATGACTTTGCCGGCATCTTTGGCGCGCGCCTTGCCGGCGGCGTTTGGCGCGCCGGCGATCGGCTTCGCCTCGCGGATGAGCGCCCGGAGATCGGTGTATTTCCACTCCTCGACCCGCCGGTGCGGCAGGCCGAGCGCGTCGAAGCGCGCGGCTGCGGCATCGCGCAGCGCCACGACCTTGCGGTCGCCCGGCAGCCTGGCCTTCTCAGCCGAATAGGCCTGGGCCAGCGCCAGCTCCGCATTGGTCTTGATCTGACGGACTTCGGCGTTCATGGCGCGAGCGCAGCCTCGCCTTGGAATTGCGCGTAACCCGACGCTTCAAGCTCGAGCGCGAGCTCCTTGCCGCCGGTTTTCACGATGCGGCCGGCCGAGAGCACGTGCACGACGTCCGGCACGATGTGATCGAGTAGCCGCTGGTAATGGGTGATGACGACCATGGCGCGGTCGGGCGAGCGCAGCCGGTTGACGCCGTCGGAAACGATCTTCAGTGCGTCGATGTCGAGGCCTGAATCGGTTTCATCGAGCACGCAGAGCCGCGGCTGAAGCAGCGCCATCTGCAGAATCTCGTTCCGCTTCTTCTCGCCGCCGGAGAAGCCGACGTTGACGCCGCGGCGGAGCATCTCCATGTCGATTTCGAGCTTCGCGGCGGCTTCGCGCACCAGCTTGAGGAATTCCGGCGTCGAAAGCTCGGGCTCCCCGCGCTTCTTGCGCTGGGCGTTGAGCGCCGTGCGCAGGAACGTCATGGTGGCGACGCCTGGAATTTCCAGCGGATACTGGAACGCCAGGAACAGGCCCTTGGCGGCGCGCTCATCCGACTGCATGGCGAGAATATCTTCCCCGTCGAGCAGGATCTGCCCTTCGGTCGCCTCGTAGCCGGGCTTGCCCGCCATCACATAGGCGAGCGTGGACTTGCCCGAGCCGTTCGGGCCCATGATGGCGTGCACCTCGCCCTTGTTCACGGTGAGGTCGAGACCCTTGAGGATTTGCTTGCCGTCGACCGTGACGTGCAAATTCTTGACTTCCAGCATCGGCACTTCGTTCTTCCTTCTCAGTCCACTCGGGGTCACACCGGCAATGACGGACAATGGTTACAAGCTGAAATGCGAGATGATCTCGGCAATCAGCTCCTTTTTTCTCACTTCCTTGTCTTTCACATAAACCAGACCGAGCGAGCGTCCGCTCACATCGATCTCGCCCTGCTCGCCGACGACGATCATCATTCCTTCCGCGTACAAACCCTCTTCCGGCTTTGTCAGCAGGATGCGCTTGCCATCGAACACGGCCTGCACGCCGCTTTCCTTTAAGCTCTTCGAAGGCGCCAGATCGGCATCGAAGAACTCCTTCAGAAACGCGGTCGCCGCCTCCTGGCGCGCACGCCGTTCGGCGTCGTCCCGGCTGCGCTTGGCATCGAGCTCCGCAACGGCTTTGTCGAGCGCAGACATGAAACTCTCTCCGCTCGACACCGGACTCAGCCGACCGAGCCTTCGAGGCTGATCGAGATGAGCTTCTGCGCTTCGACCGCGAACTCCATCGGGAGCTGCTGGAGCACATCCTTGACGAAGCCGTTGACGACGAGCGCCACCGCCTCCTCGGCCGAAAGGCCGCGCTGGCGGCAGTAGAACAGCATCTCCTCGGAGATCTTCGAGGTGGTCGCTTCGTGCTCGAACACCGCCGAGGAATTCTTCGCCTCGATGTAGGGTACGGTATGCGCGCCGCAATCGCCGCCGATCAGCAGCGAGTCGCAGTTGGTGAAGTTGCGCGCGCCCTTGGCTTTGCGATGCGCCATCACCTGGCCGCGGTAGGTGTTGTTGGACTTGCCGGCGGCGATGCCCTTGGAGATGATCCGGCTTTTGGTATTCTTGCCGAGGTGCAGCATTTTGGTGCCGCTATCGACCTGCTGGCGGCCGTTGGAGATGGCAATCGAATAGAACTCACCGGTTGAGTTGTCGCCGCGCAGGATGCAGCTCGGATATTTCCAGGTGATCGCTGAACCGGTCTCGACCTGGGTCCAGGAAATCTTCGAGCGATCGCCGCGGCAGTCGCCGCGTTTGGTGACGAAATTGTAGATGCCGCCCTTACCGTTGGCGTCGCCGGGATACCAGTTCTGCACCGTCGAGTATTTGATCTCGGCGTCGTCGAGCGCGACCAGTTCGACCACCGCGGCGTGGAGCTGGTTCTCGTCGCGCATCGGCGCGGTGCAGCCCTCGAGATAGCTGACGTACGAGCCCTTGTCGGCGATGATCAGCGTCCGCTCGAACTGGCCGGTATCTTTTTCGTTGATGCGGAAATAAGTCGACAGTTCCATCGGGCAGCGCACGCCCGGCGGCACATAGACGAACGAGCCGTCGGAGAACACCGCCGAATTGAGCGTGGCGAAGAAATTGTCCGAGGTCGGCACCACCGTGCCGAGATACTTCTTCACCAGATCGGGATGCTGCCGCAACGCCTCCGAGATCGGCATAAAGATCACGCCCGACTTCTTCAGCTCCGCCTGGAAGGTGGTCGCAACCGAAACTGAATCGAACACGGCGTCGACCGCGACGCGCCGCTCGCCCTCCGGACGCACGACGCCGGCCAGCAGTTCCTGCTCGCGGAGCGGAATGCCCAGCTTCTCGTAGGTGCGGAGAATCTCCGGGTCTACCTCGTCCAAGGAGGCGAGCGCCTTCCTCTTCGGAGCGGAGTAATAATAATAATCCTGGTAGTTGATCTTCGGATAATCGACCCGCGCCCAGGTCGGCTCGCGCATGGTCAGCCAGCGGCGATAGGCCTCAAGCCGCCAGGACAGCATCCATTCGGGCTCGGTCTTCTTCGCGGAAATGAACCGGACGATGTCCTCGGACAGGCCCTTGGGAGCCTTGTCCGACTCGATGTCGGTCACAAACCCGTATTTATATTGATCGACGTCGATGCGGCGGACCCGCTCGATCGTCTCTTGTACGGCCGGCATTCACTCCTCCGCTCACGGGTCAAGGCCGTGGCATGGGTTGTCGGTTATGGTCGGTTCTACGGTTCCCGGTGGGGTGACCTCCGCCTAGGCGGCGATTTCCTGCTGGTTTCCGGCCTTATATAGGCTTTCCGAGAGCTTCTCCCAAGCCTTTAGAATCGTCCCAACATCCTCATCAGAGGTTGTATGGCCGAGACTTACACGGATTGCGCCCCGTGCGAGCTCTGGGGCCACTCCCATGGCCGCCAAAACATGCGACGGGGCAACTTTTCCCGAGGAACAGGCCGAGCCCGAGGACACCGCCACCCCTTCGAGATCGAAGGCGATCACAGCGGTTTCGGCTTTCATCCCCGGTACCGAAAACAGCGTCGTGTTGGGCAGCCGCACGGCCTCCCGACCGAAAATAACCGCCGCCGGTGCCACAGCCTGGATGCCAGCCTCGAACCTGTCGCGCAGGATGGCCATCCGGGCAGCCTCCCGGGCCCAGCCTCGCCGGACGGCCTCGGCGGCGGCGCCAAAGCCTGCAATGCCCGCCACATTCTCCGTTCCAGCCCGCGCGCCACGTTCCTGGCCGCCACCCTTGATCTGCGGATCGAGCAACAGACCATCGCGCTTGATCAGCGCGCCGACGCCCTGCGGCCCGCCGATCTTGTGCGACGACAGCGTCATCAGATCGGCGCTCAGCGCCTGGAAATCGCAAGGAATGCGTCCCGGGCCCTGCACCGCGTCGACATGAAGGAGGCCACCAGCCGCGTGCACGATCGCCGCAACCTCCACGACCGGCTGGAGCACGCCAGTCTCGTTGTTGGCCAGCATGACGGAGACCAGCGGCCGCGAGCGGCCCGCGAGCAGGCTCTGCAGCGCCGTGAGATCGACAAAGCCTCCTGCTGTAACTGGAATGTCCTCGGCTGCGGCAAACCGACCGCCGCTCCGCACCGAAGGATGCTCGATCGCTGACACCAGCAGCGTCTCGCCGAGCGCAGGCGACAGCGCCAGCATGTTGGCCTCGGTGCCACCCGAAGTGAACACGACGTCCCGCGAGGTGGCGCCGACCAGCGCCGCGACCTGCTCCCGCGCGGCCTCCACGAGGCGCCGCGCGGCGCGGCCGTCTGCATGGACCGATGACGGATTGCCGGCCACAGCCATCGCCACAATCACGGCGGCCTGCGCCTCGGGCCGCAGTGGCCCGGTCGCGTTCCAGTCGAGATAGGCCTGCGTCAACATCAAATCCTCATCTGGGTGGAAGGATATTTCATCCAAGCCCCTGACCATGCTCATTTTACTTGCTTTTGGCACCCGGGATCATGTTAGAAACCGCCCGCCCACCGAGCGACTCCGCCTTCGACGCGGTTGCGCCGGTCAGCGGAACTTCCGAGATTCACGAATAGTTCTAATCAGTTACGTGCGCCATCCATTGCCGTCAAGGATTGCCCTGATCCGCTTCCACCGTGGCGCTTTTGCTGCTGGCGGAACACCGCCGACCGAGGATTGAAACGCTCATGCCTGAAGTCATCTTCACCGGACCGGCCGGCCGCATCGAAGGCCGTTATCACCCGGCGCCGCAGAAAAATGCACCGCTCGCCATCGTGCTGCATCCGCATCCGCAGTTCGGCGGCACGATGAACCATCAGATCATCTATCAGATGTACTATGCGTTCGTGCACCGCGGCTTCGCCGCGATCCGTTTCAATTTTCGCGGCGTCGGACGGAGCCAAGGCTCGTTCGACCACGGCACCGGCGAATTGTCGGACGCTGCGTCCGCGCTCGACTGGGCGCAGTCGATCAACCCAGAGGCGCGCTCGTGCTGGATCGCCGGCTTCTCGTTCGGCGCCTGGATCGGCATGCAGCTCCTGATGCGGCGGCCGGAGATCGAAGGCTTCATCTCAGTAGCACCCCCGGCCAACCTCTATGACTTCTCGTTCCTGGCGCCCTGTCCGTCGTCCGGCCTGATCGTGCACGGCGATAAGGACGCGGTGGTACCGCACAAGGATGTCACCGGCCTGGTCGACAAGCTCAAAACCCAGAAGGGCATTATCATCGAGCAGAAGGTGATCCCGGGCGCCAACCACTTCTTCGACGGCAAGGTCGAGCCGCTGATGCAATCGGTCGCCGCCTATCTCGACAAGCGGCTCAAGGGCGACCGGCGGGACTAGACACCGCCAGCATGGCCGCTGCGAAGAGGACCGCCGATGAGCGCCTACAAGTCCGATTTCCTGAACGTTTTGGCCGAGCGCGGCTTCATCCACCAGGTATCGGAGCCGGACGCGCTCGACCAGCTCGCGAAATCGCAGCCCATCACCGCCTATATCGGTTTCGACTGCACGGCCGCCTCGCTGCATGTCGGCTCGCTGCTTCCGATCATGTTGCTGTATTGGCTGCAACAGACCGGCCATCGGCCGATCGCGCTGATGGGCGGAGGCACGACGCGAGTCGGCGACCCGTCGGGCAAGGATGAAAGCCGGCGGATCCTGACCGACGACATGATCAACGAGAATCTGAAGGGCATCCGCGAGATCTTCTCGAAGTTCCTGAAGTTTGAGGGAGCGGGCGGCAATGCCGTCATGGCCAACAACGCCGACTGGCTCAATTCACTCAACTACATCGATTTCCTGCGCGATGTCGGCCGGCACTTCTCGGTCAATCGCATGCTGAGCTTTGATTCGGTAAAGATGCGGCTCGATCGCCAGCAGGAGCTGTCGTTCCTCGAGTTCAATTACATGATCCTGCAGGCCTACGACTTCGTCGAACTGAACAAGCGCACGGGCTGCGTGCTGCAGATGGGCGGCTCCGACCAGTGGGGCAACATCGTCAGCGGCATCGACCTCGGCCGGCGCATGTCGAACGTGCAACTGTTCGCGCTGACCTCGCCGCTGATCACAACAAGCTCGGGCGCCAAGATGGGCAAGACCGCGGCCGGCGCGGTGTGGCTCAACGCCGACCTCATGAGCCCGTACGACTATTGGCAATACTGGCGCAACACCGAGGACGGCGACGTGGCGCGCTTCCTCAAGCTGTTCACCGTGCTGCCGCTCGACGAGATCGGCCGGCTTTCCGCGCTTCGCGGCGCCGAGATGAACGAGGCGAAGAAGGTGCTGGCCACCGAAGCGACTGCTCTAGTGCATGACCGCACCGCGGCCGACGCAGCCGCGGATACGGCGCGGCGCACGTTCGAGGAGGGCACGCTTGCGGAAAATCTGCCGACGGTCGAAATCGCAACCGCGGAAATGACCAGCCTCGGCGTGCTCGCGGCGTTCGTGCGGGCCGGTCTCGTTTCATCCAACGGCGAAGCGCGCCGCCAGATCAATGGTGGCGGGCTCAAGGTCAACGATACGACCGTCACCGACGAAAAAATGGTGCTGACACCGGCGACTCTGACGCCGGAAGGCGTCGTCAAGCTTTCGCTCGGCAAGAAGCGCCACGTGCTGCTGAGGCCGATCTAGATCTAGCGAATGGTCGGCTCGGCGAAGGCGCGGTCATGGTCCGGCGTCTCGCGGAATTCGAAGAACTTGCGCAGCACGCCGGGCGCGATCGCCGAGATCGGATTGACCATGGTGCGCGGATTGCTGGTGCCTCCGCTCACCTCGTAGGTGATGCCGAACATGCCCTCGTTGCTGCCGCCGAGGAACAGGCCAACGATCGGTATTTGCCCGAACATATTGTTGAGGCCGTAGAGCGGCACCAGAGTGCCCCGCATCGCGACCTGATCGCGGGTGTAGTCGATGTTGCCTTCGACAGTCGCGCCGATGATCGGACCGCGCAGCACGCCATCCCGGACCGACATGCGGCCCGGTATGCGGGTGAAGTCGGCACGCGCCTGGCTGAACTCGATGTTGGTGTTCTGAGCTCCATTCGGCGAGTTCGACACCACCTTGTCGAGGGTGCCTTCGCCTCGAATGGAAAAGGCGGTGACATTGATGATGCCATCCTGCGCCGAACCGTCCTGGGACGGCGGGTCCATGCCGAGCCACATCTTGCCGCCGACCATGCGCTGGTAGATGTCGGTGAAACGAAACAGCGCGCCCGCGTCGCTGGTCTCGAAATACAGCACCGGCTTGCCGTTATTGATGCGCGTGCGCATCTCCCCCATGAGCGTTGTGTCACGGCCGATCTTGGCGTTCAGCGAGAACGTGCGGACCCGGCCGTTGCGCCGTGACATGCGCCAATCGAGGCCGCGGACGGTTTCGCCGTAGTGTCCCGCGACGACGCCAATCTTGATATCGATATCGAGGTCGGGATGGCGGGCTTTGACTTTCGGGTCGCTCGGACCGCCCATTGCCGCCTTGATGAAGTTGCGGCCATCATAAACGTCACCGCGCATCACCACCCGCAACGCGCCATCGGCGCCGCGGTCGGCGCGTACTGACGCCTTGTCACCGTCGGAGGTTGCAAACACCGGAAAGCTCGCCGACTGCAGGTCGCCGTCGCTGTCGAGTTCGACCGCCCCTTTGGCGAGCACGCCCTGACCGTCGATCAAAAGATCGTCGAGCCGAAGTCCTCCGCCCTTCTGCTTGACCAAGGTGAAGGCCATGCGCGCCTGCCGCCCCGGCGCCTTGACCCAGCCCGGCAGGAGATTTTCGACCTTGGTGTTGGTCAGGTCGGCTTCGACGCTGAAGCGTCCTTCGCGATCGTCTTGCCCGACACGGCCGACAAGCTTTATCGGCATCGGTCCGGCAAGTGCGGGACCCACGTCGAGGCCAAAGCGTGCCCGCGACGCTTCATCGAGCGTCGCCTGCAGCTTGACCTCGGCCTCGGTTTCGCCCTTGAGCTTTCGATACTCGATCTGGGCCGGCGCGCCCGAGACCTTGACGTCGCCCTTGATCTCGTAGAGCTGGTTGGTCGCCGAAATCCGCAGAGTCTGCGCCTCGACCTTTTGGCCGAACAGCATCTTGTCGGCGCTGAAATTCGAAAGATCGACGGTAATGTCGTAGTCGGTCGAGCCGGGCGGCAGATCGGGACGCATTGGCATTCCAAGCGTGACCTGGGCCACCGCGGTGCCTTTGGTGCCGGCGGGATCGAATGGCGCGCCGGAGTATTCGCGCAAGCGGTCGAGAGCGAGCAGTTCAGCGGCGGCGGGAACCGGGCCATCGACACGGAAGCTGACGCGCGCCGGCGGCATCTTCATGCGCGTGTTCGGTACTTCGAACAGTCCGTTGGAGATGGTCAGCCGCCGTCCCGGCGAAACCTCGACGATGCCCTTGCCGAGGGTAATCTTCGCGTTGCGGCCGTTCAACCGAAGCGTCATGTCGGCATCGCGGATCGACGGCAGTCCCGTCACCGGGCGCAGCGTCGTCGAGGTGCCGACGATCTCGACCGACAGGCCATCCTCGGGCATTGGCGGGCCGGACGGCTGCATCTGGGCAATCGTGGCATTGGTCGCGATGTCGAGGCGTTCGACGTTTCCGCTGACGATGTGCTCGACCACCCAATCGCGAACCTTGGGTGAGATGAAAGAAGGCCACAGCCGCTTGAACGCGGCAGCCGACATCGGGTTGCAGGCAATCCCAATTGCAAGGCGCGGCTCGCTGCCGTAATCGAATTTTCCCGACATCGCGACGGTGACGCCGTCGCCTCCACCGCCGCCGCTATCCTTGGTCCCCAGGTCGCCCTGCTCCAGCGTGATCCGCTGCTGGACCGGATCGATGTTGCCGCGCAGGACCACGCGCTTGAGCACCAGCGCCTGATCGGCGGCTGTTAGCGGATCGAGTACGATCCATCCACCGCCGAGCGCAAACATCCAGTTGCCGCCGGGCAGCGCGGGCGCGGCAAATTCGGAGCGCAAGGTGAATCGCGCCGCTCCCGCCGTGACCTTGAACGGCACGCGCAATGTTCGCCGCGTGGCATCCCAGTCCAGTCCGAACTCAGCGCTGGTGATCGGAATTTGATGTTCGGGATCGTCCGGCCCCCCGATCGAACCGCCCTGCGCATAGATCGAGCCCGACAACGTCTGCGGCACACCGTCTCCCGCGATGTCGGCGTCGATCGAGGCAGAAACCAGCGTATCCGAACGGAACTTGGATTCCGACATGCGCAAGGCCAGCAGGTCGTCGAGCACGACCTTGCGTGCTTCAAGCTGCAGGCGGCGGTGGCCTTGAGGAGCCGGCGACAGTGCTGCGCTCACCGCCCAGGGCCGCTCCTGGCTCTCCGACAGGACGGTCAGCGCCACGCCTCCCGCCTTCGGCCGGTTCAGGTTCAAACTGATCTGGGTGAATTTCCACTCGGTGCCGCTGCGGCGATCGTCAATGTTGAGGCTTCCATTGGTGATGCCGATTTCGTTCAGCGATTGACCGTCGAAGCCGCCGGTGCCGGCATCAAGTCCTAGCTTGCCAAGCTCGTCGATCCAGGCGAGCAACGCCGTGACATTGCTCGCAACACTGCGCCCGGACATCGCCTGGAGCGAGAACATGCGCGGGCCATCCGGCGACGCCTTGCCGGGAGCGGACGGACGCGCCGGCGCCTGGTTCGCGGCAGCTTGGTTCGCGGGGTCCTGCGTCGGCGACTGCGGCTGATTCAATTGCGCCTCGCGAGTCTCCGGCGCGATCGTGACGAACGGCCGGTCACCGCCGACCAGGATATTGGTCTGCCCATCCGAATCGATGCGGATCGTCATATTGGCATCGACCAAGCGGAAGCTTTCGGCGCGCGGGCTTGCGAACAGCAGACTCGTTCCGGAAATTCCGACCTCGGCCTTGGGCGCGACCGCGACGGTCGCACCGGAAGCATCGCGCAGCACGATGTCGCGGAGACGCAGTGCGGTGCGCCCCTGTTCGTCGCGCTCAAGCTGCGTGCCGCCCACTGCCACGCGATAGCGACTGCCGAGATTTTGCTCGATCGCCGCGGTCAGCCACGGCGTGAACAGATCGAGCATGATCGGACCGCTGGCCAGCCGCCACCACACGGCGCCGCCGCCAGCCAACACCACGGCAGCGACGATGATGGCGGCGATCGTAGTTTTGCGCACCACCGGATGCTTGCGGTCGAACATGAACCCCGGATTGAACGACAGCCGCCAACCGGGAGCCCATAGGCGTGCAATCCAGCCGCGGCGGGGGGTTGTTTTCGCGGCATCGGCGTGCGCGAACGTACCGGCTCCCGCTTGGGTGCGCCGGTGCGCATCGAGCGCCGCTTCCAGTTCCTGGAGAGCCGCGATGTGCGGACTGCTATCCTTGTCCGTCATGCCCGATCGGCCGTCCCCCCGTCCGCCGGTTATCGACTGACCCTTTTACATGGCATGCTTTGCGGGCCAACCGATTCGCATGGAGCCATAGCGGTTTCGCACAACTCCGCCAGGCCGCCAAAGTCCCCCGTCCCTATGCCAAACTCAGGTTGAGCCGGTGAAAACGACGAAAGGAAGGCGTATGAGCGCAAAGATTGCGGTTGGAGCCAAGGCGCCCGGCTTCACGCTTATCCACGACGGGGGCGGTCAGGTGTCGCTGGCGGACTTCAAGGGCCGCAAGCTCGTCCTCTATTTCTATCCCAAGGCCGACACCCCAGGCTGCACCGTGGAAGCCAAGGACTTTTCGAGACTGGCGCCCGCCTTCGGCCGCGCCGGAACCGCGATTCTGGGCGTTTCGGCCGACCCGGTGTCCAAACAGGACAAGTTCAAAGCCAAGTACGATCTTTCGCTCATGCTGGGCTCGGACGAATCCCACGAGATGCTGACGGCCTATGGCGTCTGGGCGAAGAAATCCATGTGGGGCCGCAGTTACATGGGCGTCCTGCGCAACACCTACCTGATCGGCCCGGATGGCCGGATCGCCCGCATATGGGAAAAGGTGAAAGTCGCAGGCCATGCCGAGGAGGTCCTGGCGGCGGCCAAGGACCTTTGACGGCAAATTGCGTCCGAAGACCGCGGTGGGCGCCGATCCGGCATGCACCGCTGGTTTACCGCGACTCGCTTTTTCCCCATTCCGTTTGAGGAAAATTAACCATGCCGGGCTGAGATCGTCCCTCAGACGCGCGGCCCAGGTCAACGGGGACTGCCGTCGGGGGAGCGTCGATGTCGCAGCGGGCCAGCCTTCACAACCATCCGCCCGAATCCGGCCGCGCGGTGGGTTCCCAGACGCCGAAAAACGCACCCAGGGCGCCGGCGAGCGCGCCCCGCCGAACCGACTACACCATCGCGCATGCCGGCCACCAGTACCGCCTCGGCCCAATCAGCTTCTGGATCGCCGTCGGCAGCCTGGTTGTCATGGCCGGCTGGTCCCTGGTCACGGGCACCTATTTCGCCTTCCACGACGACGTGTTGTCGCGCCTGATCGCCCGGCAGAAGGACCAGCAGTTCGCCTATGAGGACCGCATCGCCGAGCTGCGTGCCCAGATCGACCGCATCACCAGCCGGCAACTGCTGAACCAGGAGCAGTTCGAGCAGAAGCTCGAGCAGGTCATGCGGCGGCAAGCCACACTGGAGTCGCGCGCTGCGACGCTCGCCGGCGTCCCCGATTCGGCCCCCACGGGCTCCATCAAAAGCCGCCCGGCCCCGATGGCCGATCCACCGCCGGGCGAGATCCCGAAGGCCTCCCCGATCAGCGACACGGTCATCTTTACGGCGCCGCCGGACCGCGAAGCCCGGCTGGAGTCGCGTGAGATGCCGACGCCAGCGCGGCGTATCGCCGCCGCACCGAAGCCGTCGGCGGTCGGCGTCGAGGGAACGCTGGCTCGCCTGCAGGCCTCGCTCGATCGCGTCGAGGCACGCCAGACCGCGTCGCTCAACACCCTCGAAGAGCGTTTCGATTCCAAGGCCAAGCGTATTCGCGGCGTGCTGGCCGATCTCGGCATGGATGGAAAGAAGGCCCCGGCCGGCGTGCAGGTCGCGTCGGTCGGCGGACCGTTCGTGCCGCTGACGCTGCGCAAGGATGCCGGCGGGTTCGAGCGCCAGCTCTATCGAATCTACGTGGCCCGCGCCAACGTCGAGAAGCTCACCCGCACGCTCGGCGCCGTGCCGGTGCGCAAACCAATCATGGGCGAGATCGATCTGTCGTCCGGCTTCGGCGTGCGCTCGGATCCGTTCCTGGGCCGGCCGGCGATGCACACCGGGCTCGACTTCCGCAGCAGCACCGGCGACCCGGTGCGTGCGACCGCCACCGGCGTGGTCGAAAGCGCAGGCTACAACGGCGGCTACGGCAAGATGGTCGAGATCGATCACGGCAACGGATTTTCGACGCGTTACGGCCACATGTCGGAGATCGAGGCGAAGATCGGCCAGCAGATCAAGATCGGCCAGATCATCGGCCGGGTCGGCTCGACCGGGCGTTCGACTGGTCCGCATCTACATTACGAAACCCGCATCGATGGTGACGCGGTCGATCCGCAGAAGTTCCTGCGCGCCGGCTTGCGGCTCGGCAACGCGCTGTAGCCAGCGCGTTGCTCGCGCTCGATTGGGATTCAAGTCCAATAAAAAACTCGGGCGGCCCACAAAGGCCGCCCGAGTTTTTATCCCCTTCTGGCATTGCGCCTTGCTCAGTCAGTCACACCGCCACCGGCATATCAGCCGCTCAGGATGTCTCCCTGACTCGCCTGAAGCATGACAGCCGCCACGCTCAGGCAAACCGCAGCAGCGGAAGCGATCGAAAAAAAGCGATCCACATGGTGCCTTCCTCCTATCGCGGGTTCCATCGAGTCGCACGAAATTCCCGCTGGAAAGCCGCTGATAAACGCCCGGCCAGATCGAGGGTTCCTGGTGGAACCTAGGTTCGTGGTCCCGAAGATTTCGTTCTGCCGAAAATAGCGATTGAGTGTGAACGCGTCGTACCGGCGGCGCCCGCGAAATGAATCAATTGCCGCTTAGATAATGGATCAAATTGCAGCGGCGGTTCCGCGGCTGACTTATCAAGTTGCGTGCGGCGCAATCGCCAATGACGTTACTGCGGGTTGGGCTTGACGCCGCCCGCTTTCACCACCGCCGATACGCGGCTGCGCTGGTCATTGATCATGGCAAGAAAGTCGGCGGTGGTGCCGACGCGTACCACCTGCCCCAGCCCGACCAGCCGCTCGGCGGGCATCTCGGGTGCGACCGCGCGCACGTCGGCGGCGATACGGTCTCGCAATGCCACCGGCATGTCGCGCCAGCCGAAGAAACCCTGGAATCCCTCGGCAACCACGTCGGGAAACCCGGCTTCCCCAGCGGTCGGAACTTGCGGTGCTGCCGGCGAGCGCTGGCGATTGGTCACCGCAAGGATCAGAACCTTGGCGCTCTGCCCGAGCGCCATCAACGGCAGGAGGCCGGTCGCCACGGCGGTGATACGTCCCTCGGCCACGTCCTGCAGCGCAGGGTTGAAGTCGCGATATGGAATATACGTCATGTCGACGCCGGCAGCCGCCACATATCCGGCAAAGGCGAATTGCGGCATGCCTGGCGTGGCGGCCCAGTTCAGCTTGCCCGGTTCGGCCCGCGCTCGCTTCTGCAATTCGGCGAGAGAGTTGATGTTAAGCGAGGCCGACGCCGCGATGGCGATAAACGAGTCCGACGCCGAGACGATCGGTACCACGTCCAACTCAGGGTCGTAGGGCAGCCTGTCGTTCAGAACCGGGTTGATGGTGACGGGGCCGCCAAACGAGAACAACAGCGTATGTTCATCGCGCGCCGTAACCAGAGCGTTGACCGCAACCAGCGCATCGGGGCCGGGACGGTTCTCGACCACCACCGGCTTGCCCCACCGTTGCGAAAGCTTTTCGGCATAAAGTCGCGCGGTCACATCCGTTGCGGTGCCGGGCGACAACGGCACGATGAGTCTGACCGTACGTTGCGGCCAATTCTGTGATTGGGCCGATGTGGGCGCGTTCACAACAAGCAGCGCCGCAACCGCACCACCCATAAGCGTGACGAACTCCCGCCGATTCATTCGATTACCCCTTCCGCACGGATGGGCAGTGTAGGTGTTCGGACCGGCTCTAACGAGTACTTTGATTAGGGCCGATACCAGCTTCGCTACTGCGACATGCGATGTAGGCAATGCCTCTCGGGTAGGCTTTCCGAGATCGTTCCTATTCCACGTCCTCGACCTGTTCCGGGCCGCCGCCGAAGGCGCGCTGCGCCAGCACGGCCGCCATGAACGGATCGAGGTCGCCGTCGAGCACATCCGACGGCGTCGGCGAGGTCACGCCGGTGCGCAGGTCCTTCACCATCTGATAGGGCTGCAGCACATAGGAGCGGATCTGGTGGCCCCAGCCGATGTCGGTCTTCGCCGCCTGATCGGCGATGGCCTGCTCCTCGCGCTTCTTCAATTCGATCTCGTAAAGCTTTGCGCGCAGCATGTCCCAGGCCTGCGCCTTGTTCTTGTGCTGGGAACGTTCCTGCTGGCAGACCACGGCGATGCCGGTTGGAATGTGGGTCAGGCGCACCGCGGACTCGGTCTTGTTGACGTGCTGGCCGCCGGCGCCTTGCGAGCGCATCGTGTCGGTGCGCACGTCCTTCTCTTCGATGTCGATCTTGATGCTGTCGTCGACCACTGGAGATACCACGACGCTGGCGAAGGATGTGTGACGGCGCGCGTTTGAATCGAATGGCGAGATGCGCACCAGGCGGTGCACGCCGGCTTCGGTTTTGAGCCAGCCGTAGGCATTGTGGCCCTTCACCTGGATGGTCGCCGATTTGATCCCGGCGCCCTCGCCCAGTGACTCATCGAGCAACGCGACCTTGTAGCCGTGCTGCTCGGCCCAGCGCGTGTACATGCGAAACAGCATGCCAGCCCAGTCCTGGCTTTCGGTGCCGCCGGCGCCGGCATGAACTTCGAGATAGGCCTCGTTGGCGTCGGCCTCGCCGGAAAGCAGCGCCTCAAGCTCGCGGCGGGCGGCCTCGGTTTTCAGGCGCTTGAGCGCCGCTTCGGATTCATTGATGACGCCCTGATCCTTCTCGGCCTCGCCGAGCTCGATCATGCCGATGTGATCGGTCAACTCGGCTTCCATCCGGCCGATAGCGTTGAGCTGATCATCGAGCGCGTTGCGCTCCTGCATCACGCGCTGGGCGCGCGCCGTGTCGTTCCACAGACTGGGGTCTTCAGCCTGAGCGTTCAGTTCGGCAAGCCGCGCCTTGGACTTGTCGAAGTCAAAGATGCCTCCTCAGCAGTCCGATCGACCGCTTGATGTCCTCGACCAGCTTTTCCGTCTCGGCGCGCATGACTTGTTGATTCCCTTCGACACGCGGGATTTAGGCCACTGCCCAGCGGCAGCGCAACCCGGCTGTTGAGCTTGAGTAGGAACGGCAGGACTGCCGGTCAGTACAGCCCGGTGCCGCGCCGCACGGCGCGGTCGGCATCCGGCGGCGCGCTGATATAGCCCGGATCCTGCGGCTGCTGGTCGCTCGAGCCGATCACCGAATAGGCGTCAGGTGGCGCGGTGCCGGGCTTGAACGCCTCCAGGATCACCCTGCCTTCGCCGCCCTGACCCGCCCGCATCCCGGTCTTGGCATCGACGCGGATCAGCTTGATGCCCGAGGGCACGCGGAACGGCACCGCCGGCTTGTCGGCAAGCGCGACCTTCAGGAAGTCGGCGACGATCGGCGCCGCCAGCCCGCCGCCGGTCGCCCGGTTACCAATGTGGCGGGGCTTGTCGTAGCCCAGGTAGACGCCGACGGAGATGTCCGGCGAATAGCCGATGAACCAGACGTCCTTCTCGTCGTTGGTGGTGCCGGTCTTGCCCGCGATCGGCTTGCCGACCGAACGCACAACCGTCGCGGTGCCGCGTTGCACGACGCCTTCCATGATCGAGGTGATCTGGTAAGCCGTCATCGGATCGATGACCTGCTCACGCCGGTCGACCAGGCTCGGCTCGTCCTGATCCTTCCATTTGTCGGCCATGCAGCCGCGACACTCGCGCTGATCATGCCGGTAGACGGTGCGGCCGTAGCGGTCCTGAATGCGGTCGATGAAGGTCGGAATGATGCGCTTGCCGCCGTTGTCGAACATCGAATAGGCGGTGACCATGCGCAGCACCGTGGTCTCGCCGGCGCCCAGCGAATAGGACAGGAAGGTCGGCAGGTTGTCGTAGACGCCGAAGCGGCGGGCGTACTCGACGATCAGCGGCATGCCGACGTCCTGGGCCAGCCGCACGGTCATGGTGTTGCGCGACTGCTCGATGCCATAGCGCAGCGTCGAGGGGCCGGAATATTTTCCGGCGGAATAGTTTTCCGGCCGCCACGGAGGCTGGCCAGGGCCCTGGCTGATCTCGACCGGGCCGTCCACCACGAGTGTCGACGGCGTGTAGCCGTTGTCGAGTGCGGTTGCATAGACGATCGGTTTGAACGAAGAGCCGGGCTGCCGCATCGCCTGGGTCGCGCGGTTAAACTGGCTCTGGTCGTAAGAGAAACCACCGACCATGGCGAGAACGCGTCCGGTTGCCGGGTCCATCACCACCATGGCGCCGGAGATTTCCGGCACTTGGCGGAGCCGCCAAGTGTTGGCGTCCTTGTTGAGTGGATCGACATAGACGACGTCGCCCACGTTGAGGATCTGGCTGACCTTGGCCGGCACCTTGCCCTTGATCGGGCCTTCCGTGGGCTTTGCCCATTTCACGCCGTCGAGGGGGATGGTGCCGGTCTGACGCTCCTTGGTCAGCGTGCCGCCCGGATCGCGCGACGGATAAAGCCCGATGGTCGCGGCCTGGTCGCCGGTAGCGAGCACAACGGCAAGGCGCCAAGGCGCAATGTCGTTGAGTTGCTTGACCTCGGCGAGCTTCTGCCCCCAATCGCCCTGGGCGACGAGCTTGGTGGCCGGCCCACGCCAGCCTTGCGACTCGTCGAACTTGATCAACCCGTCGATCAGCGTCGTGCGCGCGATCACCTGGAGCTTGGGATCGAGCGTGGTACGGACCGAAAGACCGCCCTCGTAGAGCGTCTTCTCGCCGTACTTCTCGTAGATCCAGCGGCGAACCTCTTCGGCGAAATATTCGGCGGCGAAAATGTGCGCCCCGGTCGGGCGGGCCGTGATCGCGAGCGGCTCCTTCTTTGCCTTCTCGCCGTCCGCGGCCTTGATGGTGTCGGTTCCGACCATCTGGTCGATCACCCAGTTCCGCCGCTCGACCGCGCGGTCACGCTGCCGGAACGGATTGTAGTTGTTGGGCGCCTTCGGCAAGGCGGCGAGATAGGCCGCCTCCGTGACGGTCAGTTCGTGCACCGACTTGTCGAAATACAGGAGCGACGCCGCCGCTACGCCGTAGGCGCCGAGGCCGAGATAAATCTCGTTGAGATAGAGTTCGAGGATTTTCTCCTTGGAATAGGCGCGCTCGATCTTGAGCGAGAGCAGCGCCTCCTTGATCTTGCGCTGGAGCGAGACCTCGTTGGTCAGAAGGAAGTTCTTGGCGACCTGCTGGGTGATGGTCGAGGCGCCCTGCGGACGGCGGCCCGACCCATAGGTCTGCACATAGAGCATCCCGGCGCGGATGATGCCGCCGAAGTCGAGACCGTTGTGCTCGTAGAAATTCTTGTCTTCCGCCGAAAGGAACGCGCTGATCACCATCTTCGGAATGGCCTGGATCGGAAGATAGAGCCGCCGCTGGTTGGCGTATTCGGCCACCAGCGATCCGTCGCCGGCATGGACGCGCGTCATCACCGGCGGCTCGTAGTCCTGCAGTTGCGAGTAGTCCGGCAGGTCCTTCGAGAAATGCCAAAGCAGGCCGACCGCGGCCCCCACGCCGACCAGGAACATGATCGTCCCCGCCGCGAACACGAAGCCGCAGAAGCGCAGCAGCAGTCTCATTGCGTAAATCCTGTCTGTAGTGCAGATCCCATCTGCTCCGGACGGCTGCGCAGAGCCGCGCCACATTCCGGCAAAGCCTTCAACCCAAAGCTAAACATGTCGTTCCCCCTGCCCGTAA
>Ga0210380_10000363_pt1 | contig 20988 bp, 19 predicted proteins | sample PLM4_5_coexredo_FD_155476 | JGI IMG/M metagenome (GOLD analysis project Ga0210380, IMG submission 155476) | Groundwater sediment microbial communities from an aquifer in East River, Colorado, USA - PLM4_5_coex redo | ecosystem: Environmental > Terrestrial > Soil > Riparian zone | place: USA... | reverse complement strand
CGCGATATTCGTGACGCCTGATGGCCGGCCGTCCACCAGCAGCAACGACCGTTTGTTGATGCCCGAGATCTGCGGCCGGAATCCGCGAATGCCGACGCCCGAGAGCGCGCCGGTGTATTGCAGGACGTCCACGCCGGCGTTCTTCTTGAGGACGTCCGTGATGTCGGCCGCGACCGAGCGCTCGATGTCGGTGGCGTCGATGACTTCGACCTTCTGCGGCGTTTCGGTGAGCCGGGTTTCCACGCGTCGCGCCGTCACGACGACGCTCTCGGCAAACCCGCCGGCCTTGAGCACGGCACGCACGGGGACGTTCGATTGGGGGTCGGTGGTCACGATCTGGGAGAACGGCGAAAAGAGCTCCATGGCGACCGAGAGCGACCATGTGCCGGTCGGGACACCACTGAATGAAAAGGCGCCGGCGCCATCAGACGATGTCGTCTGCACGACGACGCCCGTGTCGTCAGCGATCGTGACGCGCGCGCCGGGGATGACCGAACCCGCCTCGTCGATGACGACGCCCGCGATGAGCGCGCCAGGGCTCTGCGCGTGGGTGGCTGCGCTCGACGCGAGGACGAGCGCGAACAGGAACAGAAGGAGAGACGGGAACGAACGCGTGTACATGCTTTCTGTTCTCCGCAGAAAGTCGGACCGCATGACGCGTGGGTAGGTCTCCTGGCTCGGAGGTGCAGAGCGTGCTCTGCTGCCGCTTCACCTTCCCCGGCTGATGGCCGAGTGGTCGTTCGAAGCGGCGTCCTCACTCACAGTGGCGGGACCGCGCCGGATTCGCACCGGACTTCCCTGTTATGCCCCTCGTGGGCACCCAAGCGAGATCAGCGTTATACCACATCGCGTACGCGACCTGGGGGTGACGCTCCGCATCGACGGCGTGGTGAATTTATGGTGACGCGGAGCGAAGCTCTGCGTCAGGAATCCGCGCGCGGGCCAGAGCGCAGGTCACATTCAGCGATTCCACCTCTCCGCTGAACGCGGGACTCAGGCGCGGATACAACGATTCCGCGTCCCACGTCATGAAGGCTCCCCGAAAGACCTCGTCCACCCACGCGGTCACCGTGGCGTCCGGGCCGACGCGCGCGCTGCGAATCCGATGCCGCCAGTCGGCGCGGAACGGCAAGACGTTGAGCGTGGCGTGCCGCGCCGGCCCGTTGATGAATTCGCGCGCGCCCATGAAGTCGGGCTGGTCGTACACCTCCACGTAGCAGCCACCCGGGTCGGGCATCGCGCCCCCGCGCGAGTCGACGCGACGGGCGGCACACGCCATCGCGCTGAGACACAGCGCCGCGACCACGCAGGCCACGACACGTCTCATGGGTGCCCGGGCTGCGTCGTGTGCCTCGCAGGTGATCGCTGACCCATGCAGTACATATCGGTCGAATCACACCCTTCCACTTCGACCTGGATCGTGGAGTGCGCGATGTTGAAACGGTGTTCGAGCTCGTGCACCACCGCGCGCAGCACCTGCTGGCCCTCGCGAATCGACTGCTCCGCGACCACGAGATGACAGCTGCAGGCGACGACGCCTGGACCGATCATCCAGACGTGCAGATCGTGGACGTCGAGCACGCCCCCGACCGACGTGATCGCGTCGATGATGGCCGGCATGTCGGTGCCCTCGGGCGTGCCCTCGAGTAGCACGGTGGTGCTCTCTCGGAACACGCCGTAGCCGCTCCAGAGGATCAATCCGCCGATGAGCAGCGACACGATCGGATCGGCCGTGCTTGCGCCGGTCACGGCGACGATCACCCCGGCGACGACGACCCCGAGGGCCGACACGGCATCGCCGATCATGTGCACGTAGGCGCCGCGGATGTTCAGGTCGTGCTTCGCGCCGGCGTGCAGTCGCAGGCCGATCACCGTATTGAGTACGACGGCCACCGCCGCGACGCCGATCATCATCCCCGCATTGACGGCCTGGGGCTCGCGCAGGCGCACGATGGCTTCCCACGTGATGACGATCGCGATCACCGCCAATGAGCCCGCATTGGCGAGCGCAGCGAGGATCCCCATCCGGTGATAGCCGAAGGTCATGCCCTGATGCGAGGGGCGGTCCGCCAGACGCATCGCGAACCAGCTGAAGCCGAGCGCGGCAGCGTCGACGAGGTTGTGACCGGCATCAGACAGGAGCGCGAGGCTGTGGCCGAACCACCCGAAGAGCGCTTCGACAATCACGAACGCCATCGTCAGCCCGACGGCGCCCGCCAGCGACCGGTCGTCCACCGTCTGCGGTGCGTGCCCAAGCTGGTGCCGGTGATTGTGATCGTGGGCGTGAGCCATGCGGGCGCGCGTGTCAGCTTCGGGCGCTGATGCCTGGGCCGGTCAGGGCCGCCGTCCGGCCTGATACCCTTCGCGGGCCCGCGCGGTCGCGCCAGCGCGGGCGACCCGCACGGAAATGCCGCGCCAGCCGTCGCCGCCCTTGTCGGGCGCATAGGCCAGCACGTACTGGCACGCCAGCTCTCGCCCGATCTGTGTGTAGATGGCGGCCAGCTCCTGGGCCTGCGTGACAACGAAGCTCCTGCCGCCCGAGGCAGCCGCGAGACGCTGCAGCACGAACGGCCCCTGCGGTTCAGCGCTGGTGGAGCGCGAGAGCGATGCCGACGTCGACTGCAGGCGAATCGAATAGGTGACGATGCCGCTCGAGCGGACGTAGTCGAGCGTGTCGTCGAACGACAGCAGGCTCGACGTGTCGTCGCCATCGGACAGGACGACGACGACCGATCGCCGCCTGACGTCGGGTGTCCGCCCCGTAAATCGCTTCAGCTCCTGCATCGAGACGTAGACGGCGTTATAGAGCGAGGTGGCGCCGCCCGCCCGCAGGTGCCCAAGACCGGCCAGCAGCGCCTCCCTGTCGCTCGTGAACGCCTGCGTCACCTCGACGCGGCTGTCGAAATCCACAATCGACGCGACGTCGCCCGGGCGCAGCGCCTTGACGAGACTGCCGGCCGCGGCCTGAGCCGTCGCGAGTTCCGGCTCCATGCTGGCGCTCGAATCGACCAGTATCGACAGGACCATCGGAACGGTCGCTCGGTCGAAGAACGACACGGTCTGAGGCCGGCCGTTCTCGTAGATGGTGAAGTCGGCCGCCGTGAGATCGGTGACGCAACCTTGCTGGGTGTCGCTGACCGTCACCGTGATGGGCACGAGGTCCACGGCAATGCGGAAGGGGGTGCCCTGGCCTTCGGCGGGCGTCCAGACGAGCCAGCAGGCGACCCCAATCGCCAGCGACGACGCCAGAGACCACCGTGTCATTGATCGATCATGTACCCTTCGCGCCCCATTTGCACGGGATCACTTCGCAGCGCGCTGGTGGTTGTGAAGGCTTTTACGGCGCGGGAGCCCGCGCCGGCGCCGCAGAGGTTGGCTCGCCGAGCAGCGCGCGTCCGCCCGCGATCGCCGGCAGCGTCGAGCGAATGATGTTCCACCCCTCCCGCACGCGTTTCGCGACGTCGTTGGGGTTGGTCGCGGTAATCGCGCACCCGATCTTGTGGGCCTTGCACGCCTTCAGGATCTGCTGAAACGCGGCTTCGAGTTCGGGCGAGTCCTGCCGCACGCCGAGCGAATGGCTCAGGTCATTGCCAGCGCCGGGGAAGAGCGCGCCCACGCCAGGCACCGCCGCAATCCTGTCCACGTTCTTCAAGCCCTCCACCGACTCGACCATCATCGTTGCCAGCAGGTCGCCGTCGGGATTGAGCGGCCAGACGTCGGCGTGCCGTTCGTACTCCTCGGTGCCAAGACCCCACATCCAGGTAGCGTTGCCGGCAGCGGCGCCCCGCAGGCCGAACGGCTCGCGGTATTTCGACTCCCGCATCTGCGGATACCGCATCGTCCGCACGGCGAAGAGCGCCTGCTCGGGCGTGTCGACGCCGTTGAAGATCACGCCGTGCAGCCCGATGTCGAGCGCCTGCTTCACCACCCATTGCGACTGGTCGGCCTCGGGGGGAAACCGCGCGAAGAGCGCGACGTTCGGCTGCAGGTTGCCTTTCTGGATCACCGCGGCCTTGTCGGTCATGCCCAATAGGAAGATCTGGAGCGCGGGAAAGTCGAGCGGGTTGTGCTCGAGATCGGCGTAGACGAAATCGACCGGTGCACGCGCCACCTCCTTCGCGTAGGCGAGCGACAGGTCGGCGGTCTGCAGGTAGATGGTCTTGCCTTCGGCGAGTTTCGCGATCACCGGGTTGAGATGGACGCGCTGCTGCTGCGCGGACGGGGCGTTCGACCACAGCACGACCACGGCGACGACGGCCGCGACGACGACGGCGAGCGCCGGCATCCGAGGTCCACGCGGAAGACGAGCAGGTCGAGCGTCAGTCAACATCGGTGACTCCTGCTATCGCGGCCCCGGAGCCGAGCCGGAAAAGAGCTTCTGTCCCGTGGTGGTCAGCGTGACGGCCTGGGCGTTGGCGTTGTTGCTGTTGTCACGCGCGCGGCTCGCTTCGACGGCCACCTCGTCACCGGGCTTCATGGAATCGCGCTTCCATCCGGCCCGCAGCAGCTGATTCGGGCTGGCCATTTCAAATCCCCAGTTCGTCACCGTGCCATCCGCGCCCTTGACGTCCATGAAGAACCAGATGTGGGGATTGGTCCACTCGACCTTCGTCACGACACCGGTCAGCTTGACCGGCTTGTTTGCGTCGAACTCGGCCGCGAACGAATGGTGGGCCAGCGCACGGCCAGACCCGGCGATCGCGGCAACGCAGAGGACCATCGCAAGTCGTGTTCTCATGGCTATCTCCCGGTCGTCGGTGGCGCGGCCGGCGCCTGTTTCTCCCAGGCGTCCCGCAGACTCTGGAGGTCCCTGTTGTTCTCGCAGAGATGCTCGAGCAGCTCCGTATCGGGCTGTAGGTCGAAGCGCATCGTCTCCGACGTCCACGTGCGGGAGTACGCCTTGGGATCGTCGATCGTCACCGCGAGTTCCAGGCGACCGAAGTTGATCCGGCGGAAGCGCTCGGTCGTGCGCAGCGCCTCGGTATGCGGATGGCCGTCGTTGTCGAGCCAGCTCCCTTCCTTGAAGCCGGCGGTTTCAACCACGAAGGTGTCGCCCTCCCACCGGCCAACCGAGTAGCCGTAGTACGCCGGATCCGGATCGATCGGTAGCGGCCGCCCGTCGGTGTGAAGCTGGCGGTACTTGTGGAACTCCTCGTACAAGACGATCATCACGCCCGGCGTCTGGACGATCTTGAAGGGGTACGGCGACGTCACCGCATCGGGAACGCCGTGCGGCATGCACCGCGTCATCGGCCTGTCGTAGCCGAGCGTGTCCATACGGTGCTTGTACAGCTCGGCTGCCCACGGCAGCATCGGCGCCTCGACGCCCTGAGGCAGCAGGTTGGCATTGGGGCGTGGGCTATCCCTGAGCCAGATGCCGGACAGATCCACCTTGCCGTCGGCCGTGCGCGGCGACGGCGCGCTCAGGTTCGGTTTTCCGTCAGCTGTGCGCGGCGTTCCGGGAACTGGCAGCGACAGCCACTGCGCGGCGGCCACGCCTGTCGTCGCGCAGACCAACGCCAGCGCAAGCATCCCACCGCGCCACGCGGTGGCTTGGGCGATACGCATCGGGCGACCCTCCAGGAGCCTGGCAGCCGACCCCACGAACGGCTCGCAGATCCGCGGGGGAGCGGGCCGATGCTATCTCAAACCGGAACCGTTCCGCCGGGCAATCGCGATCGGCAGGCCACTCGCGCAGCGGCCAAAAAGCTCGATTGCGCGGTCCCATCGGCGCCGATCGCGGTCGTGGCCAATATGATGTCTGGACGCATGCACGACATCGTGGACACGCATACGCATGTCATCTCGCCCGACCAGGTGCGTTATCCGCTGGCGCCGGTCGGGGGGCGCCAGTCGGACTGGTCTGCGCACCATTCGACCGACGACGACGCTCTGCTGACCGAAATGGACGAGGCGGGCATTGCGCGGGCGATGGTCGTCCAGGCCTCGACCGCCTACGGCAACGACAATCGATACGTGGCCGACGCCGTGCGGGCGCATCCCGATCGCTTCGGCGGCGTGTTTTCCATCGACATGCTCGCCGACGACAACGTGGACCAGATGCGGCGCTGGATGGACGCCGGATTGAGCGGGCTGCGGATCTTCACGACCGGCACCACCATGCCGGGCCAGGCCGACTGGCTCGATGATGAACGCACGTTTCCGGTCTGGGAGTACGCACAGCGGCACGGCGTGTCGATCTGCGTTCAGATGACAGCCGCCGGCATTCCCAGGTTGATCAACCTGGTGACCCGATTTCCGGGCGTCCGCGTCCTGCTGGATCATCTGGCCCGCCCGAACCTGGCCGACGGCCCCCCGTACGAGTCGGCCGCCTCGCTATTCGATCTCGCGGCTCACACAGGCGTGTATCTCAAGCTGACCAACCGCACGATTCGCGAAGCCGCGCGTGGCGCATCAACGCCGGCGGCGTTCTTCCCGCGCGTCGTTGCCGCCTTCGGCGCACAACGCATCGCCTGGGGCTCGAACTACCCCGCCGCCGAGGGCACGCTCGCCGCGCTCCTGGTCGAGGCCACGAACGCGCTTTCGGTGCTCTCCGATTCGGAACGGGCCTGGATATTCGGCGACACCGCCCGCACGATCTACCCCGCGCTCAACGACGCTCCGCGCGCCGGCATGCGGGTATGACTATCGAGACTGCGCCCGTGCACCTCAGCGTCGTGCTGAAGCGCTACCCGCATACCGCCAGGCTGATGAGTGGAGAGATTGCCGATCCGCGCGTGCAGCTGGATTTCGTGCACGTGGATCCGATCTATCGCGCGTTCGCCCCGATGGCGCGCGCCCAGACGTACGACGTCAGCGAAATGGCGATCGTGACGTACCTGCAGGCCAAGGCCTACGGCAAGTCCCTCCTCCTGCTGCCCACCGTGATCGCGGCTCGCCTGCAGCAGAAGTGCATTGTCTACAACCGCACGCGGCGACCGATGTCGCTGGCCGATATCGTCGGCGCCAGAGTCGGCGTGCGCGCCTATTCGCAAACCACCGGCATGTGGGTCCGCGCGATTCTGGCCGGCACGTACGGCATCCCTACCGAACGGATCAGATGGGTGACGTTCGAGGAAGGGCATCTTGCCGAGTACGAGGATCCCCCGTTCGTGACGCGCATGCCTCCGGGCGCAGACATGCTGGCCATGCTGCGCGCGGGCGAACTCGACGCGGCGATCTTCGGCAACGATCTGCCGAAGGAGGATGGCATCGAGCCGCTGATTCCACATCCGGATGCGGCCGACCAGGCGTGGTACGACGTGCACCGGTTCGTTCCGATCAATCATGTCGTCGTGATGAGTCGCTCCGTCGCCGACGCCCATCCGGAGAGCGTGGCCGCGGTGTACGACCTGTTGAAGCGGGGCAAGATCGCGGCCGGGCCCGCCCCGCGTGACGTGCCCAACGCACTGCCTGACGGCGTCGACGCCATGCGCCGCCCCCTGGAAGTGATCCTCGAGGCGTGCGAAGAACAACGGCTCTTACCGCGCCCCCTCACGGTGGACGAACTGTTCGCCGACTGCGACGCCTTTCTGGGTGACGCCGCGCGCTGACGTATGCGAATTTTCGAGAAGACAGCTCGCTTTGGTGCGATCGCCCTTGCGGTCCTGTTCATTGCCCTGAGCCTGTGCGGCGTCTTCGGCGCGTGGTTCGTTCATCGCATGGCCACCGACGCGGCGCTGAAGGGGTTTGGCGCGATCGAGATCGGCGTCGGGGTGATCGATGCTGGAGTGGCGCGGGTGGACGACCTCGCCGCGAAGAGCCGGACCGAAGTGCGCCAGGCTGCCGAGACGATCGGCACGGTCGGCGCACAGGCGCTGGCGAACAGCCCCGTGCTCAACGCGTTGAGCGAGCGCTTGGAGACGAGTCTGGCACCACGCGTCGCGCAAATGCAGCAGCTGCTCGCTCCAGTACGGGATGCGATGGGAGCCGTGGGGAACGCAGTGAGTGTGCTGAACTCGCTGCCGATGCTGGCCGATCGCGCTCCGCGGCTGGCGGCGTTGGACGAAACTGTTAACCGGCTAGAAGAGCTGACCGCGGACACGACGCAACTGCGCGGGACGCTGCGGGCACTGGTGGACCAGAAAGGCGACGTCGCCTCTGCGACCGTTGCCGCGCTCGGAGGGATTACGCAACGCATCGACACCCGGTTGGGCGAGGTGCAGGCGAACGTTCAGGCGGTGCGGGCTGAGGTCACGGCGTTACAGGTCCGGTTGGACAGGCGCAAGTCGCAGCTTCTGTTCGTATTCAACCTGCTGTTGCTGATATCAACGCTGATACCGGCCTGGGTCGTCTACACGCAGGTTGTCGTGATCCGGCACCATCAGGCACGTATGCGACTGCCCCCCGTGCGACGAGACATGAAGACGCAGTACTACACGGCGTCAAGCCTCGACGGCTTCATCGCCACCAGAGACGACTCGCTGCACTGGCTCTTTCCGCTGGGCGACGTCAACGACACCAGCTATCCAACGTTCATCAAAGACGTCGGCGCCATTGCGATGGGTGCCCACACCTACGAATGGATGCTGCAGCACATCGTCAACGCCACACCGCCGCAGCAGTGGCCGTACACGCAACCGACGTGGGTGTTCACGTCGCGGGCACTGCCGGGCGTGCCCGGCGCGGACATCCGCTTCGCGCGCGGCCACGTGCGGCCAGTGCACAGCGAGATGGCCGCCGCAGCGAACGGCAGGAACGTCTGGATTGTCGGCGGCGGCGAGCTCGCGGGTCAGTTCTACGACGCGGGCCTGCTCGACGAACTATTCGTGCAGGTGGGATCCGTGACGCTCGGTTCGGGGAAACCGCTGCTGCCGCGCGCGATCGTCACTCCATCGCTGAAGCTGCTGTCAGTACGACAGGTCGGAGCCGGGTTCGCGGAGCTCCATTACCAAGTGGTCCCCCGTTCGTGACGCGCCGTTTACCGGAGGCCGGGCGATAGGATCGCGCCCAGGAGCCATGCGCTTTCCGCTCCCAGGACAGCTCATCGACGTCGGCGGCCATCGTCTGCATCTGTCCGCGACCGGCGAGGGACCGGTAGTCGTGTTTGATGCGGCGATCGGCGGATCGTCCATCAGCTGGACGATGGTGACGCCACATGTGACGCGGTTTGCCCGCGCCTGCGTTTACGACCGTGCCGGATTCGGCTGGAGCGACGCGGGACCCATGCCGCGCACGGCCGGCCGCATCGCCGACGAGCTTCGCGTGCTGCTCAATCGATCCGGCGAGAAGCCGCCGTACGTGCTCGTGGGACATTCATTTGGCGGGCTTGTGATGCGCATCTTTGCGAAGCGCTATCCCGACGTGTCCGCCGGACTGGTGCTGGTGGACCCGGCTCAGCCGGAGGACTGGCTGCATCCCGGCGGCCGCGAGCTCGAGCGGCTGCGTCGCGGGGCATTGCTTTGCCGCTTCGGGGCACGCGCATCGCGGGTGGGCGTGGCGCGTGTGGTGTCCGCGCTCGTGGGCCGGGGCGCGCTGACACCGGCGTGGTCGATCGCACGCTGGTTCACGGGCGGGGAGTTGCGCGCAGACGATCAGTGGGTGCTCGGGCCGATGCTCAAACTGCCGCTCGAGGCGCGTGCGCCTCTGCGTTCGTTCTGGACGCAGCCCCGGTTCTTCGAAGCGCTCGGCAGCCAGATCGAAACCATGCGCACGAGCTCCGCCGAAACGCTGGACGCCGCGGTCGGCGGTTTCGGCGACCTGCCGCTCGTGACCATCACGCAGGCGAACCCCGGCGAGCATCGCATGCGGCAGCAGACCGCGCTCGCCGCGCTTTCGACACGCGGGCGTCACGTCATCGCCGAGAAGAGCGGCCACTGGATTCCGCTGGACGAACCAGAGGTCGTCAGTGACGCGATAAGAGACGTTCTGAGCTCGTAAAAGGGCGGCGGGCACCCCCGTTCGTGACGCGCACGCCATCGGGCCTCGACGTCCACCGGTTCGTTCTGATCAATCATGTCGTCGTGATGAGTCGCTCCGTCGCCGACGCCCATCCGGCGAGCGTGGCCGCGCTGGACGATCTGTTCGCCGACGGCCTCGCCTTCCTGGGTGCCGCTGCGCGCTGACGGCGATGGCCCTGACCACGACGAGCGCGCCGCCGGGAAAGCGTCCTCTGTACCGAGACCTGTCGTTTCAGGTCCTTGCGAGCATGGCGCTCGGCATTGCCGTCGGACACTTTCTCCCGGATCTCGGCAGCCGGATGCAGCCGCTCGGCGACGCCTTCATCCGCCTGATCCAGATGGTCGTGGGTCCGATCATCTTCTGCTCGGTCGTCGGCGGGATCGCTGGCGTCGGCGACATGAAGAAGGTGGGGCGCGTCGCCGTCACGGCGCTGATCTACTTCGAGGTCGTCACGTCGATCGCCCTCGTGATCGGCCTCGTCACGATCAACCTGTTTCGGCCCGGCGTCGGCATGAACGTCGACGTCACGACGCTCGATACGACCCAGGCCGGCTCCTACATCACGACCGCGCGCGAGTTCGTCTCGACCAGCGACTTCCTGCTGAACATCATCCCGAGGACGATCGTCTCGGGGTTTGCCGAAGGGGACATCCTCCAGATCCTCTTCGCCTCGGTGCTGTTCGGTTTTGGCCTCGCAGCGGCTGGCGAACGGGCACGACCGCTGCTGCAGGTCGTCGACAGTCTTTCGTCCGGCCTCTCCTGGATCATCGGGCTGGCCATGAGGATCTCTCCACTCGCCGCCTTCGGCGCCATCGCGTTCACCGTCAGCCGGTTCGGCGTTGGCTCCATCGTCTCGCTCGGCAAGCTGATCGGCGAGTTCTACTTCACCTGCGCGCTGTTTCTTTTTCTCGTCTTGTGGCCCATCGCACGCGTGAGCGGCTTCAGCCTCTTCAAGCTGATGCGCTACATCCGTGCCGAATTACTGTTGGTGCTCGGCACGAGCTCCTCGGAGAGCGTCTTTCCTCAGCTACTCAGCAAGTTGGAGCAGCTCGGCATCCAGCGATCGGTCGTCGGGCTGGTGCTACCGGCAGGCTATTCGTTCAATCACGACGGCACGTGTCTCTACTTCGCCGCCGTCTCCGTCTTCCTGGCGCAAGCGACCAACACCGCCCTGGGATGGCAGCAGCAGCTCGGGCTGCTGGCAGTGCTGCTCATCACGTCGAAGGGCGGCGCCGGCGTCGCGGGCTCGGCGATTGCGGTGCTCGCCGCCACGCTGGCCGCGACCAATACGATTCCGGTCGCGTCGATCGCCCTGGTGCTCGGCATTCACCGTCTGCTGTCAGGGGTCTTCGTCTTCATCAACATCATCGGGAACGCGGTGGCCACGGTGGTGGTCGCAGGCCGCGAGGGCGCCGTGGACCGCACGACGATGCTGGCGGAGCTGGATCGCGGTTACATGAGGCTTTCATGATCATCGACTGTCACGGCCATTACACGACCGCCCCACCCGCGCTAGAGCAGTGGCGTCGCCGGCAGATCGCCGGCATCGACGATCCGTCGCTCATGCCGGGGCGTTCCGAGCTGCTCATCACCGACGACGAGCTGCGCGAGTCGATCGAGGTCAACCAGCTCACCTTGATGAAGCAGCGTGGGATCGACCTCGTCATCTTCTCGCCGCGCGCCAGCTTCATGGCGCACCACATCGGCGACCTCAGTGTGTCGTCTGTCTGGGCGTCGATCTGCAACGAGCTGTGCTACCGCGTCACGCAGCTCTTCCCCCGCCATTTCGCCGGTGCCGCGATGCTGCCGCAATCACCAGGAGTGGATCCGCGAACGTGCCTGGACGAGGTGGACCGGTGCGTCAACGAGTACGGCTTCGTGGGCGTCAACCTGAATCCCGACCCGTCGGGCGGCCATTGGACGTCGCCGCCTCTCTCGGATCGTCACTGGTATCCGCTCTATGAACGGCTGGTCGAGTACGACATCCCGGCGATGATCCACGTGAGCACCAGCTGCAACGCGTGCTTCCACACCACCGGGGCGCACTACCTGAACGCGGACACGACCGCCTTCATGCAGTGCCTGACGTCGAACCTCTTCAAGGACTTCCCGACGCTGCGCTTCGTGATTCCGCATGGCGGCGGCGCGGTGCCGTATCACTGGGGACGCTTTCGCGGGCTGGCGCAGGACATGAAGACGCCGCCGTTGACCGAACATCTGTTGAAGAACATCTTCTTCGACACGTGCGTCTACCATCAGCCGGGCATCGACCTGTTGACGCGCGTGATGCCCGTCGAGAACATCCTCTTCGGGAGCGAGATGATTGGCGCCGTCCGCGGCGTCGATCCCGAGACTGGACACGGGTACGACGAGACGAAGCGCTACATCGAGCAGACACCGCATCTGACCGCCGCGGCGCGTCAGACGGTATACGAGGCGAACGCCAGGCGGGTCTATCCGCGCCTCGATGCCGCTCTGACCGCAAGCGGACGCTAATCGGAATGCCTTCGGGAGACGAATCATGGCCACGCGCATGAACGACATCGGCATCGTCAAACGCACCATTATCCGAGCGGAGAAGACGGCGGTCGAGAGGCTGTCGCGCGTTGGGGTCGCCACGATCCATGAGGCGATGGGACGCGTAGGCCTGATGAAAACCTACATGCGCCCGGTGTATCCAGGCGCCGCCCTGTGCGGCACGGCGGTCACCGTGCTGTTGCAGCCTGGCGACAACTGGATGATGCATGTCGCCGCCGAGCACATTCAGGCGGGCGACGTCGTCGTCGCGGCGTGCACGTCCGACAGTGAGGACGGGTACTTTGGAGAGCTTCTCGCGACCTCGTTCCGCGCGCGCGGCGCGAAGGGGCTCGTCATCGATGGCGGCGTCCGTGACGTGAACGACCTCGCGACGATGCCGTTCCCCGTGTTCTCGCGCGCGATCAGCGCCAAGGGCACAGTCAAGACCACGCTCGGTTCCGTGAATGTCCCCATCGTCTGTGCCGGCGTCTCGATCGCCCCCGGCGACGTCGTCATCGGCGACACCGACGGCGTGGTCGTGGTGCCCGCGGCGATCGCGTCGCAGGTAGCGGATGCGTCAGAAGCACGCGAGTCGCGGGAGAAGGAGAAGCGCGCCCAGCTGGCCGCCGGCGTGCTCGGCCTGGATCTCTACAAGATGCGAGAGGCGCTGGCCGCCGCGGGCCTGACCTATATCGACTGACCGCCCTCCGTCGCCTCGGCGATGCCGCCCACGATCCTTAGCGCGTGGCCGCCGGACTGGTCATCGCAGCAATGACCTTACCGAAGAACTCGTTCTGCGACGCATCGTCCTTGATCCAGCGCACGACGACGACGAGATCGTGGTCCCAGTCGATGTAGATGACGTTGCTACCTGAACCGACGAAGCGGACGCTTCCGGCCGGCAGCAGGGGCATCGGCTTGCGGTCGGTGTTCAGGTACCAATTCGCGAAGCCGTAGTCCTTGTTCGCCGGCCCTGGTGTCTTCGCCATCTGGATCCATCGCTCCGAGACGATCTGCCGGTCCTTCCACTTGCCGTTACGCAGGAAGAGGTACCCGAAGCGCGCCATGTCCCAGGCGTTGATGAACATACCGCCGCCCCAGTGGCCGCCGCCGACGACCGACTGCACCCGCTTGCCGTCGATGTCCACCCACGAGTTCTCATAGCCGAACCAGCGCCACGTGCTCGACGCGCCGATCGGCTCCATGATGTCCTCGCGTAGCACATCTGGCAGCGGACGACGCCAGACCTGCAACGCGGCGAGGGCGAGCACGTTCACGCGTACGTCGTTGTATTTAAAGTGCGTGCCCGGCTCGTACATCGGGCGGTTCTGCCACTCGTTGGGTTTGCCAACGGGTCGATCCCCCCAATCGGGCTTGCCCCAGAGCGTGCCCGACCAATCGCTCGACTGCCGGAGCAGGTGCTCCCACGTGATGTTCTGGTTGTGCGGCGCCTCGAACAGATCGACGCCGAACGGCATGTAGTCGCGGGCTCGGTCGGAGATGTCGCGAATGAGCCCCTTCTGCCAGGCAAGGCCAACCACCGTCGTCAGGAAGGTCTTCGTGACGCTGTGCGTCATGTCGATCTTTCTCGTGTCGCCCCATTCGGCCACGACGTAGCCGCGGTGGATGATGATGCCGTTGAGCGGCGCGCGGACGCTGTAGGGGCCGAGGCTTGCATCGAAGGGCTCACTCGCCGAGAACGTCTGCTCGTGCACGACCGCCTGGTCGTGCGGCGCCGGGCTGTCGCTGGCGCTCGCGAACTTGATCGCCTCGTCCAGCCTCGCCGGATCGAATCCTTCCTGCTGAGGCGTGTGCTTCTGCCAGTCGAAGCGGTCGGGGTAGTACGTCGTGCTCTGGGCCGACGCGCTCGAGGCGTACGCGAGGAGCAGTCCGGCGACGAGGCACAGAGGCTTTGTCATGGCCGGGATTCTACTCCTCTGCGTCCCGCATGCGCGGCGCGGCCGGAGTCCGAATTACCCGTTTACGCGCCTAGGTGCCTGAGGTAGGATGCGCGGCGAAAGGCTGGTATCACTCCTCATTTCTCCCTGATTCGACCGCGTACGGGTTTCACGCCGAGGTGAAGGCTTATGACTGTCCACGAGCACACGCCCACGGAACCCAACAACGTTTCACGCCGCGCGTTCATCAAGATGGTCATTGCCGGCGCCGCGGCCGTCTCCGCATCCGCCTACCTGTTTCGTGGACCCTCGCTGCTCGGCCAGGGCTCGCTCCCCGGCGCGGTGGAGCGTCTGATGACGCTCAACGTCAACGGCCAGATGCGCCGCGTGGACGTGATGAAGCAGGAAACGCTCGCGATGACCCTGCGCTACAAGCTTGGCCTCACCGGTACCAAGCTGGGCTGCGACCGATCGGAATGCGGCGCCTGCACCGTCCTCATCAACGATGTGCCGCATTACTCGTGCTCGATTCTCACGCACACCGTGCGCGACAGGAAGATCCAGACCATCGAAGGACTCGAGAGCGCCGACGGCACGCTGCATCCGGTGCAGCAGGCCGTGGTCGACACGCAGGGATTCCAGTGCGCGTTCTGTATGTCCGGATTCATCATGGCGACGGTCGGTTTCCTCAAGGCCAACCCGAACCCGACGCGCGCCGAACTCGCGCACGGCATTTCCGGCAACCTGTGCCGCTGCGCCGACTACGACAAGATCCTGAACGCGATGATGCGCGGCGCGCAGTACATGCAGCAGACGCCCACGTGAAAAGTGTAATGCAAGATTCAAAATGCAAAATGCAAACACAAAGTGGTTTGCAGCATGTGGGGCAATGACGTGGCGACTCTCACCCGGGTATCCCGCGTCGCGCAACTGTCTGAATTGTGCACTTTGAATTTTGAATTCGACGAAAAGAGAGATGGGTCATGGCCATAGTTCACGACGTAATGCCCGTCTTCGAGCTGTTTCAACCGACGACCGTCGACGACACCATCGCGCTGCTCGAGACCTACGAGAAGGACGCCTGGGTGCTCGCCGGCGGCATGGACACATTCGACTGGTTGAAGGACCGCAACAAGCGCCGCAACGTCGTCGTCGATCTTAGCGGCGTGCAGGGACTGAGCGGCATCAAGACGGCTGCCGATGGCGGCATCGAGATCGGCGCCACGACCACCCTGACCGACGTGGTGAAGAGTCCGCTCGTCAAGGACGCGTATCCGCTGCTGATGCAGGCTGCCGAGCTGGTGGCCTCGCCGCAGATTCGTAATCAGGGCACCCTCGGCGGCAACGTCTCGCAGGATACGCGTTGCTGGTACTACCGTTCCGGGTGGACGTGCTATCGGGCCGGCGGGAACATCTGCTACGCCGACACGCCAAGCGCCATCAATCGCGAGCATGCGATCTTCGACGCGAACCGCTGCGTAGCGGTGAATCCGTCGGACACGGCGCCGGCGCTCATCGCGCTCGACGCCAAGATGGTGATTCGCTCCTCCGGCGGTGAGCGGGTCGTCGACGCAGAGGCCTACTTCATCGGACCGTCCACCGACATCACCCGTATGACGGTGCTGCGTCCTGGCGAGCTGCTGACGGCGATTCGTGTTCCGGCCACGTGGGCGGGCGCCGAGTTCTACTTCGAAAAGATTCGCGAGCGCCAGGTGTGGGACTTCCCGCTCGTCAACATCGCGGCGGCGCTGAAGGTGGCCAACGGCACCATCCAGGGCTCGCGCATCGTCGTCAATGCCGTGGCCGCGCATCCGATGCGGCTGACGGCGGTGGAAGACGCCGTGGCCGGCAAGCCGCGGAACGAAGAGACGGCCACGATGGCGGGTGCGCTGGCGGTGCAGGGCGCCCAGCCGCTCGCGCACAACGGATACAAGATCCCGCTCATGAGAAACCTGGTGAAGCGCGCCATCAGGGGAGAGGCACGGGCCCGAGCATGAATTTCCTGGTGCAGTGGGGCATCAACCCCTGGGGCGAAGACACGCTCATTCACGCGCAGTGGGGCCTGATCTACGTGGCGCTGGCGTTTGGCCTCTGCTTCATGCTGGGGCACACGCTCTTCGTGAAGTTCTGGCCGAAACCGGCGGGACCTGGCACCGCGCCGGTCAACGAATCGGCCGCGGCCCAGGTGCCCGCGCGCGTGACTCGGCACTCGCTGGCGGCACGACTGTTCCACTGGATCATGGCGGCCTCGATGCTGACCCTGCTCGGCACGGCCTCGGCGCCGATCTTCGGGCTCGAGTTCAACTGGGTGGAGATCCACTGGATCGCCGGCCTCGTCCTCACGGTGTCGATCCTGTACCACATCATCCACGCGAGCTTCTGGCTGGACTTCTGGTCGATCTGGCTGAACAGCGACGACGTGAGCGAGGCGATCACGCGGTTGAAGCGGGCCATGGGCGCGAGCGCGCCGGCGCCGCGCAAGGCCGGGAAGTATCCGTGGGACAACAAGATGTATCACACGGCTATCGTGCTGTCGGCGCTCGCCTCGGTGCCGACAGGGCTGTTCATGATGGTCCGCGTAGAGACGCCGCTCTTCGCACGCAACCCGTACCTGTTCAGCGACACGACGTGGGGCGTGATGTACGTCCTCCACGGGCTCTCGGGTATCGGGCTGGTGGGTTTGACGATGGCGCATATCTACTTCGCGATCCGGCCGGAGAAGCTCTGGATTACCAAGGGCATGGTGTTCGGCGACATCAGCCGTCAGGAATTCCTGGCACACCACGATCCCCAGCGCTGGATTGTCGATACCCGCGCGCACGCCGCTCCTGACAAACACCTGTGAACCGTGATGCGTGACCAACTCAAAGAGCGCTGCGCGAAGATCGAGGAGTGCTACGAGTTCATGCTCGCCTATGCGGCGCAGGGCCTGCGGAGCGAGCCGGGTGGTGGCGGCGGGTCACAGATTCGGACGCTGCTGACCCAGTGCGATGAGGCGCTCAATGGACTCGGGGACGTCTTCACGCAGATCGCGCGGAGCGAACAGCTCCGGCCCGCAGAGAAGTACGACGCATTCATCGCCATGCTGAACCGAGACGCCGCCGACGCCCGCGCGGCGGTCGGTCTCGTGCTGGCTCAGCCCTCCATCAGCTCGCAGCTGATCGACAACCTGAACGCGTCCATCCACCTCCGCGCGCTCCTCACCGATCTGTTTCTCATCGACGAGATCGTCCGGCCGGACATCGTTGGCAGTACGACGGCGGTGCCCTGAGAACTTCCTGTTCGAGGTGTGAGCATGGCTGACAGAAAACTCGTCGGACAAAACTACTTGACCCCCGACCTCAGGGCGAAGGTGACCGGCCGCTCGAAGTACGCGGAGGACTTCCGCGCCGAGGGGATGCTGTTTGCCAAGCTGCTCCTCAGCCCGTTTCCGCACGCGCGCATCCGGAGCATCGATACGAGCGCGGCGCTCGCCATGCCGGGCGTGAGAGCGATCCTGACGGCCGACGATGTGCCAGGACCGAAGGACCAGGTCAGCGACGCCGGGGTGGTCATTCGGGCCAACCCCAGGAGCGAGAAGGCACTGACCAACGAGCCGCTCTACCAGGGTGAGCCTGTGCTCGCCGTGGCGGCCGTCGACGAACTGACGGCGGCTGACGCGATCGAAAAGATCAAGATTCGGTGGGAGCGTCTGCCCCACAGCGTCGACCCCGTCGCGTCGCTACTGCCGGGCGCGAGCAATCCCCGCGTCGAAGGGAACGTCTGGATTCGTCCCGTGCCGGTGCAAGGGCAGCCGGCTGGCGTTCCCGAAGTCATGGATTTGAAATGGACCGAGGCAGAGGTCGAGGAGTACAAGGCCGGCCGTCTGCCGATGGGCAAGGACACCGATCCGAGCTGGTCGTACGGCGACCTCGAGGCCGGCTTCAAGAAAGCCGACCTCGTCCTCGACGAAACATTCGTCACGCCGAACACCAGCCACCAGTGCCTCGAGAGCCGCACGTCGATGGCCTACTGGCAGAACGGCAAGCTGTTCATCCACCTGTCCACGCAGAGCACCGTGCAGACCGTCATGTCGGTGGTGCGCTGGCTCGACCTCGAGCCGGAAAACGTCGTGCTCATCAGCGAGTACTGCGGCGGTGGGTATGGGAGCAAGGGGACCGGATCGGTCACCGACATCATCCCCGCGCTCCTCGCCAAGAAGACGGGCACGCCGGTGCAGATGCGCGTCAGCCGCGAGGAGGAGCACGGCATCGGCGGCTCGCGTCCCGCCCTGCACGGCCGGATGAAGATGGGGTTGACCAAGGACGGCCGCATCACGGCGCTCGACATGTTCACGGTGGTCGAAGGCGGGCCGTACGGCCCGGGGAACGATGGCAACACGGCCAGCCGCTTCGCGTCGCTGCTGTTTCAGCCAGAGGCCATGCGCTGGCGCGGCGTGACGGCGATTACCAACACGCCGCCTCGCCGGGCGCAGAGTCAGCCCGGGGGGATGCAAGGCATCGTGCTGCTGGAGCCGGTCGTCGCCAAGGCGGCGCGCAAGCTCGGGATCGACCAGGTCGAGATCCGGAAGATCAACGCGCCGGCCGGCAAAGCCAGGTTCGGCCCCGCGGACGCGCGCGGCAACCGGACATACGCGACGAGTTGCTTCGTGAAAGAGGCGCTCGACAAGGGAGCTCAACTCTTCAAGTGGGACGAGCGCAAGGCGCGGAGCGGCGTGCGCGAGGGCTCGAAGGTGCGCGGGAGCGGCGTGGCGATCAGCGCGTACAACGCGGGCTCAATTGGCTTCGACGGCCTCTTCGTCATCAAGCCGGACGGCCGGATGTACATCCAGACCGGCATCGGCAACCTCGGCACTGAATCCTTTTCCGACTGTCAGCGCGTTGCCGCCGAGATGATGGGCATGCCGTGGGAGAAATGTGAGATCACCTGGGGCGACACGTCCAGGAATCTGCCGTGGAGCTGCGTGTCGGGCGGCAGCCAGACGACACACGCGATGACGCGCGCCGCGCACGCCACGGCGACCGACGCCATCAAGAAACTGCAGCAGATTGCGGCGAGAGATCTTGGCGGCCGGCCTGAAGATTATGTGGTGGCCAACGAGCGCGTCTCGCGCCGAGGTGGCGGCGGCGGCATGACGCTCGCGCGTGCCGCGCAGCGGGCGATCGAGCTCGGAGGGACCTACGACGGTCACGAGGTGCCCAACGACGTCAACGCCTTCACCAAGAGAGCCGCCGCGGCGCTCGCCGGGCAGGGGCTGATGGGGGTGGCCAAGGACACGTACCCGCGCGACGGCACGTCGCTGTCGTTCGTGGCGGCATTCGCGGAAGTCGAGGCGGACGTCGAGACGGGCGTGTATCGCATCCTCGACTACCTCTGCGTCGCCGACGTCGGCACGGTGATCCACCCGGCCTCGCTCGGCGGCCAGGTGCTCGGCCGCTCGATCCTTGGCATCGGCCATGCCCTCGGTCAACGGTGGGTCTACGACCAGCGCTATGGCGTGCCGCTCGCGCGGAGGTTCTATCAGAACAAGCCGCCGTCGATTCTCGACGTACCGGCGCACATGGAGTGGGCGGCTGTCGAGCTTCCTGATCCGGAAACCCCCGTCGGCGCACGCGGCATCGGCGAGCCTCCGGTCGCCGCCGGGTGCTCGGCCGTCCTGAACGCGATTTCCGCCGCGGTGGGCGACGAGGTGTTCGTGCGCGCGCCCGTGACGCTCGACCACATCGTGACCGCGCTGGAAATGGGCAGGCCCACGCAGGCCCGACTGACGGCGAACGTCTGAGACGCGCGTCTCTATCGCAGCGCGCCGGCCGCGATCTGCGCGCACAGAATCTTGAGGATCGTCAGCGACGGGAAGACCGTGGCGTAGGCGGCGTCAACCCGGTCGCTCGGCTGCACTTTGTTCGCGTAGACCAGGATCGCCGGATTGCCGGTGATCCCGGCCACGACGCCAAGCAGGTCGTCGGTGGCCATCCCCAGCAGGAACTGCCCCGCCAGCATCCCGACGAGCAGCGCGACCAGCACGATTGCCGTCGCGATCCACACAAACAGCAGGCCGGTGCGCGCCACGGTCTCGACAAACGGCGCGCCAGCGCCCAGACCGACGGCCGCCAGAAACAGCGTCAGGCCGAACGTTCGGAGCGTGAGATTCGCCGGCAGCGGCATATGCCAGGTCAGCGGACCCGTTCGTCCCAGCTTGCCGAGGATGAGCGCCACGAGGAGCGGCCCGCCCGCGAGGCCGAGCGTGAAGCGCCCGAGGCCGGGGATGGGGACCGGCACGAGCCCCAGCAGCACGCCGAACGACATACCGAGGCCGACCGACATGTACGACACCTCGGTGGTCGACTTGATGGAATCACCGAAATGCTGGCGGAGCCGCGGCACGGCCTGACGCGGTCCGATGAGCGCCACGCGATCGCCGTACTCGAGCTGCAGGTCCGGAGCGGCAAGCAGCACGGTGTCGCCGCGGCGTACTTCGACGATCTTGGCGTCGATACCATCCGGAAACGTCATCCTGCCGATCGGCACACCGGTCAGCGCGCCTCGCGACACGAAGAATCTCGCGATGTCCAGCGTGCTGCGATCGCTCGCGAGATGCCCGGCTGCGACTTGACCGAGCCGCTGGCGGGCCTCGTCGATCGCGCCGGGTTCACCGAACAGCAGCAGCGCATCT